>Ga0214919_10013017_pt1 | contig 10136 bp, 11 predicted proteins | sample LL1503_MetaG_FD_177994 | JGI IMG/M metagenome (GOLD analysis project Ga0214919, IMG submission 177994) | Freshwater microbial communities from Lake Lanier, Atlanta, Georgia, United States - LL-1503 | ecosystem: Environmental > Aquatic > Freshwater > Lake | place: USA: Georgia | collected... | reverse complement strand
GTCCGTGAACACGGTGCGCTCTGGCCGCACTGCCCAGGTGCGCGTGTACGCCGTCAACTACAACGTTCTCCGTGTCATGAGCGGCATGGGTGGCCTCGCGTACTCCAACTAAGCGTGCTCTGCGCCTGAGACCAAGAACAAAAACAATAACACAACCAATAACAACAAAACAAAAATGTGTGCGGAAACCCGCTTACATTTTACCGAAAGACATGCTGATATGCATAGGGTGAGTCATTGAACCTATAACAAGGCTCAGTGGTATAGTTTCCAGTTTCCATATCTTTCACAAAGCTATCTACCGTTGACTCTGAGAACTCAATGAACTTTTTGCAGTGTTCAGGTGCCTCTGCAATCGTAGCCTCTGCATATGGAAGATCCTCAATGCCATATGCAAGTCCCTTGATCTTGCCAACAACTCCATAATACGCAGCATGCTCCCATTGCTCGCGAGTCTGACCTTCAATGTACGGATGCTGGATAACAATGCATCCACACATTAGAGCCATTACGATCAGAAAACATGCAGGATCATAGCAATGAAAATACTTGGTCTTCTTGAACACCTCAATGATCTCTGCATGATTTAGGATTAAGTTGATATCACGTCCAGTAGGAGGATTTGCGTTGAACCTGTTTCGAGGCCAAGGATTTCGGACACCCTTCTTCAGAATATAGCAGGACTCTTCCGTTCTTGGTTCAGTGGGAAGTCCTAGGTTCGGAGGCACGTACCATCCTTGCAAGATCTTCTTCGGAAAATGGTTGTGACAAAAGGGTGACAGATAATACACAATTTCATTGGGTTCGTAGCGATCATACATATGGGCTCCATAGAGAACCCATCGCACAATCTTCTTTGCTTGTAGTGGATTCCCTACGATCATTTCAGAATAGACGACTATGGTATCTTCATCAAATCCAACGTGGTTCGTATACTTGCGAAAGATTGTGTTGCACTCCTGATTAGCCATAGATTCAACCCACATTGATGCATCGTGTCCTTTCTCGCATAGTTTTCGGCCAAGAACCCACAGAAGATTCTGCCCACCCGACGTTTCCTCCCAAGGAAGGGTATGAATTACGAACTTCATTTTGAGTATTTAGACGCTTGGTATGTAAGTTAATAAATGCCTACACTTTGCCTGAGTCAGGCTGGACAGGATACGTTTCCTCGGTACCTAATTGATCGCAAGGGGACCTATTTGGACATTGGCTCCTTTCATCCAACGTATCACAACAATACCTATGCACTTGAGATGGAAGGTTGGACAGGTCTTTCAATGGACTACAATAACTATGTTGAGGAATTCGATAAGAAACGCAAGAACCCGTTCATCCATGCAGATGCTACAAACGTTGATTGGAAATCCTTGATGGAGAGATATCCCTTTCTGCAGAAGCCAGTTGACTACATTTCATTTGATGTGGATGAATCAACCAAGGCGGCGTTTGAACACTTCCCATTTGACAAGATCAAGTTTGCGACCATGACAATTGAGCATGATGCATATCGGTTTGGATCCGAGACGCGTTCGTTTATTCGTGAAAAGCTAATTCGACTTGGATATGATCTGATTTGCGCAGATGTTGTGATGCCCGATGCTCCTCATGAGGCATATGGCCCGTTTGAGGACTGGTGGGCACTCCCTTCATTGGTAAACATGGACAAGGCAAACAAGATCCGTTGTTCAAATATCACCTATCTTGAGATCTTCAAGAAGATGAATCCTAACCCGTATGCGTTTTATTGTCCTCCGCCATCATACGACTGACTAGCTGCTCAAACGTTACCTTTCGCTGCCAACCAAGAACTTCAAGAGCTTTGGTCGGATTTCCAACAAGCAGATCCACTTCTGCTGGACGATAGAATTTCGGGTTGATACGAATGACCACGCGACCTGACTCATCAGTTCCGATCTCATCCACATCCTTGCCAGACCAAGTAATGCTGTGGCCAGACACCCTGAATGCGATCTCAATAAACTCGCGTACCGTATGCATCTCACCTGTTGCAAGAACAAAGTCGTCTGGTGTTTCCTGCTGGAGCATCAGCCACATCCCATATACGTAATCCTGTGCATGGCCCCAGTCCCGCTTTGCGTCAAGATTTCCAAGTTCAAGCGTGAAGGTAGGATCCTTGTAGAGCTTGGCAATCCCCTTGGTGATCTTGCGGGTCACAAAGTCCTCGCCACGACGCTCGGATTCATGGTTAAACAGGATACCACTGCACGCAAACATGTTGTAGCTCTCTCGGTAGTTCTTGACAATCCAATGAGCATACATCTTTGCGACGCCGTAGGGGCTGCGAGGATAGAAGGGAGTTGTCTCTGACTGAGGCGTCTCTTGAACCTTACCAAACAACTCTGACGTGGATGCCTGATAGAACCGAGTGTTGTAGTCTAGCCCTTGCTGACGGATGACCTCAAGGATTCGTAGCGGTCCAAGACCATCTACATTTCCAGTGTACTCGGGCTGAGTAAAAGAAGTTCCGACATGCGACTGAGCGGCTAAGTTATAGACCTCAATCCTTTCTGCATTGTGCAGCTTGGAAAATACGTTAGAAAGTGACACTGAATCAGTCAAGTCTGCCTGTTCCAATGTCAAGTTCGGATGATTGAGTAGATGACTGATACGCCCAGTATTAGGCGTTGAACACCTACGAGTGATACCCACAACCTTGTAGTTATTCTCTAGAAGAAGCTCTGCTAGATAGGATCCATCCTGACCCGTGATGCCTGTGATAACTGCGGTAGTCATGATTTGTTGTTTCTAGTTACTCTATTGTAAATGGGCGAACCTCGTATAATTTGCTATTCTCATAGTGAATACGAGGATATCCTCAAGATTCAGCATGCTTTCTTGAAATCACATATGGTTCCGATCACACTTTTTACGAACAAAGTCCCTGCAATGGACTTTGATCATGTAATACTATACGATGACTCTCTGAACTATTCAAAGAGACTTGCACATTGTCTTTCGCAAATTACAGATGAGTATATCATATTCTTTCATGACATGGATATTCTAATCAAATATGATCAGTCTTCTATCAAGAAACTCCTAAGTTTAATGAAAGAACAATCGCTTGATCGCATTGATTTTCAAGTTCGAAAACTTAACGAACGTGACACAATTCCTTTTGAAGATGACATTATCTTAACGCGTCGTCCTCATAACTTTGTAAATGAAGATCTGTACTACTACAATGTAAATCCATCCATCTGGAAAACATCTGCACTACTGGACATTATGAACAAGTTTGATAAGGGATATCGCGATATTGAAAGGGTAGACACACAATACTACGTTCGACAGAAGTTTAAGATCTACAAGTTATATACTCCTCTCAAGATAAACGCGGGATACTTTAACACTACAAAGCTGTTCTGCTTCTTGCATATCACACATTATGGTAAGTTACTAGGAAAGAATAATGAACTTCCTTTGTGGTTAAAGGTTATCTATAAAGGTATTCTGGAGTCGTTTAAGATTACACGTGATTTTAATGACTAGTATATAATGAATACAATTATAGTCAATAACTTTACTCAGTCTGGAAATGGAGATAGAATGATAGATGTTTTATTACTTGCAGTCATGTGCAAAGCAAGGAACTCAAAACTATATATCCGTTGGCAAGACTTTAAGAATCCAGGTGATTGTGACCCAGATATGCATCCTCCGTGGAGATTCGAGGATACAAAGTTAAAGAATGTACACTCTTTCTTTAAGTTTCCTTCATTTGTTACGATTGCATATGACGTTATTAGCTATCCCAAAATAGAATTTACAAAATACCTCGGGGGAACTATTTCCCCATATGAGTTTCGTAAACAATATATGGCTGACGTTTCTGAGTCTGATTTCAACAGGGTTATGCTAGATGTCAAGAAGGACTTTGGGTTGAAAGTTGATAAGTTTCAACCAGAAGTCCCATACGTAGCAGTTCACTTAAGAAGAACGGATAAGCTAAGAGGAGTATGTGATACAATGATTTCAAGGGATAGGCTTGAAGAACTAAATCAACATACAAGAGCGGCAATTCAGAAAGCAGTTGATATTGGTTATACTTCATTCTACGTTGCTTCAGATGATCCCGAATCAAAGCACGAGTTTGTTGAGTATATCCACAGCATTGGATGTAGCACGATTCAACCAGAGAACATTCACGAATTACTGGAAAGCTATTATGATATCTGGATGATCTCATCTAGCTCACTTATCATTCCATCAATGAGGTTCTCTACGTTTTCGTTGTTCCCTGCATTGTTTTTTGATATACCGATTTGGTCGGTAAATACAGATATGTATGAACGAACGAACTTTACCAAACACTGCCATATTTCTAACTATCTGGACGTGTAGGAACGAAAACCCAGTTTGGTAACGATGGGTTTCTACATAAGTTTTCATATATAAGATCGGAACCTGCGCGCGGATACACATAGATTGGTATCGTTTCAAACATTCCATATCGCTGCTGAAGTAGATAAATAAGAACTGCGTATAGCGATTGTACTAGGTGGATCTCGCGGGCATTCATAATAAGTGGAATTGATGACAAAACATCAGATGAACTATTATCAAGGTTGATCTGTTGTAACTGAGTTGTAAGCTTAATAGGAAGTGAGGGCTGGAAATGATATACTACATAAGGTGTATCTGGAACAGGACAACTTACTGGATCTATGATCACATTGAATTTTCTATATGAGTCTTCAATGGGTAAGTTATGGTACGTGTAAAATGCCGGAATGAATGAGTTAACACCTTCATATACAGAGTCCCAACTAGTAAAGTTATCAAATGCACAGATGCCTTGCAGAGGCACATATTTTGGATTCGGTAAGAAACATGAAGTTCGCGCTCGTTGACATAAGGTTCTAAATGGAGAATGACATCTAACACATGTAGTACATGTCGGATGAACCTTATCCACTTCCATTAGGACAATCTTCATGGTTGTTCCTTTAAACAACCTTACCACAAACTGGATCTGCTTAGGATCTACCACAAGAACTGCACATTCTGTATGCTTTTCTAGATAGTTGATATAGATTCCATATTGGCTTAACCAGTCAGTCCATCCTTGGTGACCTAGTAAATATAACATATATCTAATAAGTTAGACCATTTTCCAGTTAGGTAGATTCTTCGGGTTTGTAAACATACGATGGAAATCTCGATGACAATACACGTAGACTGGAACATTCTCAAGAAGCCCATACTTTGCATCAATCATATAACAGACCGCTCCCCAAACAGAATCGATTACATGAATTGCTTTTGCATGCTGAAGAACGCGGATCATATCAAAGAACCGATATGTTGTCGTGTCCAGTTCGATTATGTTGTATGACGGATCAGGATTGACATATAGATTCAATCCTTTATTCGTATGTGTACATATGTATGGTTCGTTCTTTACAATCTTGTCGTACACTTCTCCTTCCACATCTGGATTTCGGTAAAGAACGAACTCTGATATCCTACTCGAATATGGAATGTCATATGCAGTGTAAAATAACTCTTCAAATGGAATATCTAAACCACTATCGCGAATCCTACCATATTGTCCCTTATAGTTGTCAATACGACCAACATCAAAGTCTCCAATTAATTCGTAGTTCTTGATCCCCAATGCCTTTAGATTTACAAGACTAGCCCATCCTAAGGTATCAAGTGATTTCTTCGGATAAAAAAGCGGCATGACATTCTTCAAACCACGAAGATAGAATCGGATCAATAGATCTGCATCCTCGCGGACAACAACATACAGCATCGGATAACGTTTTGCGTAGATGTTGATAAGTGGGAGGCAGTTTATAATATCAGTCCACCCCTGATGAAAATATAGAAGACCACTCATTGTATGAAGTTCATAAAATCTAACACGTCAAATGACCACGGAGAGTTGAGACCATTGTCTAGGAAGACTACTTCTGACTCATTGACTACCAATGTGTCATATGCATCGTTTAGCGTCCATCCGACTCCCTGACCGATCTGAATCGTCAGCTCATTACCTTCGATCTTTGAGATTTCTCCTATCTTGTCTCCGATACGAACGCGACGATATAGATTTGAGACTGGCCAGGTTTTGGTATATTGGGTGAGCTGAGTATGGTTCATCGTGAAAAAGAACCTCTTATTGATCTCTGCAAACTCGGGGCTGTTAATGCTGGTCACGCGACACGAAGGAGCTGCAAACACTAGATTGCACATCCCGCCTCCGATTGCGCCAATGACATGTGTGGCATTGGAAAAGTACCGGATCTTTTCCTCCATAGAGAGCTGTTCGCAAAATACCTCAGTGTATCCAACAGACGTCAATGATTCAACCAACTGGTCCTCAACCATCATCTTGCGACGAGTTGTGTAGTTTGTTCCCATGTTTGATGTGTCACCATGAATCCAACTCCTGCGAGATACGTAGATCTTGGATGGAATCTGACTCTTCATTCGGTTGAAAATTGACCATGCTCCCGGATGAGGTGGGCTATTGGATTGTCCATCATGCGTCAGGGAAGAAGAAATCCACATGCTTGTGTATACGTGACCTCGTTCAGCTATCACGACGTCATTGATTCCCAAGGTACGAAGGCAGTCTAGGATATATGGATAGTTGTGGGCAGGTTTGATTAGAACTTGTAGATCTGGATACCGCTTTCGAAGCTCAAAGAACTGATAGAGAATCGGAAGGCTGTCATACAGATAGTGAAAGTAGTTATCCGTATTGTAAATGAAGAAAAATACAGGCGTTGTTATTGTTCCGGTCTGCTCTGTATGAATCTCTGGCATAGTAAATACATTTGCGCCAAGTGACATGGTCCGCTCGTTGTAGGGAACAAACACCTCATCGTTCTTTAGGATACATATGTTCGGATACTGATCACCTTGGATTGTTACATCTGTAAGATTCCAAAGCCCAAGTTCTCGATCTGCACCACCAGAAAGATACGTAACTTTCATTTTCATACTTATACCATGTCTATGTAAGCAGAATGCAGATTGTGATTCCTATGTCAGGACTAGGAAGTCGGTTTGTTAAGGCAGGATATCCTGATCTAAAGCCGTTCATTGAAGTGGATGGAAAACCAATGGTTCAGCATGTAATCGAGCTCTTTCCTGGTGAGAAGAATATCCTTGCGATTTGTGATCAAGTTCATACTGATAAGCTGAAAGCGATCTATCCGTCAATCAAGGTATTTCATGCCCCGTATCGTGGACTTGGACCTGTTGATGCGGTGATGTGTGCAGAGTCTGTTATCAATGACGATGAAGGTGTGATCGTATCATACTGCGACTATGGAACAAAGTGGGACTATGCATCATTCTTGCAGGATATATGCGAGCTTCACGCAGATGGAGCCATTGCCTGCTACAAGGGATTCCACCCTCACCATCTCGGACCTGATTGTTATGCGTATGTGCGCGAGACTGAAAAGTGGGCAGATGAAGTTCGCGAGAAGAAGCCCTTCACTGCAGATAAGATGAATGAATATGCATCCAATGGAACCTATTACTTCCGAACGGGTCGTATCATGAAGAAGTGCTTTAAGCAGCTGATGGAAAGTGGTCAGTCACTTAATGGCGAATACTATGTCAGTATGGCGTACAACCATATGATTGCAGAGAAAATGGGTGTACGTGTGTTTGAGATTGAGAAGATGCTCCAGTGGGGAACTCCGTATGACCTTGAGGTCTATAAGATGTGGTCAAACTACTTCCATGAGAAACCTCGTCGTCGTATCCGCGCACCTGGGATTACTTTGCTTCCCATGGCAGGAAAGGGGAGCAGGTTTCGAATGGTGGGTTATGATACTCCAAAGCCATTCCTTCCAATTCGTGGAGAGATGATGGCAGTTGCAGCATTGAAGGACCTGCCCGAGACAGATTCGACTACGGTGATCAGTTTGAAGAGTCATGCAGTTGGTCAATATTTCCCCGGATGCAAGCTTGTTGAGCTTGATGACACGACCAATGGACAAGCAACAACCTGTATGATGGCATTAGACGATATTCCAGATGACATGCCTCTTACGGTGACTGCGTGTGACAATGGCGCTATGTATGATTCGGATCGACTAGAAAAAATGATGAATGACAAGTCTATTGATGTGATTGTTTGGTGCTTTACAAACAACCCAACAGGACAGCTGTATCCTCACATGTATGCGTGGCTTGATGTGGATTATACCGGATCAATTCACGAGGTGTCCATCAAGAAGCCATTTGAAACTAAGCCCAATACTCATGCGATCATAGGTACAATGTTTTTCCGTAAGACAAGCCTCTTCAAGTCTGCTTATGAACACATCGTTGAACACGATATTCGGACCAACGGCGAGTTCTATGTAGATAACCTTCTTCAGCCCCTGATCAATGAGGGCTACGTCGTCAAGGCGTTTCCTGTTGACTATTATCTTTGTTGGGGAACACCAAATGACTACAGAACCTTCCTCTACTGGGACGATTATCATTCGTCATCGAATTAACACCATTGAGAAACTCGCAGAGATTCCATCAAGCCAAGGAATTGAATTTGATATACGCGAAGGAGCTACAGGGATTGTTGTCACACATGATCCTTGGACTCCTGGAGTTCCCTTTGAGGAATTTCTTAAGCATGTGAATCATGCCATTTGTATCGTCAATGTAAAGTCAGAAGGCATTGAATACGAAGCTCTTCGGATGCTTAAGTTCTACGGAATTCAGTCGTTTTTTATGTTAGATTGTTCATTTCCGATGATGGTGAAGCTCAGTTCTGGTGGTGAGCACAGACTTGCTGTTAGAGTGTCAGAGTTTGAAAGTATTGAAACTGCGATCCAAATGAAGGGCCATGCCGATTGGATATGGCTTGATAGTTTCATTTCGTTACCATCTGCAGAACGCTGCGATGAACTCCGTACGCTTGGATTCAAGGTGTGTCTGGTTTCTCCAGAGCTTCAAGGAAGGTCCGAGCTCGCCATAGACTTGCTTCCTCATGTAGATGCGGTCTGTACCAAACTCTTGCGATAAGCTTCTGCATCCCAATTCAGTATAGCAGCCACTTGGTCGTCTGTTAGCGACTTGGTTGCATAAGGTAGTGTTTTGACGTAACTCCGTAAGACCTCTGCAATCGCAAGGCACTTTGCTTTTGAAGGGCCACGAATATAGCTTGATGTTTCGGTTGTAACAACTGAATCATGAAGAAAGAGTACGATATCTGGTGTGAGTGGGACGATGGGTAGGCTTACTCGCGGAACTCTATAGATAAAGTCCGTTGGGTATGTCACCTGAACCTTCCACAGATCGCACAGATCCTCGGTTTCGAACAGAGTAAGAACACCTTGAAAGGTATCTGCATGATAGATCACTCCATGATTTCGTAAATAAATGACCGGCTGTCCCTTGTAGGCCTCAAGCACCTTCTTACTGAGCTCAAATCCTGGTTTGTAATAGTCAACCATACCTACGGCATCTGAACATAAAAAGCCATTCATATGTGTGGGATGTAGATGAACAACATACTTGCGAAGAAATGCATGAAAGTAGGTCTCTAGTGACGGCCTTTCCTTGTTAAGTGCAAATGTTTTGATGTCTGGTTCAGGTCCATGTAGGCTATCAGCTACGGCCTTCGGATCAACAACTGCAATTCCATGGTCGATTCTAACATCTGACAATGCAACACCAGATGCCTTGATGTACATATACTTTCCATCCTTCACAGAGATATTGCCTCCACCTGCTTGAACAAGCTCTTCATCGCTGCATGCACGGCATAAAGCAACAAGGTCATCCATTACCTATATAACATCGTTAGAACAAGTAACTGAATAACGCCCGAATATCCTGCTTGAGGTTGAATGTGTGGAAGGTTGCGATCTTTTAGAAAGAAAACGATCTCTGATTCAACTGAAACAGACGGATCCGTACATGTCAGTACGGAAAAGCTATCTGTATGCGAAATGATACACCCGGGTACATGTGGAATCTGAATGTTTCTGCGAACAGAAAGCTCTACACCTCCCTTGAAGTAACGAACAATCAGATCAGCAAAGTCTTTCTGTGGTAGGATAAACTTAGTATAGTCTGCCCTTCGTTCTCTGATCTTCTGAAGGACTGATTCAAGAGAATATCCCCTCTGATGG
>Ga0214919_10013016_pt1 | contig 10136 bp, 9 predicted proteins | sample LL1503_MetaG_FD_177994 | JGI IMG/M metagenome (GOLD analysis project Ga0214919, IMG submission 177994) | Freshwater microbial communities from Lake Lanier, Atlanta, Georgia, United States - LL-1503 | ecosystem: Environmental > Aquatic > Freshwater > Lake | place: USA: Georgia | collected 2015-03-15 | reverse complement strand
ACCCCCAACAGAGATAGCCACCGACGCACCTATTTCACCGTAGTTGATGAATGGCTTCCACGTTCGGTAGTTGCGCGAACTACCGTAGAGAACCTGTGAGTGATGAAATTGACGATCTAGGAACGAATGGCCTCGAGCTAGAAAAAGCACGCCGCCTTGGCTCGCTTGATGCACTACGCGCAGAGGGCACAAATCCGTACCCATACCGCTTTGATCGGACTCACACACTTGGTGAGATTCGCAACGAATTTGGCGTTCTTGAAGCAGGAACTGAAACAGAAACCCACGTCACAGTCGCTGGACGAATCCTGCTGAAGCGCGACCAAGGAAAACTTATTTTTGCCACATTGCAAGATCGCGAAACGTCCATTCAATTGTTCGTATCAAAAGCAATCGTCGGCGATGACGCATTTGATGCCATCAACAACCTTGACCTCGGGGACTGGGTTGGCGCAACAGGCATAGTGATGACCACACGCAAAGGTGAACTATCAATCAAGGTTGATTCAGTGGTTCTACTTTCAAAAGCTGTTCGCCCACTGCCAGACAAATGGCACGGTCTCACTGATACAGACACTCGTTATCGCCAGCGCTATGCAGACCTCATCGGCAATGAAGAATCGCGTCGCATGTTTGCTGTTCGCCATGCAGTCATTGCTAGCTTTCGTCGCACATTGCATGAGCGAGGCTTCATCGAAGTTGAAACTCCAGTACTGCATGTTGAACCAGGTGGCGCACATGCACGACCTTTCGTTACCCATCACAACGCACTTGACATGACCTTGTACCTGCGCATCGCGCTTGAGTTGCATTTGAAGAGGCTCATCGTCGGCGGCATGGAACGTGTCTTTGAAATTGGTCGCGTATTCCGTAATGAAGGAATTTCTACTCGTCACAACCCAGAATTTACGATGATGGAGCTATACCAAGCGTTTGCTGACTACACCGACATCATGGATCTCACTGAAGTGTTGTTTGTCAATGCAGCAAACGATGCCACCGGCTCATCCACAGTTTTGATTGATGACATCCCCGTTGATCTTGCGAAGCCTTGGCGACGGGTTCGCATGATTGACCTTGTAAAAGAAGCAACGGGTGTTGAAGTGCATCCGTCACAACCACGCGAGCAATTAGTAGCTCTTGCTGAAAAGCATGGTGTGAAGGTGTTGCCACATTTCGGTTCTGGAAAAATCATTGAAGAACTCTTTGAAGCAACGTGTGAAGCCGCTCTTCGTGAACCGACTTTTGTTACAGGTCATCCGGTTGAAATCAGCCCACTTGCTCGTGTTGACCGAAATGATCCGTACCTCACTGAACGTTTCGAACTATTTGTTGGTGGGCGCGAATTAGCCAATGCATATTCAGAACTCAATGACCCAGTGGAACAACGCCTGCGTTTTGAAGACGAACAGAAGTCCAAAGAAGCAGGCAATGCTGAAGCCGGCACCGTTGATGAGGATTTCTTGCGCGCCATGGAATACGGAATGCCGCCAACTGGTGGCCTTGGTATCGGCATGGACCGCCTAGTCATGCTGATTGGCAATGCTCAATCAATTCGTGACGTCATCTTGTTCCCCACACTTCGCCTGGAGGCTTTCTAATGTCAGACAACGCATGGGGTGTTGGTATCGCAACACTCGATTATTACGGAGCAACGCTCGATGTACGTTTTCGTACTGTCGGACTTGGGAAATTCTCCCCTGCCGACGCGCCAACATTCCAACCAAGTGTTGATTCAGATCGCGATCGTGGCGTGACATTCGAAGCTGTCACCGTAGAAATAGATACCTCTGTTGCACCAGCAAGTGCGAAAGACGTCTACTTGCGTCTCAATTTGTTGTCTCAACGCTTTGTGAAGCCTCGCACCATCAACCTTGACGGTGCATTTGGGTTGCTACAAAACGTGGCGTGGACCTCGCGTGGACCTGTTGCTATTGAAGCCCTTGAATCAGTGACATGGAATCTTGCACAACGTGGCGAGCATCTTGTGGTGCATGGTGTTGACAAATTCCCACGCATGACTGATTACGTGGTGCCATCGGGAGTCCGCATTGCGGATGCAAGTCGCGTACGTCTCGGCGCTCACCTAGCACCGGGCACCACCGTGATGCACGAAGGTTTCTGCAATTTCAATGCAGGAACACTGGGCGCCTCAATGGTGGAAGGTCGTATCTCAGCCGGCGTCATCGTGGGTGATGGTTCAGACATTGGTGGTGGCGCATCCATCATGGGAACACTGTCTGGCGGCGGAAAAGAAATGGTCACCATTGGCGAACGTTGCCTTCTTGGCGCAAACGCTGGTATCGGAATCAGTCTTGGCGACGATTGCATCGTGGAAGCTGGCCTGTACGTCACTGCGGGCACCGTTGTTATTGACCCATCAGGCACAAACGTAAAGGCCAAACTTCTGTCGGGACAGTCCAACTTATTGTTCCGCCGTAACTCATTATCAGGCGCTGTTGAAGTCATCTCACGCTCTGGTTCGTGGGGCGGCCTCAACGCTGACCTACACAAGAACTAATGACACCTGACGAACTAGAGACACTGATCGCTGCGCGACGCAGCAGCATGTTGATTGATGCAGCACGAGAAGTTGATTCTGCAATTATCGACCGCATTGTTGCGGCAGCCCAATGGGCGCCTAACCACAAACGCACGTGGCCACTGCGCGTTGCCATAGTGACTGGCAATTCACGACGCACCCTTGGCGACACCATCGCAGATGCAATGGCAATTCACGGAGACGATGACATGAAAGTCACAAAAACTCGCGGAAAGTACATGCGATCACCGGTGGTCATAGTTGTTGCAGCAGCTGAAGGCGAAACCGTGAATGAAACTCTAGAGAATAAGTACGCAGTTGCCGCCGGGGTTCAAAACATGCTTCTCATGATTGAAACTTTTGGATTAGCTGCGCTGTGGGGTTCTCCCGCCAAAGGCGCAAACACAGCAATTACTTCTCTGTGCTCAATGGACGCATCCGACCATGTGATGGGCATCATCTATATTGGTTGGCCATCACAATCAGTTGCTGCGCCACTTCGACCAGAGATCACAATCACTCACCTCACGTAAGCGAACAGACACAGTCCGTTACCGAAGTCAGAACTTGCGGATAAGGCTCGCAAACCACTCATCAGGTTCGTCAATGCGGCCGCGTAACGCATCCCATGTCCGAGATATTCCATCGCGGCCTCGTTGAGGGTGTGACGCAATATGGTCAGCCACTTCTCGTGCGCGTTGCGCCACATCAGAGTCAGCCACAATCTCTGAGACCAAACCCAATTCCGTCAATGAAGCACCGACGATGCGATCACCGACAAGCACAACACGGTCAGCAACTGCAGGTGAATGCTTCAGATGCAACCATGCCTGACACATCGGCGCTGCAACACCCATTGCAATTTCGCCCACTTGCAGAAATGAGGTTTCCCCTGCCACCACTACGTTGGCCGCTAACGCCAAAGCAGCTCCGGCATTGATTGCGTACCGTTCGAGAGCTACAACGATCGGCACGCGACACTGATAGATCGCAGCATGCACTTCCACCCACGCAGTTAACGGCTCATTTTTAAGATCAGCCCCGGCAACCTTGAGATCAATTCCACTACAGAATGCACCGCCAGAGCCAGACAGCAGAATGCAACCAACATTAGTTGGCACATTGAGAAAAGCATCGCGCAATTCAACAGCTAACTGTTGCGTGATTGCATTTTTTCGATCTGGACGATTCAGAATGATGTCAAGTCGATTGCCGACTTGCTGCACAATCACATTCTGTTCGCTCATGGCGAGTATTACCGACCAGGCTTGTAGGTGCCGTACACGTCACGTAGGGCGTCGCTGACTTCACCAAGAGTTGCATGGGCCCGCAGCGCCTCTTTCATCGGAATCAGGATGTTGTCAGTGCCACGCGCTGCAACACGAATTTCTTCAAGAAGAGCCGCAACCTTTGCATGATCCCGATTTTCCTTGAACTTCTTCAAACGAGCCAGTTGACCAACAGCGAGGCTCGGGTCGATTGGGAATACGTTTGGCTCCCCTTCGCCTTCTACTGTGAACTTGTTGACTCCCACAATGACGCGCTCGTCATCGTCAATTGACTTTGTGTACTCATACGCACTTTGTTCAATTTCGTCCATTTGGAAGCCAGCTTCAATGGCATCAACAGCGCCACCCATTGCATCAATGCGCTCGATGTATTCCCACGCAAGACGTTCCACTTCGTCGGTCAATGTCTCCACGAAATACGAACCAGCAAGCGGGTCAGGAGTATCAGCTATTCCGCTTTCGTATCCAATGACTTGCTGTGTGCGTAATGCGATGCGTGCAGCTGCTTCAGTGGGAAGCCCAAGAGCTTCGTCGTAACCATTCGTATGCAAACTTTGCGTACCACCCATCACTGCGGCCATTGATTGCAGTGCGACGCGTACCACGTTGTTCAGTGGCTGCTGTGCAGTCAATGTGCTGCCACCTGTTTGAGTATGAAAGCGCAACAATTTGCTTGATTCCTTTTTGGCACCAAAACGCTCGGTCATGATCTTGTGCCACATGCGGCGACTGGCGCGGAACTTTGCTACTTCTTCGAAGAAGTTGTTATGGCCGTTCCAGAAGAATGACAAGCGTGGTGCGAAATCATCAACGTCAAGACCCGCGTCGACCGCAGCCTGTACGTATGCAATGGCATTAGCCAAAGTAAATGCTATTTCTTGAACTGCCGAACTTCCGGCTTCACGAATGTGGTACCCAGAGATAGAAATTGTGTTCCACTTCGGAATGTTCTGTGCGCAATAGGCAAAAATGTCTGTGATGATGCGCATGGAAGGACGTGGTGGGTACACATAGGTACCGCGTGCGATGTATTCCTTCAACAAGTCGTTCTGAATAGTTCCGCTAATTGCAGATGATGGAACACCTTGTTCTTCTGCGACCAATTCGTACATCAGCAACAAAACTGCAGCGGTTGAGTTAATGGTCATGGAAGTTGAAACTTTGTCGAGAGGAAGATCCTTCAACAACATGCGCATGTCTTCAAGAGTGTCTATGGCAACGCCGACTTTGCCGACCTCACCTTCACTGCGTGCATGGTCTGAGTCGTATCCCATTTGTGTCGGCAAGTCGAATGCACATGACAAACCGGTTTGGCCCGCTTCAAGCAAGAACTTGAAGCGCTGGTTTGTTGATTCAGCAGAACCGAACCCGGCGTATTGACGCATGGTCCACAATTTGCCTCGGTACATCGTTGGGTACACACCTCGGGTGTAGGGAGGCGTTCCCGGAAGTCCCAACTGCGTGGCAGGGTCCCAACCGGCGAGATCATCGGCCGAATAGAGAGGGGCAATGTCAATGCCAGAGTCAGTGCGCTTTATTTCATCAGCCATGGGGATCAATCGTACGAGCCACCACTGCTAGTGGCATATTCCTAGAGATTTCTAGGACGCAGCGACCAAACTGATTTCAATCAGCCATTCCGCGCGAGCCAGGGCCGGAACTGTCACAAGGGTGCTTGCTGCCCTGTGATCTGCCATCACTTCATCACGTACGGCCATAACAGAGGCGAGATCGCGGTTCAGCGTGTCTCGAGCCACCACATATGTAGTGATGCTCACGATGTTTGTGACGCCCATTTGGGAGGCTCGCAGAATCTCGAGCAAGTTGGCCCACACCACACGCGTTTGACCCTCAAGAGAGGGCGGGACGGTGCCATCAGGCATAGTGGGCACAACCCCCGATGTGAAGACCATCGACTGGGCTCCATCTACCTTCACGGCGTGTGCGTACTTGGCGGCCGGGGCTCCCATGTGTTCTGGCTGAATCTGGCTTATTCCCATACCAACCATTGTGGCGTATTGTGAGGCCATGACCATCACACCAGATGCCCCCGTAGAGACCCGCATGATCGACGGTATTCCGTTGACCCCAAAGCAGGTCACCATTCTTGGCCAGGAAGCTCTCGCCCCTGCTGCCACAGTTGCCGAAGAGCGTCTTCGTCGCAAGCAAAAACTTGCCGGGGCACTGCGTATTTTTGGACGACTCGGATTCGGTGAAGGCGTCGCTGGGCACATCACAGTACGTGACCCAGAATTTCCTGATCACTTCTGGGTTAACCCACTTGGCTTGTCATTTCGCCACATGCGAGTGTCAGATCTCATCTTGGTGAACCATCACGGTGAAGTTGTGTACGGCAAGTACGCAGTCAACCGCGCTGCATATGTTCTGCACGCCGCTGTTCACACTGCTCGCCCCGATGTCATCGCAGCAGCACACGCGCACTCGGTCTACGGAAAAGCGTTCAGCTCACTTGGTATCCAACTTGACGCATTAACTCAAGACTCGTGTGCCTTCTACGAAAACAATGTTGTTATTTCTGAACATGGTGGCGCAGTGGTATTCGAAGAATCAGCTGGTCGTGACTTTGCTGAAGCCTTCGGTGACAATCGCGCGGCAATCCACCAAAACCACGGTCACTTCACCGTTGGTGCCAGTGTCGATGAAGCAGTGTTCTGGTTTGTATGTTTCGAGCGTTGCGCACAAGCACAACTTGCAGCCATGGCTGCTGGCACTCCAAAACACATTCCCCATGATTCAGCTGTGTACACGCGTGAAAACGCAGGCAACGCCATGACAGGTTGGGCGCACTTCCAGCCTCTCTGGCAAGAAATTTGCCGTACAGACCCTGACCTGTTCGATTAACTAGCGAAATTTTCAGTGGCCTCCAGTGAGAGGTTGCGAGCTGATCGTATTTTTGATGCCGCACCTCCCGAACTCTTTTTCATACTCTCGGCAGTAGCGCAATACACCGGCGCAATCGTAGCTGTTCGTCTTTTCGACGATATTTCCCCTGCCACTGTTGCGTGGTTGCGAGTACTGAGTGCTGCATTTATCTTGCTTGCCTTTTCGGCGCGTTCATCACACGCACGATGGAGTCGTCGAGACCTGTATTGGGTGGCAGCATTTGGTGCGTCAACTGCATTGATGAATATGTTCTTCTATTTAGCAATAGACCGGCTTCCACTTGGCAAGGGAGTCACCATTGAATTCATAGGCCCAATAACTGTTGCCGCATTGCGAACACGATCTGCACGAAATACTGTTGCTTTGCTATGTGCCGCAGTCGGCGTTGTTGTTTTGGGCGGCGTTGAACTGGGCAATGAACCATTAGGACTTGTGTTTATTTTGTTGGCATCAGTGATGTGGGCCGGATACATCGTGATGGGTTCGCGCGTTGCTCTTGCTGATCGAGGAGTGTCAGGCCTAGGGCTTGGCCTTCTCTTTGGTGGAATCCTTATTACACCGTTTGCTGCAGGAGATGCAGTACCAGCCTTCTCTAGTGGAAAAATCTTGTTCGGATGCATTTTGGTTGGCCTGTTATCAAATGCAATCGGATACGGCATCGACCAATCAACACTGCGTCGAATTCCCATCCGTCGTTTCTCGGTCATGTTGGCGTTACTTCCCGTGTGCGCAGCCATCTTTGGATTTGCGTTTCTTGACCAATCTCCAAGCCTTCTTGACCTTGTTGGTATGACATTTGTTTTGGTGGGCGTTGCAGTACAAGAAAGAGACGAGACAGACCGCCACCATGAGGTGGTCGAGACCACCTAGCGTGGAGGCTTATGGTTTCCTTCCCACGAATCTCTCGCCGATTCGTTGCGTGTCTCTGCGCATTCGCAGTACTCGCCCCGTTGGTTTCTCACAACACCACGATGTCAGCTGATGCAGACACACTTCCCCCACTCGGAGTAATTGTGCGCGGCCATGGCAATGGACATGGCCGTGGTATGAGCCAATACGGAGCACTTGGCTGGGCAACAAAACTGGGCGCCACGTGGCAAGACATTTTGAATTTCTATTACGGCGGCAGTGGCCGCACAATCGCAACGCTGACTGAGGCTGAGGTAGCTACTCCAACAATCGGAACAATGAGTGTTCGCTTAGAAACTCTGGATGCAAATGTCACCTCGGTTATTTCAGACAACGGGACTGCAACATGGGCTGGTGCCGCAGGTTCATTCGCTGGACTCGTTGCGCGCATGGTCTCAAAAAATGTGTTCAACGTGTACGGATCCGCCCAAGCTTCGTGTGCTGTCGGAACGACTAATCCAGATGGGTTTGCGCTGATTGGCCAAAATGTGACCGGGCCAATTGATTTTGTTTCCACAAATGGTTCCCTACTCACATCTGTGGCACCGACTGACCTCTTGGGAGTCTGTGAGCCTCCTACCTCGGCATACAAAACCGGTCGCGTTCGGTATTACCGGGGCGCAATTCGAGCGACTTCAGATAGCAGCGGAAATCGCCGAACAGTGAACCTTGTTCCTACAGAGTTGTACTTACGGGGCGTTGTTCCACGTGAGTCTCCTGCTGGGTGGGGCGATATTGCTGGCGGCCTGGGTATGAACGCGCTTCGCGCTCAGGCAGTTGCAGCACGAAGCTATTCACTGTCTGAAAAACGAGCGTCGTTTGCAAAGACGTGCGATTCACAGAATTGCCAGGTCTACGGAGGTGCTGCACTGCGCAATGTCGGATCAATATCAGTGAGCATCCTTGAAGACGCACGCACAAACCTCGCCATTAGTGACACAACAAATGTTGTCATCAAAGATTCAAACAACACCTTTGTTCGAACTGAATTCACATCGTCAAATGGTGGACGTACTGCAAGTGGGCAATTTGTAGCTCAAGTAGACAACGGAGACCTGATTGCCGACCCAGTTCTCCAATCGTGGTCGAAACTGTTGTCAGCATCTGACATACAAAAGAAGTTCCCCTCAATTGGCGTATTCACTTCTGTCACCACCACACATGATGGTTTAGGTGGAGACTGGAACGGGTACACAACGTCGGTAGTGATTGCTGGAACAGCTGGTTCAGTGACTCGCACCGGATGGGAATTTCGTGGTGATTTCTCTCTCAATGCACCGTGGTACGAAACATTTCCCATTGCTGCAGCGGACCCAGCAGCCCCTCCCGTAGGTTCAATCTTGTTCATCGGAGATTCAGTGGCAGAAAGCATCGCTTCAAAATTTGCATCCATCGTGACGCCCGCGTATCCCGCAATGAACTACCAGGCATGTGCCGGGCGAGGCATGGCCGGGGCTGACTGCTTGTTTACTGTCGCTGCGCCCCAAGTAGACCTTGACGGTGTGGGCATCATTAATGCACTGGAGACTCCCGCCATTGCCATCGTGGAACTTGGCTACAACGATGACCCCAATGCTTTTACTGCCGAATTGCAACAAGCGTTATCGGCATTGGCAACCAAGGCTGTTCAACGAGTCATCTTTGTCACCATGTCAACGCGCTCAACATCACGCAATTACGCCATTGCAAATGCTGCATTGCTCACAGCTGCAGCAGCAAACCCTGCTATCAGTATTTTCGACTGGAATACAGCCAGTTCAGCACCTAACCAATGGAGATGGTTTGACAACACATCATTGTGTTGTTGGGTTCATCTCTCTACGACTGGGCAAGCCGAATTCGCTCTTTTCCTTCGAGAGCAACTCGATGCATTACGCGCTCAGGGGTTATTGCCCACAACAGCGATCGCAGCTCCAGTCATTCCCGGTCTTCCACTAATGAAGAAAAATACAGGCGCGATGGTCGCTACCTTGCAGAAGAAGATGAACTCCCTCTTGAAGTTAAAAGGGAAAAAACGTCTCGCGACTGATGGCAATTTTGGTACTGCAACCGCAAAGGCCGTTAAGGCATACCAACTTCAAGCGAGCCTTCCTGTCACAGGCAAGGTTGACCGAGCGATGTGGGATGCGATGGGATTATCGACACGACCAGAATTATCTGTGTTAACTCTAGGAACCAAACACCCATCTGTCATCTCTGTACAACGCGCTTTGTCTAAAGTCTTAAAGAAGAAAATTACTGGCACCGGCCAGTTTTCATCAAGCCTTGTGCGCGAGGTAAAAACCTTCCAGCGACGAATGAAGATTCCAGCGACTGGAAAAGTTGATGTTGCCACGTGGACATCTCTGATGGCCACTTCGACACTTGCTTAACCTTTGAAGCGCTCTTTCCACGCCTCATCGCTGACAAGTTCTAGATATTGATTGCGGTACGCAGCCTTGAGGCGCTTGTACGTTCTCGCCAACTGAATAGTGCAGCGGAAGACTTCGCGT
>Ga0214919_10013015_pt1 | contig 10136 bp, 10 predicted proteins | sample LL1503_MetaG_FD_177994 | JGI IMG/M metagenome (GOLD analysis project Ga0214919, IMG submission 177994) | Freshwater microbial communities from Lake Lanier, Atlanta, Georgia, United States - LL-1503 | ecosystem: Environmental > Aquatic > Freshwater > Lake | place: USA: Georgia | collected... | reverse complement strand
TGTGTCGTGCAGCAAGGCCGCGATTACGACAGCTTCATTTAAACCAAACTCAGCCAAAATTGCCGCAACCGCAACTGGATGCGTTATGTAATCCTCGCCAGATTTACGCAGCTGGCCGGTGTGAGCTTCTTTGGCAACTAAAAACGCACGTTGCAAATTCTCTAATTTATCGCCTGGATGATGCTCTGTTAAAGCACTAACCACCGGTGCTAACAGAGTATCCATGAACGGATTCTAGTTAACAACACGGTGGTTAGTTACTTGAAGAGGTAGGTTATTACTTCTTCTTGCCTTTACGTTTTGGTTGGTTTCGCGGGCCGCGGTTTTGAATCGCATTTGTGCCTGCTTCGACTGAAACTGGTGCGGTTCCACTGCGTGCATTTACCCTTTTGGTCAAAGCAATCATTGCTGGTTCACGCTCGCGTAGACCAGAGAGAACTTGTGGGGCAATAAATAATGATGAGTAGGTACCAATCGCAAGACCGATAAATAGCGCAAGCGAGAGATCCTTCAACGTTCCGGCTCCGAGCAGTCCGGCACCGACAAAAAGAATTGAGCCCACTGGGAGCAGCGCAATAATTGACGTGTTCAATGAGCGCACAATTGTCTGGTTTACGGCCAAGTTAGTAGCTTGAGAGAATGTTGATTTTCCGGTCGTTGTAATATTTCGAGTGTTCTCGCGAACCTTATCGAAGACAATAACCGTGTCATAAAGTGAATAACCCAGAATTGTTAAGAATCCGATGACCGTTGCTGGTGTTACATCAAAACCAACTAGAGCGTAAATTCCAACCGTGATGATCACGTCGTGAATAACTGCCACGATTGATGCAATCGCCATTTTAGGTTCAAAGGCCATTGCCAGGTAAAGCATAACCGCGAGTAAAAAGGCGATCAGACCATACAAGGCTTTCTTGGTGATCTCTTTACCCCAAGAAGGTCCGATGATCTGAGTATCAATAGTTTCAATGTTGATCGCAAATTTTGCAGCTAACGCATCTTGAACCGCATTCGATTGAACATTGGTCAATGAACCTGTTTGAACACGAATTTTGTCGCTACCGACGGTCTGCACAATTACTTCAGAGGTGACGCCTGCGGATTCAACCGCCGATCGCGCTTCTTCAATTGTGGCGCCAGCTTTTGTGACTGTGTAACTAGAGCCACCTTTGAATTCAATTCCTAGGTGTAATCCCTGAAAAACAATTGTGCCGATTGAGATCGCTAACAGCAGAGCTGAAACCGCATACCAGCGTTTGCGGGAAGCGATGAAGTCAAATGAAGTCTCGCCACTGTAGAGACGTGCACCTAGCGTTGTTCCGTGTGCCATTTCCTTACGCCTCCATGCCTGTGTTAGATACTTGAACGTTGTTAGTTTCTTCTATACCTGAGCTCTTCTTCGACAGGCCTGATAGTGGATGACCGCTTGCGTAGAATTTCCACTTAGAAAGAATCGCCATCATTGGTTTAGTGAATGCAAAGATCACGAGTAGATCCACTAAAGTCGTTAGACCGAGAGTGAAGGCGAATCCACGCACTCCACCTACTGCTAAGAAGTACAGCAATACTGCGGCGATGATCGAAACTGAGTCAGCCACCACAATCGTTCGTCGGGCTCTGACCCAGCCGGTTTCAACAGCGGTGCGAAGCGACTTTCCCTCACGTAATTCATCTCGAATACGTTCGAAGTAAACGATGAATGAGTCCGCCGTAATACCAATAGCGACGATAATTCCGGCAATACCTGCCAGAGTGAGCGTAAAGCCAATCCATTTACCAAGTAATAGAACTAATAGGTAGATCATTCCAGCCGCAACAGTTAGCGAACCTACTGTTACTAGGCCAAGTCCACGATAGTAAAGAACTGAGTAAAGAAGCACTAGCCCAAGACCTAAACCACCTGCGAGTAATCCGGCTGTAAGTTGATCAGCACCAAGAGTTGGTGAAACTTGTTGAACTTCGCCACGATCAAAAGCAAGTGGCAAGGATCCGTACTTGAGCACATTTGCTAAGTCCTGCGCTTCAACCTGTGTGAAGTTTCCAGTGATTTGCGCGCTTCCACCACGAATAGCTTCATTAATTCGAGGAGCCGATACAACTAACCCATCGAGCACGATTGCGACCTGGTTTTGTGGAGCAGTTAAAGAAACAACTCGGGCAGTTTGATCACCGAACGCTTTAGTACCTTCGCCATTAAACGTCAGTGATACGAACCAGTTTCCACCAGTTGTAGTGTCAACGGCTGCGGTTGCTTTAGAAACTTGGCGGCCTAAAACTTCGGCACCGGCCAGAATATATTTTGCGCCACCATCATTTGAACACGCCAGGATGACATCGGTTGCAACATCAGTTCCAGTACCTTGGCGACTTTCAGCGCTCGTGCAATCAAGAGCGGCATATCGTGCATTTAGCTCTGGGCTAATTCCAGCCGGCGGTGTAGCAGCCGCATCAGTTGCAGTGGTTGGAACTCCAGAACTTTCAGCAAGTACCTGTCGGAACCTTAGTTCTGCGGTTTGACCGACTAATTCAATGACGCGTCGACCACTTTCGCCTGGAACTGAAATAACAATCTGGCGATTAGTACCTGAACCTTGTGAAGCTACCTCACTCTCGGCAACACCAAGTGAGTTAACGCGCTGACGAATAATCGAGACAGCTTGATCAATTGCTTCGGAAGTTACTTTGCCACTCTCACCAACGCCGAGGCGTGGCTGCAAGGTAACGCTCGTGCCACCGCGGAGGTCAAGGCCTAGGCGAACAGCGGTTGCACCTTGGATGAATACCGCAGCAATTAATAGGACAAAGGCTCCGGCCAAGATCGCAAGTGTGCGAGCCGGGCGGCCGGAAGTCTTAACAGGTTTTGTAGGTGTTGACATAAGAGGTGAGTCTAGGCGTCATTTAGCGGTGTGTCGAAAAGCGAAGTAGCGCCCGCAGGCGCAACTTTGCCCAGATGCGTCCACCCTAAAGCAGTAGCCACACGACCGCGGGGGGTCCGAGCCATAAAGCCATTTCGGACCAAGAACGGTTCCGCCACAGATTCGACGGTTTCAGTTTCCTCGCCAACGGCGATAGCCAGGGTGGAAAGTCCAACCGGTCCCCCGCCAAATCTCTCAATTAATGCCATCAAAACCGATCGATCGAGTCGATCGAGGCCCGCGGCATCAACTTCATACATTTCCAGAGCGGCATTGGCGTGATCTAACGAGAGTTTGTTCGATCCTTTGACTTGCGCATAGTCGCGGACGCGGCGTAGTAAACGATTAGCAATACGGGGCGTGCCGCGCGAACGGCTAGCTATTTGTTCAATCGCTCTTGCCTCAATTGCTAATCCAAGCAGTGCAGCAGATCTCGCGATCACTTGCGCCAGCTCTGATTCGGCATAAAAATCTAATTGCGCCGTGAAACCAAATCGATCACGTAAGGGACTGGGCAATAAACCGGCACGAGTTGTTGCGCCAACTAACGTAAATCTTGGCAACTCTAACGGGATCGCTGTTGCACCTGGACCTTTACCAACCACGATATCTACTCGGAAATCTTCCATAGCTAAATACAGCAACTCTTCTGCCGGTCTTGGCAAGCGGTGAATTTCATCAATAAATAAAATCTCGCCTTCAACAAGTGAGGAAAGAATTGAGGCCAGATCGCCAGCATGTGTAATAGCCGGGCCGGATGAAATACGAATTGGAGTTTTCATCTCAGCTGCCAAAATTAAAGCCAAGGTAGTTTTGCCCAGACCAGGTGGCCCGCTAAGCAAAATGTGATCTGCGCTAGTGCCACGATGTTTTGCAGCAGTAAGCAAGACATCGATTTGCTGACGCACACGCTCTTGTCCAATAAATTCCTGTAAATCTTTCGGTCGCAGCGCGCCTTCAGCTGCCGATTCATCCAAGCCAGCTATTGGCGATATCAAGCGATCTTCATTTTCCATTATTTATGACCGCCACTTTGCAGGGCTTTCTTTAGCATCTCGCTTAGCTCTAAATCAGCCGGTTCAAGACCATCGGCCTGCAGTTCGTTAACAATTTTGGTGATCGCACGATCCGAGTCTTTTGGCGTAAAGCCCAGCGAAATGAGGGCATTTGTGAGTTGCTCACGCCAAGCAGGTTGATGATTTGTAATGCGGGTGCCTTCAGATAAATCTGAAAGTTTTCCTTTCAATTCCAGAATCAAACGTTGCGCACCTTTGCGACCGATGCCTGGTACTCGCTCAATAGCCGAGATGTTTTCAGTTGCAATCGCAGCAGCTAACTCGTCAGGTGAAAGCGAGCCCAGAATTGCAAGCGCAACTTTCGGCCCGATGCCACTAACGGTTTGTACTTGTTCAAAAAGGTCTTTGGACTCAGGTGTTAAAAATCCATAAAGTGTTAACGATTCTTCGCGCACTACTAAGGAGGTATGAAAAGTTACGATCGTGCCCAGATTTAAATGTGTGGCTGTATTCTGGGTTAAGTTAATCGAAAGTCCGACTCCCCCAACTTCAATGATCGCGCGATCGAGAGAGATCGATTTGATCTCGCCAGTTAACGTCGCAATCATTTCTTACTGGTCCCTAACTTTTTAAGAGCTGCAATCCGAGTCTTCTCGGCAGCAACTGCGGCTGCCACTTTACTATTTCCACCGCCACGCCAGATATGACAGATCGCTAACGCTAACGCGTCTGCGCTATCGGCTGGCTTTGGCGCTTCGTCTAATTTGAGAATACTTAGCACCATTTTCGCCACCTGTGCTTTGTTTGCTCGTCCCGAACCAGTTACTGCTGCTTTGACCTCACTTGGTGTGTGCATTACCACCTTGATTTCATTTCGAGCGGCTAACAAAAGTGCGATTCCGGCTGCTTGAGCGGTGCCCATTACGGTACGCAAATTATGTTGTGAGAAGACTCTCTCAATCGCAATTACATCGGGCTTGAATTCCGTAATCCAGAGTTGAATTTCTCGCTCCAACTGCAACAGCCGAATCTCGGTTGGATCTTGCGATGAAGTAAGGACTACTCCGACTGACACCATCTGCAAAGGAGCGCCAATTGATCCCTCGACCACGCCAATTCCACAACGGGTTAAGCCTGGATCAATCCCTAGAACCTTCACCCGCTCAGCCTAGATACTGGCTAACCCTTGTTAAGTCAGGCTCGCCATTACCTCATCAGATACATCAAAGTTGCTAAACACATTCTGAACATCATCTAGTTCTTCAATCGCATCGATTAACTCAAACACTTTAGTCGCACCTTCGGCATCTAACGGAATAGTCATCGAAGGCAGAAAGGATGAATCAGCTGACTCATAGTCGATCCCAGCGCTTTGAAGTGCGGTGCGCACAACTACTAGATCACTCGCTTCGCAAACTACTTCAAAAGACTCACCTAAGTCATTAACTTCCTCGGCACCAACATCGAGTACGGCTTCTAGAATTGAATCTTCGGTCAGTTCACCTATCTTCTTTACAATGATTACGCCTTTGCGATTGAATAAATACGAAACTGAACCCGGATCAGCCATGCTTCCACCATTTCGGGTTACTGCGACGCGTACTTCAGATGCAGCACGATTTCGGTTATCAGATAAACATTCAATCATTATTGCAACACCATTTGGGCCATAGCCCTCATACATAATGGTCTGCCAATCAGCACCGCCCGATTCCAAACCCGCTCCACGCTTTACTGCCCGCTCAATATTGTCAGCCGGCATTGAGTTCTTTTTAGCTTTAGCAATTGCATCAAATAGCGTTGGGTTTCCATCGATATCTGGGCCACCATTGCGAGATGCAACTTCAATTGCTTTGATCAACTTCGCAAAGTTCTTGGCACGACGACTATCGATGATTGCCTTCTTATGCTTCGTCGTTGCCCACTTGGAATGGCCGGACATGTTCTACCCCCTAGAAGTTTCACCGAAACTACCGATGAAAGTTATTGCACTACTTTACCGCAGCCTTTTCCAAAGCCGGTCGAGCTATCGATTCGATAAAGAAGCGATGAATTCGATTATCCCCCGTTAATTCAGGATGAAAACTGGTAGCTAACAGAGCGCCTTGGCGCACTGCAACCGCATGTTCAAATTTGGCCAAAACTTCGACATCATTACCGACGGATTCAACCCAAGGAGCACGAATGAAAACTGCTCGAACTGGCGGATGAGTGATTCCGGCAAATTCTAAATCTGTCTCAAATGAATCGACTTGACGACCAAATGCGTTTCTGCGCACCGTAATATCAAGGCCGCCGAAAGTTTCTTGTCCAACTACGGCATCTAAGACGCGATCAGCTAGCAAAATCATTCCTGCACAAGACCCGTAAGTGGGCATTCCAGCTTTAATCCGTACTTTAAGTGGCTCGAAGAGATCAAAGCTCCGAGCCAAGTTAGCGATTGCAGTCGATTCACCGCCCGGAAGGATAAGTGCATCGACTGTTTCTAATTCGCTAGGACGACGAACAGTGATGGCGCTTACACCGCATTCTTCAAGTGCCAATAAGTGTTCTCGAAAATCGCCTTGCAGCGCTAGAACACCAACTCGCATAATTAGATCCTTGAATTACCAGCCGCGTTCAGCGAGGCGGTGCGCAACTGGCAAATCGGCGACGTTTATGCCAACCATTGCTTCACCCAAGCCACGCGAGACGTCAGCTAAAACTTTTGGATCATCATGAAAAGTTGTGGCTTTAACACACGCAGCAGCGCGCAACGCTGGATCTCCAGATTTGAAAATACCAGATCCGATGAAAACACCATCGGCGCCCATCTGCATCATTAGCGCAGCATCAGCAGGGGTAGCAATACCGCCTGCTGTGAAGAGAACTACAGGCAACTTGCCAGTTTCAGCAACTTCCTTAACTAAGTCATACGGTGCCTGCATATTTTTTGCAGCGACATAAAGTTCATCTTCACGCAGACTAGATAAGCGACGGATCTCGCCACCGATTGATCGCATATGAGTCATCGCATTTGATACATCGCCTGTACCAGCTTCGCCTTTTGAGCGAATCATGGCGGCGCCTTCATTGATACGGCGAAGTGCTTCGCCTAAGTTGGTTGCTCCGCAAACAAACGGAACTGTGAAGTTCCACTTATCAATATGGTTTTCCATATCCGAAGGAGTTAAAACTTCGGACTCATCAATGTAGTCAACACCTAAGCTCTGCAAGATTTGTGCCTCGACGAAATGACCAATGCGCGCTTTTGCCATAACTGGAATTGAAACCGCAGCCTTAATTTTTTCGATCATGTCAGGGTCAGACATCCGAGCTACGCCACCTTGTGCACGTATATCTGCAGGCACGCGCTCAAGCGCCATAACTGCTACCGCACCAGAATCTTCAGCAATCTTGGCTTGCTCAACGTTAACAACGTCCATGATCACGCCGCCCTTAAGCATCTCGGCCATGCCGCGCTTGACTCGTGCTGTTCCTACATTCTGGCTCATGCAGATGCTCCTAGTTTTAAGTTTATTCGAAAGCCTTTGGCCTGCGATCAGGGGGCTTACTCTACTTTGAAACCGGTGAAGTTGGCGCGGTGAGCGTGAAGTCAGGCTTGCGGTCAGTCAACGCCACCCAAACTGACCCAGCTGCAAACTTGACCTCGCTGCCATCGGTCAGCGTCCAAGTTGTTCCAGTTTCGGCCCGCGGTCGGCTCCAATTAGCTTTAAAGGATCGACCGTCGCGCAAAATGTAGCCCGTGCCAGTTCCCACAGTTTCAGAAAGTGGTGTGTAACTACCATCCGAAGCGCGATAAATGGAATCTGACATTTCTACACTTTGGATAACCAATGTAGTCGGGCCCAACTGTTTGCCACCGGCTGCGAAATTTGCAACGCCGCCATTACTTAATAACCAACGTTTTTCGGTCTTTGACCAAGTTGCTTCATATTTTGAAGCCGGCCAACGAAGTGAAACTGAATCGATTGCTACGCCACCTGCCGGTGCATCACCAAAACTCCAGCCGACTGATTTTGAATTAGAAATTTCGCGTTGATCCCTCTTGGCTTTTTCAAGAAGTAAATCGGCCCGTAACACCATGTCATATGGGGCCGACCGATTGGGATCTCGCGTATAAATAGTCGGAGACTGACGTTGAGCTCCGTAATCCCAAAGATTTGAATTAGCTATAACTGACAGCAATGCAGCTTGTGCACCACTATATGCAAAGACAACTTTGCCGTATTGCGAGAGAATATCTATATCCGAAATTCGAGCACTTCGAACTGGTCCAATATTTTGTGGAATCACTGAAGAAAAAATTGCCGCTAGACGAGTGAGCCCACCTTCGACCTGTTCAATGTAAACCACGTCAGCATCCTCTAACCCGATCTGAGGGCGAGCAGATGAAGTGTCATCTATTTTTACCACAAGAGTTGGCCCGTTAATCCCGGACCGTCCGCTCAATGAATTGTAAGATTTTTCTTTCCCTGCAGATGAACTTTGATCAGTTACACAACTTGAAAGCGAAAGTGCGCAAATGATGGAGGCAACTACAATTTTAAATCGCATCGGCTTCAAACTCATACGTAACGGGTAGCGGCGCTTTTCCAGCTAAGCGGAATAATCGAAAAACTAACTTCCGACGAATCAATTGGGTACGAGTTACCGCCTCAACGTGAATCGCAATCGCGATTTTTATTTTGTCTGTTAATTCCTCGAGTTCCTGCAACAGAGCTTGATCCGACTTAGCGACGATGCTTTCACGCTCTGCCAACATCATTCCTAGTGCGCCAGATAAAACACTCTCGGCGCTAGATCGGTCTTCTACATCTGCGCTACGGGCCTGATAAGCACTGGCGGTCAAGAGAAGAGAAGTCGCGGGATCTGTAATTGCACTGCGGGCAACTTCAAGACCTATCGCCGCCCGCTTCTGGAGTAATGAATCAAGCGTCGCCCAACTTGTTTCAACCCGATGATGTAAACGATCTAATCGGCCGGCCGAAAAACTTAGATACCAGAATGTCAGAATTGCTAGTCCAGCTAAGAGCAAGATGTTTTTCATGGCTAATCCCGTCCTAAGAATCTAGACCACGGGCGATTATCTGAAGTAAGCGAGACTTTCTGCCCCTTCACCATGGCAAGTTCGTAAACTTCAAAAATTTCTTCACCCACTTGGCTCCAGTCGTATCTTTGTGCATGAACTGCCCCTGCTCGCGCTAACTCCATTCGCTTGGAGTCATCGCGCAGTAAATCAATAATCACTTTTGCTAAATTTTCCGAATTTTCAGTTTCAAATAGCGCACCAAATTGCCCATTACCTAAGACATCGGCGAATGCTGGGATATCACTTGCAACGACCGCGGCGCCACCGGCCATAGCCTCAGCTAAAATTATTCCGAAAGATTCACCGCCAGTATTCGGCGCAATGTAGAGCGAAACACTTGCTAGGAAATTGGCTTTATCTATTTCACTGATCTTGCCTAAGAATTCAACTCGATTGCGAAGTTGCGGATCCACTTTCTCCAAAACTTCCTGGCTATCTCCAGGTCCGGCGATTAGAACCCGGATATCTGGAATGAAGCGCGAAACAATCGGCAGCGCATCTAGTAACACCGGCAATCCTTTTCTATCTTCTTCAAACCTGCCGAGAAACCCGATCGTGTTTCCTTGCCACTCAATGCGAGAGACACCATTACGATAATTATCGGCATAAATTCCATTTGGAATGACGATTGCATTAGTCTCTAGGTGCGCTGTTAACGTTAAACGAGCTGATTCGCTCACTGCGATACGTGCTGAAAGCTTTTCAATCACGGGCTCGAGAATTGGTCCGATTGCCACGATTGCCTTTTGATACTTTGCTGCTGCGTGGAAGGTTCCAACCATCGCGCCTTCGCCAGCCCAACAGGCAAGGAGTGATAGTGAAGGAATCGCTGGCTCATGCAAGTGGAGCAAATCAAAGTCACCATCATTTATCCAGTTACGGACTCGACTATTTGCACCAACGCCAAACAAGACTCTGGCAACTGCGCCGTTATACGGAATCGAAACTGCGCGACCAGCGCTAACAACATAGTCAGGTAAATCTTCGCTTTCAGTTGCCGGTGCCAAAACTTCAACATGATGCCCGTTATTAATCAGGAACTCAGCCAGATCACGAATATGGTTTTGCACTCCACCCGGAACATCCCAACTGTAGGGACACACAAGTCCAATT
>Ga0214919_10013014_pt1 | contig 10136 bp, 8 predicted proteins | sample LL1503_MetaG_FD_177994 | JGI IMG/M metagenome (GOLD analysis project Ga0214919, IMG submission 177994) | Freshwater microbial communities from Lake Lanier, Atlanta, Georgia, United States - LL-1503 | ecosystem: Environmental > Aquatic > Freshwater > Lake | place: USA: Georgia | collected 2015-03-15 | reverse complement strand
CAATCGCTTATTTTTAATATAAACGTCTTTAAACCAATCGCTTTCAAGCTCATCCTTACCATTAACGATGGACATTCGAGTTGCAACAAATCCTGGAGCTACTGCATTAACTAAGACGCCGTATTCGGCAAACTCAAGTGCCACGGTCCGTGTAGCAGCTTCCAACCCCGCTTTACTAATGTCATAAGCCGTTGAGGTTGGCTCACTTAACTTTCCATGGATGCTCGTTAAGTTAACGATTCGTCCATACGATTGCGCAACCATTATTTTTCCAACATGCTTCATGAGAAATACAGGGGCATGGAGGTTTACATCAAGAGTCGTAAAGTATTTATCGTTTTCGAGTTCCAGAATCGTATTAGGAATTGAAACACCAGCGACGTTAACCAGCACATCAACTCTTCCGTATTTCTTGACCACGTTCGAGACTGCAACTTCAAGGCTGGGAAGATCGCCTAAATCTATAACTATATTTTCTATACCTGCATTACTCGCAGGCTGCTCACGATCAAAGGCGATGACCTGGGCTCCAAGTTCTAAAAATAACTCGGCAGTTGCTCTCCCAATTCCATTTGCACCGCCGGTAACGATGACAATCTGTCCCGCAAAATTATTCATTTCTCACCATGCAAAAGTTTGTATGCGGCAGTTCCCGGGGCTGGCTGAAAAAGCTCCATCGTGATCCCATCGGGATCCTTTAAATACAGGCCTGCTCCCCCTGCATTGGCACCAGTATCGACTTCCACTGGCCCAGATATGAAGGTAATTCCTTCATCTTTTATCGCATCATAGATTGCATCTAAATCAGAGACCATAAAGCACAAGTGGGCATTACCAATGCGACGCGGCTCTAGCTCGGCTTCAACCATTCCAGGAACAATGTATTCAAATAATTCAATCACATGGTGGCCTGCCGGATCGCTTAAATGCGCCATCTTTACACTGGCACCGGGATAACCAACAATCTCGGCAAGATAACCACCAGTTTTTTCCTGGGCCATGATGAGTGTGCAGCCGAGAATGCGTACATAAAAGTCCACAGATCTCTCTAGATTGCTCACTGTTAACCCAGTGTGTTGGATTGCGCCTCGAATTGCCATACTATTTACCCGCTCTCTCATGGATCTTTAGTTTTACTGACCATTGAATTTTCTCATTTACTTCCAATTTTAAAGCTGGGCCACCGCTCAAACCAACTCCATCAGCAGCGTTAGAAGGTTCAATTCCTAGCGCCCAATATTTACCGTTCCAGGGGTGTTCAATTGTTCGTCCCATTTCTTCCCAAATCCAAAGATATGGCAGCTTTGTGGCATCCCATGAGATTTCAATTTCGTACTCTGCATTCTGAACTTTAATGCAGGAAATATTGCTGAAGACACCCATCCTTGCTGGCGTATGTTTATCAACTTTTGACCATCCATCTTTCGCAAAAGATTCCCAAGGTGCGAACTCTGCACCGTTTGTAGAGCCGTCATAAGCCAACTCTCTAAATTGCGCATTGCCTACTGGCGCTAAAGTAATTGCGGAGTTTAAAAAATCAGACCCCAAAATCAAATGCTCGGTAACAATAATGGGCCGAGGAGCACCGTCAAGATTTACTAAAGAGCCTGAAACATTTATCTCATTGTCAGAGATTTTTACTGTACGTTCGCTCTGCAGATTTTCATCACTCCAGTTCAGCGAAATTGAATGCGGTTTTGCCTCCGTGACATTCCACTGTGCTTGCGAAGCATTGCCATGAAACCCTTGCGGGTATTTCCCCTCCAAATATTCACCTCCGGCATTAGGAAGTAGTGGTTGCCAGCCGCCATTCCATGCAGCAACCCAATCGCTCTCTGTACCCAATGGTTTTGGACGAATTGACGGGTATGGTGGATGAGCGAAAAAACTCTGTCCCAGAAATTGCCCATCAGTAATTGCCGCACCATTTTCAGGCAGGACTGAGAGCCTTAACTTTTCCGTAGCAAGAGTATGAAGCGTCATTCTGGCCGAGTTACCGCGCCATCGATTGGAACCGTTGTCAGAGCGCCATCGATTGTGATGCAGTCACCATTAATAAATTGGGCATCATCAGAGCATAGAAAAACCGCAAGCTTTCCGATCTCATTGGGTTCTCCTAAGCGTCCAGCTGGAGTCACTCTCAATACGCGCTCTTCGTCAACAACACCAAGCTCAACATCGATATCCCACATAGGGGTTCGCTGAACTCCTGGAGCAATCGCATTGGCTCGAACGCCATAAGGTGCCCATTCGGCTGCAGCTACACGCGTCATCATGATGACTGCAGCTTTCGTTGCACAATATGCAATTCTTCCTGGATTAGACGTGAATCCGCGAATAGAAGAGATATTAACGACGCTACCCGAACGTTGTGGAAGCAAATACTTAGTTGCGGCGCGCATGCAGTAAAAAACGCCGCTTTGCATCACGCCAAGACTTAAATCCCAAACTTCATCGGTGACATCTTTTATGTGTGGACCAACGAATGAAACTCCAGCATTATTAATTAAAATATCGAGATGCCCAAAATCTGAAACTACTTGAGCAAATGCCGCATCTACCACCTTCGACTTTGATACGTCTACTGCATATCCACGAGCAGTTACCCCTAGTTTGGAAATTTCAGCTGCAGCGGCTTGTGCTGCCTCTAACTTTAAATCAAATACAGCGATATGCGCACCGGCAAGTGCTAATTCATCTGCGATTGCACGGCCGATTCCTTGTGCAGCACCTGTGACGATGGCTACCTTCTGATCCAGTTTCTTCATTTCATTTCCTCTTCTAATGGATGAGCTGCTTGTGAGACTACTTCGTTTCGCAAAATCCTTACTCCCCTTTAACCGAGCCTGCGGTTAGGCCAGTTATAAAGTAGCGCTGCCCAAAAATATAGGTAATAAATAAAGGCAGAGTTGCAATTGTCATGCCCGCCATAATAGTTGGAATCGACAATGAATAGCGGCTTTGAAATCCTGTGATACCAACCATGAGACTCTTTTTCTCATCACTCTGTAAAAATACTAAGGCCAACAAGAGTTCATTCCAAGCCCAGAGTAAATTCACAATTGTCAGCGTGATAAGTGGTGGGCCAGAAAGTGGGAGAACGACAGACCTAAATGTTCTGAAATCTGATGCCCCGTCAATCTCTGCGGCTTCAATGAGGCTTACAGGAATGGCTCTAAAAAAGTTGGTTAGCAGGTATATGGAAAAGGGAAGCATCAGACCTATATAGACCAGAATCAACATTCGAAACGTGGATATCCAGCCAAGTTTTGCGCCCAATGTGAAAAGTGGAATTAGCAAAACTACGGGCGGGACAACCATGAGAGAGATAAGGAGGCCCAAAATAGTATCTCGGCCTTTCCACTTCCAGTGAGCAAATCCCCATGCAGCTGTTGCAGCCATAACAATTGTGAAAAGCACCGCGGACAAAGTAACTAGTAGGCTATTTCTAAACCAAGTTGGAAATTGATCATTCCATGCCGCTGAATATCCCTGAAAATTCGGATTCATAGGAAGTGACCAAGGCGAATTCAAGAACTCTTCTTGAGTTTTTAGAGAGCCAGTTACCATCAGATAGCCGGGCACTATTGCCATGGCAGTAATCAGAATGAGAATGAGTTGGCGTGCCGAGATTCCAACTTTTTCAATAGGCGTGTGTTTCTTACTCATCAAACACACCCCTGTTCATATTTCGTTGGATTCTAAAGAAGCCAATGATAAAAACTAATGTCGCTAAAAGTAAAAGTAGAGCCGAAGTTGCAGCTAATTCCGGCGCTTTGTTTTGAAATGCGCTGCGATAAATGTAAAGCTCTGATACCACTGTTGCATTTCCTGGACCACCCTGACCATTAGTCATCACGTAGACATAATTAAAGACCCAGGAGACCATAACGATTGCCTCGTTGATAAGATAAAACAAGATGACGGGCCGCAACTGTGGAAGAGTGACCTGGAAATGCAATCTGAAGAATCCCGCACCATCTATGCGCGCCGCCTCTAGAGTTTCAAGTGGTAGGGAAATCAACCGTGCCAAAATCAAGATGGTGCCGAACCCAACTTCCTTCCAAATAATAATTCCACTCATCGTCCATAACGCTTGCTTGGGATCACCAAGCCAATCAAGGGCTAGGCTGTCAAAGCCCATAGCCCGAAGTGCGGAGTTAAGAGCACCATTTAGCTGCAAGAGCTGACCAAAAACCACGCCAATGACTGGAATCGGCAGAATATAAGGAAGGAAAACTGCAGATCGATAGAACTTCATCCCTTTACGAGTTTCAAAAAGTAAAACGGCACAAATAAAGCTCATTACGGCAAGAATTGGAACTGTAAATAGGAGCAAAAAGTTGTGGAAAATTGCGATTCTAAATAGTGGATCAGTCAACACTAGTGAGAAATTCTCGAACCCTACCCAATCCCCTCGGTACTTAAAGGATTGCTGGACTAAGTCAACAATTGAATAACCAAAAATTAGCGTGACACACAAAGCTGCGGGAAGGATCCAAAGAAATGGTCCTGGAGTGCGCAGACGGCCGAACACCGCCCCTAAGTTTCTAGGGGCGGTGAAACGGTACTCCGTCGGTGCGGGTTTGATCATTTACTCCAAGCGGTGAAGTTCTTCACAAGATTTCTATCTGTCTTGCGCAAGCGCTCCATAACAGCTTGCATATCTGCAGCTGCGGCCTTTCCAGTCTTCGTACCAGCGAGAACCAACTGCACATTTGTAAATACTGCATCAGTATCTAGCTGAGCAGGAATGAAGTTCTCAAGGTATGGCGCACCAGGAAGTGCGCTTTGGAACAACGCCTTCTTGACAGGATCTTTAACTGTGTTCAAATCAAAGCGATCATCAGCTGGCATAGATCCTGTGCGCTTGAACCAGTTGTTGAGTTGTGCCTTTTCATGGGAGAACATCAAGAAATCAGCTGCAACCTCTTTATTCTTGCTCCACTGTGTAATGCCGATAGTCTGTGAAGTACTGCCCATCTTTCCGGCAAACTTTCCATTACTCCACTTTGGCATAGCCATAACAACAACCTTTGAAGCACCAACTGCGTTAGCAAAGTTTGGAGCATCAGGACCGGCCACTACAGTCATAGCTGCCTTTCCGTCTTTCCATAATTGTTGTGCTTGGTAAAGCTCGAGTGAGTTGATGTCGGAGTTCCAACACTTATGCTCTTGAGTCTCCTGAAGGCGAGTCCACCAATCAGCATGCTTTGCATCAGTGAATTTTTGTGTGCCAACTACTGCAGCTACTACATCTTTGCTTGATGCAACTGATTGTCCACCGATAATTGAATACAACCAACCACCGAACCAACCATCCTTAACGCCACCAGCTAAGGCCGGTACACCTTCTGCGCTTAGAACATCACAAACATTTAGTAGGTCTTTCCAAGTTTTTGGAACTTCCAAGTTGTACTTACTAAGTACATCTGTTCGTGCAAGCACTGGGAAAGATGGATTGACATACCAAGGGGCTGTCCAAATCTTTCCTTTAAATGAAAGTTCGGTTGATGCATTGATGTAGTGCTTCAACTCTGAAGCGGGAATGTAATCTGAGACTGGCGCAATTTGGCCATCCCATCCAGGTTGCTGGGCATAAATTCCACCCCAGAAGTACTGTAGATCTGGACCGCTCTTTGCTGCAGCGGCGGCTGCAAATGCAGGCACTAATCCATCAGTAGTTTGCAAAACAGTTTTAATAGTTACGTTGGGACGCTTCTTCTTGTATGCCTTAACTGTGTCATCGACCCACAGTTTTGCACCAGGAGCTTCCTGATCGCCCCACCACCACATAGTCAACGTGACTGGTTTAGTGGGAAATGCTTTTTTAGATCCAACAGTTGCTGAAGCTCCCGTGAAGCTAAGTGAAGTTAAGAGCACCGCGGCTGCGCAGCCGACGGCAAATGCTTTACCTCGAATTTTCATATGAACCCTTCTTTGGCCTCTGAGCCGCACCGAATTTGGCTCTAAACTGGAAAGGTTTCCAGTAGTGAAAGAATCTACTTGTCTAGGCTCACTGTCAAGGGTTCGACGGCGTTTTTCTGGGGGTTTCTCGAGGTGAGACCATGCTCAATGCCGTGAGGGCCAGGGCAACTGCCATTCTCCTGCCTCCATATAATTATGAAATGAAAAGAGTATGCGCAATCGCCCTGACTGCATTGCTTCTAGCACCACTATCTGCGGTCGCAATGGGATCTGGAGACAAATACTCGGATGCGCAAACTGGCCTAACATATACCGTCTACAAGCCCAGCTATACCGTGGGACTAACAGCTAGCAAGTTTCAACTGCTGCCTTGTGGTGTTGGCAGCGAGGAATGGATTTATGCAAAATACGGAGGCACCAAACGATATTTTGAGATCATGGAGACAATGGCAGGAGTCAAGTGCTCTGATCCTGGTTTATCGAAGTACTTAAAAACCGTGACTATCAACGGGGTCAAAGCCAAACTCTATGTATATTGCGATTCAAGAAGCCTAAGTAATTATAAGAAATGCTCGATAGAAGACATCGCCCGTGTTGGTGGATATTTCATGTTTACCAATAAAGCCGGCAAGAATTTAAAGCGTACCGAAATCCAAGTTCAGGTAATTGGCGGAATTACATATGCGCAATTACTTGCTATCGCTAAATCACTGAAAACTGTTTCAGCTAGCGGTAAGACTTTACAGGCATTACCACCAATATTTATCGAACCGGCGACTACTAGTCAATTATCTGTAAATATTGGTGACACAATTGTCTTTACTGTTGTAGATCCTGAGCAGTGGAGTGCAGTCGTTACAGATTCAACAATTGCACAATTTATTGCTGGTGGTGATCAGGGCACTTACACAACCAATCCAGCAATTAAAACCCTAGCCGCAGGTAATACATCGGTGAGTGTTACTCATGGTGCTGAAATATTTGAGATTGATTTAACCGTTAACCCTTAGGGTGTGCCAATAACCAATCCATTACTTTCAGGCTGAAATTGGAATCAAACACCGGGCTATGTGCGCCTCCATTGATAGTCCAGAGCTCTACCGCTGCAGTTGGACAGACATATGTTGTTGGGGTGGTCTCAGCACCCGCAAGGTTTGGGACTAAATCAAAGACCTTCCCGGTATTTCCAGTAGATGAACACTTGTCAATTTGTGCCCAGCGCTGGGTACTTTCTACAGCGCCTGTATAGAAGTTGTTTAAAATTGATCCACCAGCGTAATTTATAACCGCGTCACTAGTTCCATGAATATCCAAGACACTGACTGGTAAGTCCGCCTGACACGCTTGAGGATCAATATCCATCGCCCCGGCAAGTCCAGCAATAGCTGCAACTGTTTGGGGATGGGTACAAGCAAACTTGTACGTCATGAAGTGCCCATTTGAATGTCCAAAAACAAAGACGCGCTTATCATCAACAGCAACTTTGTCTTTGATTTCATCAATGACTAACTGAATATAGGCAGCATCATCTACTGGGTTATTGTAGAAGTTGCAGCAAGATTTAAATGCATTCCAAAACTGGTATCCCTGCGAATCAGGTAAGCCATCTGGTGCGGCATAAATAACTCCGCGAGAATTTGCAGCAAAATCCATTCGGGCGAACTTTTGATGTTCCAAACTTGTACTCATATACCCATGCAGATCAATTAGAAGTGGGGCTGGATTCTTTGATGAATAACTAGTTGGCAAAGTGACAAACACGGGTCTGTCTCCCCCAGCAATGAAAGAAGAACTCGCTGCAAATGTGATTGAACTCAAATCTTTGCTCACTGGACTATTGCTAGCTATTAATGCAGCTGCAAGAAAAAGTGCAAGAGCGATAATTATTGATGCTCTTTTCCCTAACCGTTGGGGTAAGCCGCCTATCTTGCTATCTCTATCTTGGTCTAAATCCTTTATTACATTGACGAAATGAAATGCCACACCAAGCAATGCGCCAACTATTAATACCCATACAGGTGGGGTGCGATCTATGGCTAAGAAAATTGAGCCTGGAAGTGCCGCACAAGCAATTGCATAAGGCAGAACTGAGAGCCGAGAGAATTTAAAGTAAAAGTTATAAGCGATTCCGCACGATACCCCAAGCAGATAAACCCCACCACCTTTTAAACCTAGGGGGCCAATTAAGTTTGCAATGATTGCTATAGGAATAAGAATAAATGTCGCTTTTCGCAGTTGCTGTACCGTAATTGTGCCCGCAACTAGTGGTTTATTAATTCGATTATGTTTTACATCGTCTTCGTAATCATAAATATCATTGCTCCAGCCAATGACTAGCTGCCCCAAAAATACCGTAACCGCAATTACATACGCTGGACCTTCCCACCATAATCGAGTGGCCAACAGAAAGGAGATTGCAGTGATGAGCATCGTGGGGCCAAAATGTGCCGCCTTTGCAAGTGCCCGTAATTTAATCAATGGCACTGTTGTTCAGCAGATTCAGATGGTGCAACATCCATCGCAGGACTGCGCCTAAAGAATCCGCTAGGTTTTAAATGGAAACCAGTGCGTTCTACCGGCATGACCGGCCAGTCCTCTGTGCGCGGAATGTGATTAGTGCCGAATACGTACCACAGTACAACATCAGTATTTTCAGTAGAACGATTGGCAGATGTCCATTCGGGCAATCCGGCTCCACCCTCATGTTGAAATGGATAGTCCCCTGCAGGGTAGCGCTCTTCTTGTTTATTAGGCGTCACCCATAAGTGCTTATACATAAATCCTGCACGCTTTCCGAGGACTGATTCTTCATGAGCTAAAGGGAAAGTTGTATGTCCCGGAATCAGTTTGTAACCAACGCTTCCCCCTACATGATTTTTCTTGTTGGGGTTTATAACTTTCCAAAACCTGCTGGTCATAGGATCAATTAAGCGCTGTGCTTGCTTCTCATTTTCTAAAATTGTTTCACGAGTTTCATAGGCACCACCATAAGGATTTTTCTCTCCAATTGGATGTGCAAATGATTCAACTTCGACAACGCTGTTGTGCTGCCCATCTATATCTAAGTCTAAGCGCGCGCACAAAATATGCTGGTGATATGGAGCCCATAATCCAGGTTCAATTTCAGTGGCCGATGGATGATCTTTGCCCGGCGTATCGGCCAGGGTTAAAACTATTCCAGTTAATTTCGCTTCAAATTCAATCGATCCATCTTGATAGAAGTACCAAAAGTATCCATATTCATAGTTATTGACTGTGACTATGGATGAAGCTACGAATCTACGACCGCGGCGTACTTCGGTATGTCCATCAACATCAACGTGCTTCCATAAAATCCCAAAATCTTCTTCATGCATACAGATAGCATTTTTAATGGTGCGGACCTTGCCATCGCCTTCAGTAACACTGGCATCTAAGTAGACAATCTCTCCTAAGCAATCACAGCCCAGCGTCAATGAGTTAGTAAAGTTACCTAATCCGAACTCTCCGGTATCAAAAGCATTTTTCCGATATGCGCCTTGACTTGGATCACCGTATGGAATGACCAGCTCTGCAATGGATAATCGGTGCGCAATAGTCCGCTCACTTGCCTCATCCTTAAATCGAACATCGTGAATGACTAAACCTTCACGCTGGTCAAAGCCAATTCTAAAGTTCCAGCGTTCCCAATTAATCTTCCAGCCTTCAAGGTCAAAAGATGCACCATCGGGTTGATGAATCATTAACTCTTTGAGTTTTATTGACCCCCCAGTTTGGGATTCTCGATAAGGTCCAGGGGTTTGCGGAATCGGAATGTTGTCATTGACTTCAATTGCAACAACTTCCTCGGCATCGATATCAACAATTGCATGCAAACCATTAATGGGGTGAGCGTAAAAATTTGCATCAGGCGTTGGTTGATGCCACATTGGAGTCCAAATCAAACGTCGACCATCATCTAAATGCTTAGGAATCTGTGCACCGATCGGCCAAGTCTCCATATGCACTGTGGAAACGTCGGTGATGCCACGTTTTGCCAGAGCTTGAATAACGCCAGAATTTTCACGGGCAACTTTGATAGCGACCTCTGATTCAACGCCTAAAACAGGTGATTTAGCGCCAGGAATTATTTTCCAACTCTTTGCATCACCTTTTGTTGATATTACACCCTCGCTCACTACGGCAAGTTTGCGATCCCAAATAGTTACACGTGCACAGCGCTCAAATAC
>Ga0214919_10013012_pt1 | contig 10137 bp, 6 predicted proteins | sample LL1503_MetaG_FD_177994 | JGI IMG/M metagenome (GOLD analysis project Ga0214919, IMG submission 177994) | Freshwater microbial communities from Lake Lanier, Atlanta, Georgia, United States - LL-1503 | ecosystem: Environmental > Aquatic > Freshwater > Lake | place: USA: Georgia | collected 2015-03-15 | reverse complement strand
GTGCATTCGAATATTATCACGGTGTTTGATGCAGACCAAGCCGATGGCAGAATTTTTATGGTGATGGAGTACATCAAGGGGGATGATCTGGGAGAAATTTTGCGAAAGAAAGGTCAATTAAGTGTTAGTGAAACAGTTAATTATATATTGCAAGCTGCCCGGGGATTGAAGTATGCGCATGATCAGGGGGTAATTCATCGGGATATCAAGCCTGGAAATATTTTGGTTGATTCGAGTGGGAATGTAAAAATAGTGGATATGGGGTTGGCGAAAATTGAGATCAAAGGAGATGAAGAAGAGTTATCTAAGTTGACTGCAGACTTATCTGTCATGGGTACGATTGATTATATGTCACCCGAACAAGCAGAATCTACTAAGGATGTGGATTCCCGAGCGGATATATATAGTTTGGGAGCAACTATGTATTATTTGTTGATGGGTGAGGTGCTTTACCCAGGAAAAACCATAATCCAAAAAATATTATCGCATAGGGAATCGCCGATTCCTTCGATTCGAATGATTAGGTCTGATGTGCCCCTTAGTCTAGATTTGATATTTACCAAAATGGTAGCAAAGAATGTGGCAGATCGATATTTAAGTATGGAGGAAGTAATTTCCGCTTTATCAAGAATAGAAGTGGAAGGCGGAGTAAATCGCATTGGAACAGAAGATTTAGCTACAACGCATTTTGAACGGGGAATTCATCCGGAAACAGTAGGTTTTAAAGGTTTTAAGACTATTGTTAGCAAAAAATTAAATAAAGAAACATGGATGAATCTAACCGGCAAAACAGTTGCATATATAAGTGGCATTTTTAGAAAAACTAACAATCATAAAGTATTAGCTGCTACAGGAATAATTGGTTTTGTGTTATTGGTTTTAATGTTGTTGATGAAGCCGGGTACAAAGGTAAAAGAAGAAGTTAAGGCGCAAATAGCAGAGTTGGCGAAGTTAAAGTTGGAAGAGGAAGCTAAGGGGAAGCAGGTGGGGTTGGTGAAGTTAAATCAGGAAGAGAAGGCAATGTTTGCTGCTATGGAAAAAGAGATGGTATTACTTCCAGCGGGAAAATTTATGATGGGTTCGCGAGTATCTGAAAAAGTATACAGAAAAGATAATGCCGAGCATGAAGTAACTCTAACGAAGCCCTTTTACATGGGTAAGTATGAAGTCACTCAGGTGCAATATGAAGCGGTGATGGGCAATAATCCAAGTATTAAAACAAAAGGTGCCAAGTTGCCAGTAACGGATGTATCGTGGAATGATTGTCAGGATTTATCAAGAAGTTAAATACTAAGACGAACGGGGGTTATCGATTGCCTACGGAAGCAGAATGGGAATTTGCTTGTAGGGCAGGAACAACCACTGCCTATTCGGTTGGAGAAAGCTTAACGAAGAGTGATGCAAATATTGATGGTTTAAGCACCAAGGAAGTAGGGAGTTATAAACCTAATGCCTTTGGACTATACGATATGCATGGGAATGTATTTGAGTGGTGTGAAGATTGGTACGCCGACTACCCAAAGGAATCGGTGATAGACCCGAAAGGGCCTGCGACTGGAGAACGCCGTGCGCTGCGGGGTGGGGCTTTCGGCGGCGTCCGTCGCTCGGAAGCTAGCTCTTTCGATTTCGAACAAGCTCGCTCTTTCGAACGGGCCAGCAACCCGCCGACCAACCGGTCCAACATGTTCCGCGTTGGGTTCCGCTTGGCGAGGACAGTCGACATTAAAGCCGCCGTTGCCCCAGCAATACCCAATCATAAGCCTGCGGAGATAATACCTGCGGTGGGAAATTTGTTGTTAGCCCCTTTTACAGAAGCCAAAGCCAAGGAAGTGCAAAAATCGGTAGCGAAGAGTTTGCAGAAGGAAGTGGATGAGAAAGCCGACCTAGGCAAAGGGATCAACCTTGAAATAGTCTTAATCCCTGCTGGGAAGTTTATGATGGGATCGCCCGCATCTGAAGCGGGACGAAATGATGATGAAAAGCAGCATGAAGTAACTCTAACGAAGCCATTTTTTATGGGAAAGTATGAGGTTACTCAGGAGCAGTGGGAAGCAGTTATGGGGAATAACCCTAGTCTTAGCGTTAAAGGGTCCAAGTTACCTGTAACCGATGTATCGTGGGATGATTGTCAGGAGTTCATCAAGAAGCTAAATGCGAAGACCAATGGCAGTTATCGTCTTCCATCAGAGGCGGAGTGGGAGTATGCATGTAGGGCTGGAACAACAACAGCGTATTCATTTGGGGATAACCTAACGAAGAATGAAGCAAATGTTAAGGATTCAAGTGCAAAATTGGTAGGGAGTTACAAGCCAAATGCGTTTGGTTTGTATGATATGCACGGGAATGTGTGCGAGTGGTGTGAGGATTGGAAAGCCGACTATCTGGAAGGATCGGTGACAGATCCGAAGGGGCCGGGAAAAGGTGGTAGGCGAGTGTTGCGCGGGGGTTCGTTCTGGTGGGAAGGTAGCAGGCGTTCTTTTTCACGGTCAGACTTTCCATCGGCTAGCAGGAACTTTGATTTTGGTTTTCGTTTGGCGAGGACAGTCGATATTAAAGCTGCCGTTGTACCAGCAGTACCAAAATCCGATCCAGCAGCAATGATGTCAGCCACGGGGAATCTATTAGTAGCGCCATTTAATGAAGCCAAAGCGAAGGAAGTACAAAAATCGGTGGCCAAGAGTTTGCAGAAGGAAGTGGAAGAGAAAGCTGACCTAGGCAAAGGGATCAACCTTGAAATGGTATTAATCCCTGCGGGTAAATTCAAGATGGGGCCACCAAACAATTCGCATGAGGTAACGCTTACAAAGCCCTTTTACATGGGGAAGTATGAAGTAACGCAGGAGCAGTGGGAAGCGGTAATGGGGAAGAATCCTAGTTATCATAAGGGAGCAAAGTTACCGGTAGAAACTGTATCGTGGGAAGATTGCCAGGAGTTTATTAAAAAGTTGAATGAAAACGCGAATGGTGGTTATAGGTTACCAACGGAGGCGGAGTGGGAGTATGCATGTAGGGCAGGCACCACAACAGCGTATTCTTTTGGGGATGAGATAACGGCCGCAGACGTAAATTATGATTTTGGGAAACTAGTAGTAGTTGGTAGTTACAAGCCCAATACTTTTGGCTTGTATGATATGCATGGGAATGTATTAGAATGGTGTGAGGATTGGTGGACGATAGATTATCCGGCAAAGGCCATAATAGACCCAATCGGGCCAGCAACAGGAACCTTCCGTGTGACTCGTGGAGGAACAGCTTGGACTGGTAAAGGAAACGCATTTTCTGCTTATCGAGGAAAAAATAGGCCGACTGGTAATTATTATAGTGATGGATTTCGTTTGGCGAGGACTCCATAACTAGTGCTTAGCCACTTTACTGCTTGCTTCTCTTGTCCTTTTTGCGCATGTGTGAAAATTACGAATTTTCGGGGACATCATAATTTTTATTATCCCCCGCTTAAACAAAGCACAAAACAAAAGAACCCCGCGGATAAAAGCCGTAGGGTTCTTTTTATTTAGGCAATCAGGTTTTACCGGTAAGGCGTTGCCTGTGGCGCAGAAGGTATTCCTAAAGGTGCGGTGCTGGGCAAACTTCCCCCTGTCGGAACTATTACCGTAGGTGGTGCACTCGTTCTAGGAGCACCCAAACCCGGAGTGGGTGGAATAATTACAGAATCAATAGCTGGGATACTAGAATTTGCATTAGTTGGAAGAATGGCTTTATCTGCATCCATGGTTAACGGCACAGATTGCAAGGATGGAGTTAAACTAGTTAGCGGAATGCCTAGTTCTTGTAGAGCAGGTGCGGTACCAGGTGCAGGCTGTTTGTTAATATTTTCTGGTGCAGCAATGGTATGAACTGGAGCCTTTTTTACTTGTGGCGTCGGGGTGAATTTCACCTGACTAGCAGCAGCGCCATCACCTATCGGATTGCTAACAGCAATGGGTGATTTATCAGGGGATTGAGCTACCTTTGGGGCATTGGAAATACTGATGGGGTTGCCATCTAGAGTATTGCCTACATTGCTGACAGCGCCTGCGCCTGGGATGTCTGCGGTTTCGGTGGTAACTTTAGGCTGGGTAGTAGGTGCGCCCAGAGTATTAAGCGAGTAAGTAGGTTTGGGTTGGAACTTTTTATCTTCTTTGGTGACAAAGGGGCACCATTCAAAGCAGCCAGTTAATAGAAACGAGCTAAAGGAAAGAAGGAAAGTCGCTTTGTGCCAATATTGGATTCGCATTGGAATCCCTCCCGCTGTTTTTGTTTGAACTTGCATTGCTCCAATAGCATGCGGGTTAGAGAAAAAATCTCGATTCAAACCTAAAACAAGATGGCGGTGGGAATACCCCTAGTTGGCGGGGTTGTCAAGACAATGCAAGCAGCTAGAGGCATAATTTTTATGTCTCTAGCTGGGAAGTGGGAAAGATAAGAGGGCTGGTTAGTTGCCAGGCATTGGTACAGGTGCGCCCATTCCACCGGGGCCAGGCAAAGGCGCAGGCAGTGCGGAGGGTGAAGCTGCAGTTTGATTGTTGTTAGCACCTGTCTCCATGGAAGCAAGTTCCTTGGAAAGAGGGAAAAACGGTGAAGGCGGAACATACTGTGGTGGGTGTTCCAGATAATGCCCGCTGGGCAAAGTCATACCACCTATATGTGTTTGGCAACCTGAAGTCCCAATTAACAAAAGGCCAGTGAGGCCAAGAGTGGCTAGCGCAAGTTTTGATTTAATCTTCATATCTATTTCCCCTGTCTTGCCGGTTTTCAACCGAATAATGCAAAATTTGAGTGTTAGGAATACTCAATACTTCTTATCGGTTGGAAATATGAAAAGAATTTACTGGAAATAACGAAAATTACAGATCATCCTTTAATAGTGGTTGCAACGAGGCAACTAAATTTGATTAATTTAAAGGGGAGGCGATTCACAATCGCTTTATTGCATGAGGCATTATCCTACAATTTTGAAGTGGAACAATCCGGTAGTCCCGGTGCCGATGGTCGTGTTCGACCGCAAAGAAATTGGCACGGTGCGAAAAGTTGGATTTGATTCGCCCCCGTGGTTGCAAACGGGAGCGATTGAAAGCTCGTTTGATTTTTCGGGAAGAATGCTGGAGCTGATATCAGACATATCGCAAAACTGCCCGGAGTTTTTTAATCTCGATCCCAATAAAATTCTGGTGACGATCACCCGGGCTAGGAATTTCAGACTGCATGGCTTGCAAGCAAGAGTTACCCCCATGAGGTTTGAAGGTGGTAATCTGCAATGCAAACGGGGGAATCGTAATTACGAAGTACAGCAGTATTATGTGGATGGTAGGGAAATTTATTATCTGGTCACTTTTTGTCTACCCCGATTTCAAGATCAGACACTCGAAAACAAACTCGTAACCGTTTTTCATGAGCTTTATCATATCAGCCCTGAATTCAATGGGGATTTGCGCAGGCATCAGGGTCGTTGCGCCTGGCATACGCACAGTAAAAAATCCTATGATGTTCAGATGTTGCATATGGCACGGGAATATGTTGCAACCACCAGAAAGCCTTATCTGCATGATTTTCTAAGGGTTGACTTTGCCCAGTTAATCCACAAGCATGGTGGGATAAATGGCTCTGTGGTGCCATTGCCCCGGCTAGTGCCGACCGCCCGCCCAGCTAAAGTAAGCTAAACAATAACAGTAGGGATTTTCGATTCATGGCAAATAATAAATTTGGCGTCAAGGATTATCTTAAGGGCCGTCCCGAAACCTTTAATGTTAAATCGCATGCCAAAGGCCCTGAGGGTGAATTACCATTAACCGAAGAATTACTGCTAAATGCTCCGAGTGGTGATTTGTTTGGTTGGTCGTTGAATGTGGGAATGGGTTGGAAGCCTGAAGAAATGGGCAGGCCTGAATTTCTGGTGCTAAGCACTTCCGGAGGGGTTCGTAATCCGGATGGCACTCCCTTGGCATTAGGGTTTCATACCGGGCATTGGGAAGTTGTTCTTTTAGTACAAGAGGCCGCCAAGACTTTTAGAACCTTGGGTGCGATTCCTTTTTCAGGCTTTGTTACGGATCCTTGTGATGGCAGATCGCAAGGCACCCATGGCATGATGGATAGCCTACCCTATAGGAATGATGCTGCGATTGTTTTACGAAGGCTCGCGAGATCTTTGCCCACGCGAAAAGGTGTATTAGGCGTTGCAACCTGCGATAAAGGATTGCCTGCAATGATGATGGCGGTTGCGGGTTTGCATAATCTGCCTGCAATCATTGTGCCTGGTGGAGTAACATTACCAGCTGATAATGGTGAAGATGCGGGTAAGGTTCAAACTATTGGAGCGCGCTTTTCTCATAATCAAATCTCTTTGAAGGAAGCTGCGGAAGCTGGTTGCAGAGCTTGTGCTTCGCCTGGTGGTGGTTGCCAATTTTTAGGAACAGCAGCCTCTGCACAAGTGGTTGCAGAAGCGTTAGGGCTAGCGTTGCCACATTCTGCTTTGGCGCCCTCGGGCCAACCTGTTTGGTTGGAGTTGGCGAAATATTCAGCGCAGGCGTTGTATCAACTTGCTTCTGAGGGGATAAAAACCTCGGATATTCTAACCCCCGCAGCGATTCGTAATGCGATTGTGGTCCACGCTGCATTTGGTGGTTCAACCAATTTGCTTTTACATATCCCTGCAATTGCCCATGCAGCAAAGCTTCGAAGGCCCACGGTTGAAGATTGGATAGAAATCAATCGTAAGGTTCCGAGGCTTGTAGATGCACTTCCGAATGGGCCGGTAGGTTACCCCACGGTGAGTGTGTTTTTAGCGGGTGGAGTTCCTGAAGTGATGCTTCATCTTGAAACTATGGGGTTGTTGGATACTTCTGTTCTTACCTGCACAGGCCAAACGTTGGCGCAAAATTTGAAAGAGTGGAAAGAATCTGAGCGCAGGCATAAGTTCAGGCAGATGCTAAAAGAGATGGACGGAGTGAATCCCGATGAAGTGATTTTTCCACCTGCAGAAGCTAAAAAACAAGGCTTAACTTCGACTGTTTGCTTCCCCAAGGGAAATCTTGCGCCTGAAGGAGCAGTGATTAAAGCTACTTCGATTGATGCTTCGGTGGTGGGTGATGATGGAGTGTATCGTATCAAGGGGCCTGCTCGGGTTTTTCTGGAAGAGCGACTTGCGATTGCAGCGATCAAAGAAAAACAAATCAAGGCGGGTGATATTATTGTGCTGATGTGCAGAGGGCCTATGGGCAGTGGTATGGAAGAAACCTACCAAGTTACTTCTGCATTGAAGCATTTAAGTTTTGGCAAGCATGTAGCGTTGATAACCGATGCCCGATTTTCTGGCGTTTCAACTGGGGCGTGTATTGGCCATGTTGGGCCAGAGGCACTTGCAGGTGGGCCGATAGGTAAAATCTTGGAAGGTGATTTGGTTGAAATAATCATTGACCGTAACAAATTGGAAGGCTCATTGAACCTTGTAGGCGAAAATGGAAAAGATTATGGGGTTGAATGGGGCAATAAAACACTTGAGAGCCGAACGCTAAGGCCAGACTTAGCGCCAGACCCGAATCTGCCTGATGATACGCGCCTATGGGCGGCATTGCAGACATTGGGCGGAGGTACTTGGGGTGGATGTGTTTACGATGCGGATAGTTTGATCAATGCTTTAAAACGGTAAAGATGGTTTTTTGTGAATCGATGGTTGAATTTGATAAACAAATGTTTCATAGTGTCAGCTTAATATCTTTTGTTGGAATTTGACGAAAGGGAACAAAATGTCTGTTCGTCTAAGATTGTTTGTGATGATGGTTCTTCAATTTTTCATCTGGGGCGCTTGGCTGCCCTTAATCTTCGGGTACTTACCAAGCCTTAATTTCTCCCCAGCAGAGCAGTCGTGGATATTGAATGCATTCCCGATTGCAGCGATCGTGGGGATGTTTTTCTCGAATCAGTTTGCGGATCGAAACTTCGCAGCGGAGAAATTCCTGGCGTTTAGTCACCTTGTTGGAGGGTTGGCAATATTGGGTTGCGCCTTTACCAAAGATTTCTGGCCTTTCTTTGCTTTGATGCTTGTCCATTGCTTGCTTTATGTGCCAACCATTTCGATTACTAATTCCATTGCTTTTGCCAACATGAAAGATGCCAAGAATGAGTTTGGTATTGTTCGCATGGGCGGAACCATTGGTTGGATTCTTGCTGCCTGGCCTTTTACTTTTATCTTTGTGGATTGGACGGCTGTAACGGCGGCGAATCCTCAGGGCATGGTGGATTGGATTGGTACTGTTTTGAAGAATGGTTTGACGGGTGAGGCTATGAAAGAAGCGACCAAGTGGACCTTTATCATCGCTGGCGTTGCTTCTTTAACTCTTGCTTTGTTCAGTTTGGCGTTGCCTCATACACCTGCGAAAAAACCAGAATCCCGCGATTCTGAAAACCTTGCATGGTTGGAGGCAGTCAAGTTGCTTAAGCATCCCTTCGTTTTGATTCTTTGGGTTGTAACCTTCATGGATGCTTTTGTACACAACTGTTACTTCAACTGGACGGGTTCCTTTTTAAGCGCAGATGTAGCTGCAGGCGGGGTTGGGATTCCTGGGAATTGGATTATGCCTGTGATGAGCATCGGTCAGATTGCTGAAATCCTCACCATGGTAATTCTAGGGGCAACCTTAAAAACCCTTGGGTGGAAATGGACGATGGTGGTTGGCGTTTTAGGTCATGCCATTCGCTTTGCAGTTTATGCCTTTTTACCAGAGCACAAGGAATTAATCATTCTGGTGCAAGTGGTTCATGGTATTTGCTATGCGTTTTTCTTTGCAACTGTTTACATCTTTGTGGATGAAGTTTTCCCCAAAGATTCTCGCTCGAGTGCGCAGGGGTTGTTTAATGTGATGATTCTGGGCGTTGGCGGATTGGTGGCAAATTCAGTTTGCCCTTACTTGATGCAGGAGATTTTCACCAAAGATAAAATAGTCGATTTTAAAACTTTGTTTTTGGTACCTTGCTTCGCCTCTTTGGTTGCAGCAACTTCCTTGGCATTGTTTTTTGATGTTCCTAAAAAACAGCAAACTACCGCCTGATTCTAATTTTGGCCCACTTAACTACAGCAAGCAGCGGAGTTTATCCATTGCTTGCTGTTTTTTTATGCCCTGATCTTACCTCACCTACCTAGACTGGTGTTGCATTTGTAATTATCCATATTCCTGTCAAATTCCGCAAAGTCTACCCGTTTTATTGCCGATCTATTTTATACAGGGTAGTTTTTGTATTTCGATGATCGGGAAAAGCATGGCGTTTGGAAATATTCACAATCGAAAAGTCGGGGACAAAAAGCGATTTGGCTTTTGGTCTTTGATCGCATGGGCTGGAAGCTTATCGCTTCTAAGTGCAGGTTGTATGAATCCTCAAATGCGTACCGAAAAACCGATTCCTGTTCCAAAAGAAATGAATGTTGCATCTAAAAAGATTGCGCCTAAAACGCAAGAAGCAAGCAACCTTAAATTAGTAAGCAATACAGAAGTTAGTTCTGGTTTAGCTCAAGCCAAATTATCTAATTCTGCAATTGCTGAAAAGAAATCCAGACAGATTCCGATCAACCTCGATACGGTATTAAGGCTCGCCGAAGAGCAAAACCCGCAGATCATGGTTATGCGGGAAAAAGTGGAAGAAAGTAATGCGGAAAATGCACTCGCAGCTAAGTCTTGGCTACCTTCCATTTATGGTGGTATTGCCTACTACAGGCATGAGGGTGGTATCCAGAATTTCAATGGCGATTTGATCAAATCCAGCACTGGTGCACTTTATCCAAATATTGAAATAAGAACCGAGTTGGATTTACGGGAAGCAACTTATAAACAAATCGTTTCCGAGCGTAACAGTTGGCAAACTAGAGGCGAACTTACCAAGATCACCGTCGAACTTTGCCTTGAAGCCGCTACCACTTATATTGATCTGCTTACAGCAAGGCGGGGCGAAGCTGTTGCCCGTGAACTGGAAAAATACCATCTCGAGCAGTTGAAGCGTGCCGAGAAAATGAAAGAAAATCATCCCGATGCCACGGTTCTTGTAGAAGCTGTTTATGCAGAGTTAAATGGTCGTAAACAAGCCATTCTTAAGCTTAAGCAACAAGGTGATTCTTCAGCAGTGAAGTTGGCGTTCTTATTGGGAGTTGATCCG
>Ga0214919_10013011_pt1 | contig 10138 bp, 8 predicted proteins | sample LL1503_MetaG_FD_177994 | JGI IMG/M metagenome (GOLD analysis project Ga0214919, IMG submission 177994) | Freshwater microbial communities from Lake Lanier, Atlanta, Georgia, United States - LL-1503 | ecosystem: Environmental > Aquatic > Freshwater > Lake | place: USA: Georgia | collected 2015-03-15 | reverse complement strand
AAAGCCGCAAAAACCGCTAAAAACGTGGGTTTTTCGGCAGAAATATGGACAATTTTTTTCTCAATGAGGAGACGGATGACAGGCTATGCGTAAATGGTGAAACAGCAAAAAGCCCTATACGCTGTCGTTTTTTCTTCCGTTTGCGAGACGGCTTTTGGGCTTTCTTTACGGGCGTTGTAGGGCTGATTTTGAATCCGTATGACGCTTAATTAGTCACTTGGGTATAAGCAAGCCATCCTTATAGTAGAACTGTGGCAGAGCGTTTTCAATCATCTTACGCTCTGTAGTATGGTAGTAAGTCTTTTCAATTTGTGCCGTACTTGTTCCACAAGTTTCTGCCACTTGCGTTGGAGAAGCACCCCTGTTAATCATATCTGTGATGAAGTAGTGACGGAAACTGTAGGGCACTAAATCTCGCTCTTCACCACCATCAATTTCACAGCGTGTGAGTATCTCGTCAAAGTGGTAGAGGATTACACGAGGCGTTAGAGGCGTCTTACCATCCAAGCTGAAGATTAACGTCTTGCCGAACGGTGTTGCGTTCTTTTCGCCTTTGTGTGCCTTTATGTAGCGTGGATGTAGGAACTTAAAAAGTTCGTCAAAATACTCCCAATCCTTAACAACAAAGCTCCTAATCTTTCCTACCTTTGAAGTTTCAGCCCTCACAGTTACCTTTACCAAGCTGTAGGTTTCGTCTTCATCATCTTCTTCTTTATCTTCGTTCTTTACTTTCTTCTCTAACCAACTTATGTCACTCCAAGTTAGCTGTAATTGTTCGCCCCTACGCAATCCAGTGATGATTGATATGAGCAAGTAATAGCTTGTGACAACTTTGTTTAGGTTGCCGTACAAGCTTAAATCTTCTTTGGCTTCCTTTATGTATTTCTCAAGCTCTGTCTTTATGGATACGATTTCTTCATCAGTAAATGTGTTGCGTCTGTTACGCTCATCCTTCGTATCAATCTTTCCAAGCTTCTTAAATTCAAACGCTTCGATATAGCTTTCGCCACGCTTGTGTAGCCAACTAATCATTGCGTTGATGCTACTCTGCTCATTAAGCACAGTAGTTCTACTAACGGGCAGTTTCTTTTTATTCTTTGTGCGATTGTGGAAATAGTTTTCGCAGTCTGTGCGTTCCATTTCCTTAAGCTTAGTGTCTTTGCCTATGAACTTAAGCCAATGCTCTAAGTGTGTTTTGATAGTGCCGAGCCTTCCCTTAACGATTAAACCAGCTTCCATATCGACTGTGCGTTGCTTAATGTATGCGTCAACAGCTTGCTTAGCTGTCATCGAGAAGTAGGTTTTACCAGCTAATTGCTGTGCCATTAGCTCGTGATAATGCTTCTTAGCTTTAGCCTCTGCCGTGTCTCTATTTCTCGTACGCAGACTAAATCGTGCGTACTTCTTTTCCTTAGCCAACCACATACGCATCTGCCAGTATTCACCTCTTTGGTAAATTAGGGCTTCGTCGTATATGGCTATTTCATTGGCATCGTTTGGCTGTTTTTTGAGTGACATATGGCATTGAAGTTACCTACGAAACGGAGTAGTTGCCGTTTTGTGTAGCTTTATGTGTAAGTGTAAATTCAACGCCTAATAAAATCAACAGCTTAGCAACTTTGTGAAACTTTTGTGAAACTAAAAAGTCTATATAAATCAACGACTTAGCTCAAAAAAACTACTCCCACTCGATGGTGGCAGGTGGTTTGCTGCTGACGTCATAGGTTACGCGATTGATTCCGCGCACTTCGTTAATGATGCGTCCCGAAACTTTCTTCAGCAATGCATAAGGCAACTCGGCCCAATCGGCGGTCATGAAGTCAGAGGTTTGGACTGCACGCAAAGCCACCACGTAATCGTAAGTGCGGCCATCGCCCATCACACCCACGCTCTTCACGGGTAAAAATACTGTGAAGGCTTGGCTGGTGAGGTCGTACCAAGAGGTGCCTTTGTCATCGGTGAAGTTACGCAACTCTTCAATGAAGATGGCGTCAGCACGACGGAGTAAATCGGCGTATTCTTTTTTAACCTCGCCCAAAATTCGCACACCCAAGCCTGGGCCTGGGAATGGATGGCGATAAACCATCTCGCGTGGCAAGCCCAATGCCACACCCAATTCACGCACTTCGTCTTTGAAAAGTTCACGCAAAGGCTCTAACAATTTCAAGCCCAATTGTTCAGGCAAGCCGCCCACATTGTGGTGACTCTTGATGGTCACAGCTTTTTTGCTTTTCGCGCCGCCCGACTCAATGACATCCGGGTAAATGGTGCCCTGTGCCAAGAAGCTTGCACCTTTGTGCCCACCCGTACCCGCTTTCAATTTGGCGGCTTCGTCTTTGAACACATCGACAAACAAGCCGCCAATAATTTTGCGTTTTTGTTCGGGCTCACTGATACCCGCCAACTTGCCCAAGAACAAATCACTTGCGTTGACACGAATTACACGCGCATGCAATTTGCCTTCAAACATTTCCATGACCATGTCGCCTTCATTGAGGCGCAATAGTCCATGGTCCACAAAAACGCACGTGAGTTGATCGCCAATGGCACGGTGTATCAGGGCTGCAGCCACGGATGAATCTACGCCACCCGACAAGCCCAAAATAACTTCTTCGTCGCCGACTTGTTCGCGAATCTTGGCAACGGCTTCTTCAATGTAGTCGCCCATGATCCAGTCAGGGCTGGCTTTGCAAATGTCCAACACAAAGCGGTTGAGCAAGGCTTGGCCTTGAACAGTATGTGTCACCTCTGGGTGAAACTGCACCGCGTAAAAACGACGCGCTTCATCGGCCATGCCTGCGATGGGGCAAGCAGGTGTAGAGGCCATCACTTTGAAACCCTCGGGCAACTGCGTGACCTTATCTCCGTGGCTCATCCAAACTTTGAGCATGCCGTGACCTTCAGCCGTGGCAAAGTCTTCAATGCCTTTGAGCAAGTCGGTGTGACCATGTGCACGGACTTCGGCATAACCAAATTCGCGTGTCGTACCCGCCTCGACTTTGCCACCTAATTGTTCGGCCATGGTTTGCATGCCATAGCAAATTCCCAAAACAGGAATACCTAATTCAAACACAGCATCGGGCGCACGATCGTCGACTTCATAAACACTGGCGTGTGAACCCGATAAAATAATGCCTTTCAGGCTGCCATCTTTGGCGTAATCACGCACCCAGTCACTGCTCACATCGCAAGGATGCACTTCACAAAACACATGGGCTTCACGAACTCGGCGCGCAATGAGTTGCGTCACTTGGGAGCCAAAGTCGAGGATCAGAATTTTGGAATGCTGCATGGAACGTTCAGAATCAAAAAATAGTTTCAAAAAAGCGATGCACTGAATCAATCAGCGCGGTAGTTGGGTGCTTCTTTGGTAATTTGCACATCGTGCACATGGCTTTCGCGAATACCGGCTGTCGTAATTTCAACAAACTCGGCTTTGTTGCGCATGTCCTCGATGGTGGGACAACCGCAGTAACCCATGCTGGCGCGCAAACCACCCGCCATTTGGTACAGGATGGCCACCACCGAACCTTTGTAAGGCACGCGGCCTTCAATGCCTTCGGGTACCAATTTATCGGCATTCGGATTGCCAGTGCTTGATTCTTGGAAGTAACGATCGGCACTGCCCTGCTGCATAGCGCCAATGCTGCCCATACCGCGGTAGCTTTTATAGCTGCGGCCTTGGTACAAAATAACTTCGCCTGGCGCTTCCTCCGTACCCGCAAACATGCCGCCCATCATGACGGTGTTGGCACCGGCCGCAATGGCTTTGGCAATGTCACCGCTGTAGCGAATGCCACCGTCAGCAATCAATGGCACGCCGCTGCCTTGCAGCGCTGTGGCCACATTGTCGATGGCCATCACTTGCGGCACACCGACCCCCGCAACAATTCGGGTGGTGCAAATAGAACCGGGTCCAATGCCCACTTTGACGGCATCTGCACCCGCCTCGGCCAAAGCCAAAGCTGCAGCGCCGGTGGCAATGTTGCCGCCAATGACTTCGATGTGCGGGTAGTTTTTCTTGACCCAACGCACGCGATCAATGACGCCTTGACTGTGACCGTGGGCCGTGTCAACCACAATGGCATCGACACCCGCAAGTGCCAAAGCTTCAACCCGCTCTTCTGTGCCCTCGCCCACACCCACTGCTGCGCCGACCAATAAACGACCCGATGCATCCCGGGCCGCTAACGGAAAATTGAGTTGCTTGGTAATGTCTTTGACGGTGATCAAACCCCTCAACTCGAACGCATCGTTGACCACCAACAAGCGTTCCAGTTTGTATTTGTTCAACAGGGCCTTGGCCTCCTCGGGCGTGGTGCCTTCGGGCACAGTAATCAAACGCTCACGGGGCGTCATGATTTCGCTCACGGGCTGGTCATAGCGCATTTCAAAACGCATGTCGCGTCCGGTCACAATGCCAACCACTTTACCGCCATCGACCACCGGAAAGCCGGAAACGCCCAGCTCATCTGACAAGGCCATCACAGCGCGTACTTTGGTATCGGGGGTGATGAACACGGGATCGCGCAACACGCCTGATTCGTAGCGCTTGACTTTCAAGACCTGCGCCGCCTGCTCTTGAGGTGTGAGGTTTTTGTGAACAATGCCAATGCCACCTTCTTGGGCAATGGCGATGGCCAAGCGCGATTCTGTGACAGTGTCCATGGCCGCAGAAACCAGGGGCAAATTCAATCGAAGTTTGCGTGTGAATTGCGTGGAAAGGGACGTGTCCTTGGGCAGAACTTGAGAGTAGGCTGGCACCAACAACACATCGTCGAAAGTGAGGGCTTTACCGAGCAGGCGCATAAGGGATGGCTCCAAAAAAAGGATTGTACCCTCGTCAATGCCTTGGTGAGCACCACCCCCAAAGCCTAATAGCCGGCTACAGCTCCAATTCTGCGTCTGGCAAAAAGGCCCGTTCTGCCCTTGCCCTGCCCTTTGAATCTCTTTTTTCGAGCCATTTTGGGATCCACCAAAAGTGGGCGGTAAATTTCCAAACGATCGCCTGGCTTAAGAGCTGCAGTCAGTTGGACAATGCGACCCCAAATCCCTAGCCCCCGCTCATCTTCAAGCGCCACCCCAAGGACTTTGAGATGGTCATGCAACTCAGGGCACAATTTCAAACATTGAACAGCGTCAAGTACCGTGCAGCCTTCAGGCAAGGTCAAGCTAAAGTCAATTAACTGTCTGGCTGCGGGACTGAAAAGGCATTGAATTTGCATCATGCTCTGTCGGGTCCGTAAACTTGTTCAGCGCGTTTGACAAAGGCATCTACCAAGCTGGCGGCTATCTTGTCAAACACGGGGCCGACCACAGCGGCCAAAGTGGCGCTCGCAAAACCATATTCAAGAGACAGGGTGATCTTGCAGGCTCGTTGGGTATTGTCACCCACGGGGTCAAAGGTCCAAGTGCCATCCAAATTAGAAAAAGGCCCTTTGACCAATTTCATGCGCACCTCATGGTTTTCAATGTGTGTATTGTGAGTGACAAAAACTTGGCTGAAACCGGCCAAGCCAATGCCTACTTCGGCATCCATTTCAAGTTTGCTCAATTGCAGCACTTTGGAGTGACTGCACCAGGGCAAAAATTGGACGTATTGGTCAACATCCGTCACCAGACGGTACATTTCCTCTGGGGTGTACCAGATGAGAACAGATTTGAGGAGTTTCTTCATACAATAAGACTTATTCTGCAGATTGTAATTTCTCAGAGGCCCCTCTTGCAAATACAACAAGCATAAGCACTTCGCAAATTCTGACACCATGGCTACGCCCCCCCCAAAAAACAAAGGTCCTGGTAAATCTGGCCTGATTGCCGAAAACAAAAAAGCCGCCTTTGACTACTTTTTTGAGGAACGGCATGAGTGCGGCATGGTGCTTGAAGGTTGGGAAGTGAAGGCTGTCAGGGAAGGCAAGGTTCAACTGACAGATGGGTATGTGGTCATTCGCAACAAAGAGATGTACATCATCGGTTGTTTGATCAACCCTTTGAAGACTGCCTCAACGCATGTCACCCCAGAAGCGGCCCGCACCCGCAAGCTGCTTTTGAAGCGCGAGGAAATTGACCGCCTGACCAGCAAAGTCGAACAAAAGGGGTTCACGCTTGTGCCCATCAACCTTCATTGGAAGACCGGCTTCATCAAGTGCGAAGTTGCGCTTGCAAAAGGCAAGGCTGAACACGATAAACGCGACACCATCAAAGATCGCGAAGGCAAGCGCGAAGTGGAGCGTGCCATGAAAAGCCGCAACCGCTAAGCTGAATCAGTTCAAATGACGCAATGGATGCGTCAATGGCGTCCAAGGACTTTCGAAAAAAAGCGGCCATTCGTCTTGAACAACATCTGATAACTTCGCATGTGCCCAATTGGGGTGGTGGTCTTTGTCAATGGCCAATGCGCGAATACCTTCCACCGTTTCACTCTTTGGGCGCAAGTGAAAACAGTGGTGCACCATGTCACGCTCCATGCGCAAATCGTCAGCCAAACCCATGGTGCGAGCTTTGCGAATTTGGGCCAAGACCACATGTACCATCAAGGGAGAAGCCTTGTTGAGGCTCTCAATTGTTTGTTTGGCCCAAGGCGTATTTTCCTGCTCTAAGGCTAGGCTGATTTCCAAGGGGCTAGGCAGTGCAAAGCACTTGTCGATAGCCGCTTTGTCAGGAAATTGCGCAGGTTCAAACTTCGTAAACTGACTGTGCACCCATCGCTCCACTGCCACACCACTTTCAAAGGGCGTGCTGAGCAATGTTTTCCATAAGAGCGGCAACCTCTGGGTCTCAATCAGGCCATCGGCAAGCCCTGCCATGATGGCCTGATGGCCATTGATTTTTTGCCCAGTGATTCCTAAATATTCACCCAGATGACCAGGGCATCGACTCAGAAAATAACCACCACCCACATCTGGAAACAAACCAATGTGAGTTTCAGGCATGGCCATCTGCGTTCTGTCTGTCACGATGCGAACACTGGCACCTTGACTAATACCCATGCCACCGCCTATTACAACACCATCCATAAAAGCAATGTAGGGTTTGGAGTAGGTGTGAATCAAATGGTTCAAAGCATATTCTTCTGTGAAGAAGTCACCCAAGCTGTCATCACCGGCCAGGGCCGCTTGGTGGAAAAAACGAATGTCGCCGCCAGCACAAAAATGTCCAAACGCTTCCTCTTTGCCCTGCCCTCGAACCAAGACAGCCAACACTTGCGGGTTGTTCTGAAATTCTAGCAAGGCATGGGTGAGCAAGCGCACCATGTCAAGGGTCAGCGCATTCAGGGCCTTGGGTCGATTCAAGGTAATGCATCCCACACGCCCCGACACTTCTTGCCTTACAAGAGCTTCAGCATTCATTGAAGGATTGATCACATTCACATCAGACATTGCGTTGTCTCCATCCAAACCATTCATTGGCAAACAAGGCCGCAATGACCAGGCTACCACCGATTAAAACACTGAGCTGGGGCTCTTCGTTGGCGCCCCACCAAGCCAACGCAATACCAAAAATAACTTCCAGCAATGCCAACAAAGAAACTTCAGGCGCCTTTAACACCCTAGCGCAGATGACTGACAGCGTACACGGAATTGCCAATTGCACAATGCCCAACAAGGCCAGCAAACTGATGTCGTGTGCGTTGGCTTGTAAGGGCCAAGCCATTGGCAGAGTCAGGATGCAAGAGATAACGGCGCCCAATAGAACGGATGGAACCAAGTCAATGGAAACGCCCGATTTTTGGCTCTGTTGAGTCAGATTCCACTGAGTGGCTCCCGCCAAAGGAACACACAAAGCGATGCTCACACCCAAAAGAAAATTAGGATCACCCAATTGCAATTGACTGACAAACATCATGGCAATGCCCGCACCGGCAACACCAATGGCAATCCAAGTTCGAAGTGGCAGGCGGTGAGAGGTAAAAAGCCAAGCGCCAAGTGCTGTGAGCAAAGGCCCACATGCCAAAGTAATCAAGACATTGGCAACGGCTGTGAGTGTAATTGCCATCATGAAAGCTGTGAACATGGTGCACCAGCAAACACCTGACAACCAAAAATAGCGATTGCGCCAAGGCAGCCGTTTCCAGACGCCCAAGCCTTGCCATGCAGTCAAAATAACCAACAGCCCAAGCACAGTGAATGCGCTACGCCAGAAGGTCACTTCAAAGCCCCGCGCTTGATCAAGGTGCCTTGAGACGACGCCAGCAATGGACCACATAGCGGTCACCAGCACCATCAAGGCAACTGCGTAACCGTGCTTGAGTTTGCGCACTTTGAGTGCTTGTGAGACTTATCGACTAGATCGCAAATTAAGCGCGACCAGCCTTCTTGCGCTCGTGCTCTTTCAAAAAGCGCTTGCGCAGACGAACACTCTTTGGGGTGATTTCAACCAACTCGTCATCGTCAATGAACTCAACGCCATACTCAAGCGTAAGGTCAATGGGCGGCGTAATTTTGATGGCGTCCTCTTTGCCAGAGACGCGAAAGTTGGTGAGCTGTTTAGTACGCGTGGCATTCACCACCAAATCGTTGTCGCGGCTGTGGATCCCCACAATCATGCCTTCGTACACAGGGTCATTGGCTTTCACAAACATGCGACCGCGATCGTCCAACTTGCCCAAGGCGTAAGTGAAAATTTCACCGTCGTCCATGGAAATCAAAACGCCATTTTTGCGGCCACCAATTTCACCTTTGTGCGCTTCATAGCTGTCAAAGATGTTGGAAATCAAACCAGAACCACGCGTCAAATTCAAGAACTCATTGGTAAAACCAATTAAGCCACGCGCAGGAATGCGGTATTCCAAACGCACACGACCGCGGCCATCGGGTTCCATGTTCACCAACTCGCCCTTGCGTTCACCCAAGGCTTGCATCACGCCGCCTTGATGGGTTTCTTCGATATCTGCAGTCACCAATTCAATGGGTTCGTGCCGCTCGCCATTGACATCGCGATAAACCACGCGGGGCTTGGAGACAGCCAATTCGTAACCTTCGCGGCGCATGTTTTCAAGCAAGATGGTGAGGTGCAATTCACCACGACCTGCCACGTCAAAGATACCTTCTTCGTCAGTTTCTTTCACGCGCAAAGCAACGTTGTGCTGAAGTTCTTTTTGCAGTCGATCCCAAATTTGACGACTGGTCACGTACTTGCCTTCACGACCGGCCAAGGGGCTGGTGTTCACGCAGAAGTTCATGGTCAGTGTGGGCTCATCGATTTTGAGCATGGGCAAGGGTGCTGGATTTGTGGGGTCAGTGACTGTGACACCAATGTTCAAATCGGCAATGCCGTTGATGAGCACAATGTCACCAGGACCAGCTTCGGTCACTTGAACACGCTCCAAGCCACGAAACGTCAGAACTTGATTGACGCGGCCTTTGATGGCGGGGCCATCAGGGCCTTCCATGACCGTGATATCCATCATGGGTTTGATGGTGCCTTGGCTGATGCGGCCGACACCAATGCGGCCCACAAAGGTTGAAAAATCCAGTGCTGAAATTTGCAATTGCAAAGGTGCATCTGGGTCACCTGCTTGTGCTGGCACATGGCTCAGTACAGTGTTGAAAAGTGCAGACATGTCAGGGCCCCACTGCTCACCTGGAGCACCCTCTGTCATTGATGTCCAACCGTTAATGCCAGAGGCATACACCACTGGGAAATCCAGCTGTTCGTCAGTAGCGCCTAATTTATCGAACAAGTCGAAGGCTTGGTTCACCACTTTGTCGGGGTTGGCGCCTGGCTTATCAACCTTGTTAACAACCACGATAGGCTTGAGACCTAAGGCCAAAGCTTTTTTGGTCACGAAACGCGTTTGGGGCATGGGGCCTTCTTGCGCATCAATGAGCAACACCACACCGTCCACCATGGACAATGCGCGCTCTACTTCACCGCCAAAGTCGGCGTGGCCTGGCGTGTCGACGATGTTGATGTGCGTGCCTTCCCAGCTGACGGCACAGTTTTTAGCCAAGATGGTGATGCCACGTTCACGTTCGATGGCGTTGTTGTCCATGACGGTGTCGACCACTTTTTCATGTTCGGCAAATGTGCCAGACTGACGAAGTAGTTGGTCAACCATGGTGGTTTTACCGTGGTCAACGTGGGCGATGATCGCGATGTTACGAATTTGTCTAGTCATGCTAAGGTCTTCTCCAAA
>Ga0214919_10013010_pt1 | contig 10139 bp, 10 predicted proteins | sample LL1503_MetaG_FD_177994 | JGI IMG/M metagenome (GOLD analysis project Ga0214919, IMG submission 177994) | Freshwater microbial communities from Lake Lanier, Atlanta, Georgia, United States - LL-1503 | ecosystem: Environmental > Aquatic > Freshwater > Lake | place: USA: Georgia | collected... | reverse complement strand
CAGCGTACACAGCTTGGCGCGACTGTCCTCGGCCGACATTTTGCGGCCGATGAGGCCGCGCTCCTCTAGCCGGCGCAGCACATCGGTGGTGTTGGCGCGGTCTATGCCCACCTCGCCCGCAAGCGAAACCTGGTCCGCCTCGCCGTGGTGCAAGAGGGCTGTCATGAGACTGTACTGCACCGGCGTGATGCCGAATTCCTCACATTCCTCGGCAAACAAGGAGGTATGGATCTGGTGCAGTCGCCGGATCAAAAAACCGGGGCGGCGCTTGAGCACTTCGCGCGCGGGCTTGCCGGAGCGCCTGGGAACAAGCGGCGGGGGGAGGGCTGTTTTTTGCTTCATGGTTCGGGAGGTTTTCATTGGCGGTAGGGGCCGCCCGCTGCAAAGAGTAGTGTGGGGTGGCATTCTCGCATGCCTGCCGCGACACGACAGCAGCCCCGAAATCAGGCGCGGTGCGCGCCGGGCATTGAGCAAGCGGCAATATTGTTAGTACAATGACCAAACATCGACGAAACATCGACCAAACACCGACCAAACACCGGCAGCGCCCGGATTTTCTGCACACCAGCAACGGAGACAAGCATGAGCCAACAATTCGACACCATACTGCGCGGCGGTCGCGTCATTGATCCGGCGCAAAACATCGACGCCCTGCTGGACGTGGGCATCCGCGACGGCAAAATCGCCGCGCTAGCCGCCGGCCTGACACCGACACCAGGCGCCGGAACGACGGTGATCGACGTCAAGGACAAGCTGGTGCTGCCCGGGCTTATCGACACGCACGCCCACGTCTACCAATATGTGACGGGCACCTTCGGCCTCAACCCCGATCTGGTCGGCGTGCGTTCGGGCGTGACCACGCTCATCGACCAGGGCGGCCCCAGCTGCATGACGCTGCCCGGTTTCCGCAAATTCATCGTCGAACCGGCCAAGAGCCGCGTCGTCGCATTCATCTCGTCCTACCTCGCCGGCGGCCTTGAGGGCCACCTCTACCCCGACCTCTACCAGCCCTCCTGCGTCAATGTCGAGCACACCGTGCGCGTCGCGCTCGAGAACCCGGACATCGTCAAGGGCGTCAAGGCCCACGCCGAAATCGGCGGCGCGTCGCGCTGGGGCGTCGAGGTGATGAAGCTCTCGGCGCAGATCGGCCGCGAAGCCAAGCTGCCGGTCTACGTCCACCTCGGCCAGCTGTGGCCGACCAAGGACCACATGGTGATGGACGCCGACGAACTGGTGCGCCAGATGGTGCCCCTGGTCAAGGCCGGCGACGTGCTGGCCCACCCGTTCACGCGCCATCCGGGCGGCTTCATCAATGCCGAGGGCAAGGTCCATCCCATCGTCTGGGAGGCGATAGCACGGGGCGTGCGCGTTGACGTCGGCCATGGCTCGCATTTTTCCTTCGAAATGGCACGCAAGGCCCTCGAGGCGGGCATCATCCCCTACACCCTTGGCGCCGACCTGCACGGCCTGAACGTGCGCCCGCCCGAGGACAACGCCTTTCGCATGAGCGAGACCGACCGCCAGTCCAATCCTTTCTTCGGCGTGGCCGCATTCGGCCTGACGCACGCCATGACAGAACTGCTGACGCTGGGCGTGGCGCTCAACGACGTGGTGAAGACGGTGACCAGCAACGCCGCCGAGCTGGTAAACATGTCCGACAGCATCGGCTCTCTTGCGGTCGGCCGCGCCGCCGACGTCAGCGTGATCGACCTGCTTTCGGGCAAGTTCACGCTACAAGACAACCTGCGCGTCAAGGTCACCGCGGAGCGTTATCTCTCGCCGGTGTTCTGCCTGCTTGCCGGCAAGCGTTACGATGCCGACTCGCCCATCCTGCCCATGCCTATGGCCGCAGCGGCCTGACCCCTTCGGCCGTTCGCGCCAGTTCCCGCGTCAAACCCTGCGCCAGGCGAGAAATGGCGTGGGGTGACGCGGCGAGCACGGCGCCCATGGTGAGAAAGCCGTGCACCATGCCCTCGAAACATTCGTAGGTCACATCCACGCCGGCGGCGCGCAGCCGCTCGGCGTAGGCGCGCCCCTCGTCGAGCAAGGGGTCAAAGCCGGCGGTGATGACATAGGCGGGCGGCAACCCGGACAGGTCGGCGGCACGCAAGGGTGAGGCGCGCCAGTCGTCGATGTCGGTGTCAGTGCGCAGATACTGCCCGCGATACCAGACCATGTCGGCGCGGGTGAGCATGTAACCCTCGGCGTAATCGCTGACCGACGGCGTGTCCAGCCCCTGGTCGGTCACCGGATAGACCAGCAGTTGCATTATCAGTTGCGGATCTCCGGGCTGGGGCTGGTCGCGCAAGCTTAGCGCCGCCGCCGCGGCGAGATTGGCGCCGGCGCTGTCGCCGGCAACGGCAATGCGCGCCAGGTCCAGGCCCAGTTCGCCCGCCTGCGCCGCAACCCAGCGCACGGCGGCAATGCTGTCATCAACCGCGGCGGGAAATTTGTGCTCGGGCGCCAGGCGGTAATCGACCGCGATCACGGCACAGTGCGCCGCGTTGGCAAGCTGCCGGCAAACCACATCATGGCTATACAGGTCGCCAACGACCCAGCCGCCGCCGTGGAAATACACCACCGCAGGCAGCCTGGCGCCGGACGCCGTTCCGAGTCCGCGATAAAGGCGCAGCGCCAGCGCCCCGCCCGGCCCCGGCATGGCGAGATCGCGCACCGACTCGACATCGGGGGTGGGCGGCCGCACCGGCGCCCGCGAACGCAGATATTGCTCGCGCGCCGCCACCGGGCTGAGCGATTGCAACAGCGGGGCATCCGAGCGCGCCGCCGCCTCAAGCAGAGCCCGCACCTGCGGGTCCAGTTGCTTCATACCGTCATCTCCTTGAACACACCGACAAGCAAAACAAGGCCGGAAAATCAGGCCGCCATCGCCTGCCCGCGACGCACGATCATCATCCACAGCAAGCCTACGACAGCGATGGAAATGAAGGGCAGCGCGAGGTAATTGATCGTGTCCCAACCGTTTCGATCGAGCAGCAGGCCGGAGGAAAACGAGGTTGTCGCCATGGTCACGAAAATGATCATGTCGTTGATACCCTGCACCTTGGCCTTTTCAGAAGGGCGGTAGCTCTCGGTGAGCAGCGTGGTGCCACCGATGTAGAGAAAATTCCAGCCAATGCCCAGCAGCACCATCGACGCCCAGAAATGCGCGACGGTGATGCCCGAGAGCGCGATGGCGACGCAGACATAAAGGATCAGCGCGCCAACGAACATGACGCTCAACACGCCAAAGCGCTTGATCAATGAGCCGGTGAAGAACGACGGCCCGAACATGCCGATGACGTGCCAGCCTATGACCGTCGCCGCATCACCAAACGGATGCCCGCAAAAGCCCATCGCGAGGGGCGTCGAAACCATCAGCAGGTTCATCACGCCGTAACCAACGGTGGCGGCGGTCACCGCCACAAAAAACGCCGGCTGCACGGCGATCTCGCGCATCGGCCTGACCGGTCCGGCCAGTTCTGCCTCGCTCGGCGGCGGAATGTCCAGCCAGCGCAACAACACGATCACGATGACGAGGAAAAAAATCAGCGACAGGTAGGCACCCATATATTGCGTCGTGAAGAGGTCGACCGTGCGCTGGCTGAACTGCGGCCCGACAATGCCCCCGACCAGCCCCCCCGCGAGAACCAGCGAAATCGCCCGCGCCTTGAAATCGGACTTGGAAGCGTCGGCGGCGGCAAAGCGGTAATACTGCCCGAAGGCGTTGTAGACACCGAACACTATCGTGCCGCAGCACAGCAACCAGAAACTGGAGAGCCACAGCGCGAGCGAGCAGATCAGCGCCCCCAGTATCCCGGTGACCGCGCCGACGGTGAAACCGGCGCGGCGCCCGAAGCGGCGCATCAGCATCGACGCGGGCACGGTGCTCAGCGCCGCCCCCACCACCCAGCCGGTCACCGGCAGCGTGGCGAAGGCCTTGTTCGACGCGAGCGCGTATCCGGCGAGGCCGTTGAGCGCGATGACGGTGGAGTTGTTGGTGAACAGCAGCGCCTGGCAGGCGGCGAGCAGCGAGACGTTCTTCTTGGTGGCGTCCATGCATTCCAGGGCCACTGCGGGCGCGGCAAAGCTGCGACTGCCGTATGGCTGCGACAGATTATAGAGGGAGAATCGATGCTTCGCCCATGAAACAGAGCCGGTCCAAAGGACTCACCAGAGGGAGGGCGCGGACGCGCATATCGCCCTCCCCGGTCGTTCCGCCCTCTGCGCCCCCTATGAAATACCCGCTTTGGGCGATTGACAAGGTGCACAGAGTGAAGCATCCTCCTGATGCACGATTTCACTGGGGGGGGTTCTCAGTCGAATATTTTGCTTGAATCCACTAGCTTGATTCTTGTTCGATTTAATTTTTAGAGGGAGATTCTCATGGCCACGAAGAAAAAAGTTGCTGCGAAAAAAACGGTTGCAAAAAAAGTCGTAAAGAAAACGGTTGCAAAAAAACCCGCAAAGAAAAAAACGGCGAGAAAGCCTAATGCAGCATTCATGAAGCCGGTCAACCCGACAGGCGCTCTGATTGCAGTCATCGGCTCGACCCCGATGCCGCGGACCGAAGTGACGAAAAAAGTCTGGGCTTACATCAAGAAGCACAAGCTCCAGGATGAGAAGAACCGTCGCAACATCAACGCCGACGATAAACTCAAAGACGTGTTCGGTGGCAAGAAACAGGTCTCGATGTTCGAACTGACCAAGCTGGTCAGCAAGCTGCTCAAGTAACAGCAGTAAGCCGGTAAAAAAGGCGTCCCCGCGCGAGCGGCGACGCCTTTTTCATTGGGGAAACGGCAAAAACCGCCGTACACCCCTCTTCCGCACAAAGCGCCTTGGTTCGCCTTATTCCGCCTTAGTCCGCCTTAGTCCGCCCTGGCCCGATCATTGACCATCAGGCCGGCCTCGCCAATATATTCGTGCGCGCCGCGATGCCTGCGCGCAAGCGTGTCGAAGCTGATGGCTTGTATCTGAGCGGGTACACGACCCGCTTCAGCTCATGGCCAAGGCCCGCAATAAGGCCATAGACGCGACACCCGCCGCCACCGCCCCTATCAGGCTGCGCGTCAGGGCCGCCACCAGCAGCACCGGCAGGATGGCGAGCAGCGCCGCGTTATGCGCGAGGGGCAGCAAGCGCCCTCCCCCGATCGCGAGCTCCTGCGCCAGCAGCGCCGCCATGATCGCAACCGGAACCTGTGACAACCAGATGCGCAGCCATGGCGGCAGCGCCACGCGCGCCAGCAACACCAGCGGAAGCACCCGTGGCGGCAGCGTCACGCCGGCACAGCCGAGTGCGATCAGCAGGACGTATTCGCGGATTTCCATTTTTGCAAAAAAAGCCCGGCGGTGGCGGCGACAAGGGTGGCGATGAGAATATTCCAGTTGCCCGGCAGCGCCAGCGCGGCCATGACCGAAAACAGCGCCGCCAGCGCGGCGACGGCAAGGCCGGTTGTTCGCGCCGCACGAGGCTGCGCGTCCAGTTGCAACACCAGCAGCGCGCCGAACATCGCGGCCAGCGCAAAATCAAAGCCAAGCGCGCGCGTACCGCCGACGCTCCCGCCCAACAACGCACCGGCCAGATTCGCCAACGCCCAGGCGGCGTAGGCAGACACGTTGAGGCCAAACATCCAGCGTGCCGTGAATGCGTCCGGCCCGACCGTTGTTGGCGTGGCGCCTGCGGCGGTAAGCCTGCCCCAGGCGACGACAAAGGTCTCATCGGTGAGCTGCGCGCCGATCAGCGCGTTCTGCCACACCGGGAAGTTGCGGCAATGCGGCGCCAACGCCGAGGCCAGCAGCAAGTGGCGCAGATTGACGAAAAACACCGTGACAATGGCCGTTGCCGGTGACACCGCCGATGCGATCAGGCTCGCCACCACGAACTGCGCCGAGCCGGCGTAGAGCAGCAGCGACAGCAGCATGACCTCGGCCACCGACAGGCCGGCCGCGCGCTGCACCACGCCGGCGGCAAAGCCGATGGACAGGTAACCGAGCACAACCGGCAGGGCGGCGCGGCTTCCGCCGAAAAATCCGCCCGCGCTCATGCGCTCACCCGGACACGCTCATGCGGCAGGTGTGGACGGCCTTTGGCCACCAGATCGCGCGCATCATGGCCAAGCAGCTTGACCGCCATGATGCGAGAATCGCCTCCACGATGATCAAACACCTTCTGGTAGCAAGCCAGGGCAAAACCCTTGGCGTGGGCGCAATGCATGCGTTGGACGGGATGGGCGGGATGGGCTGTCATGGTGTGCTGCGCTATGGTATCCGAGCCGGCGCGGCCGGTGTGCTGCTGTGCCTGCTTGGCCTGTTCACGCTGGCAACGCTAGCCACGCTCCTCCCGCCGGGGAATGCCGTGGCGGCGGAACTATTGCCTTGGAAAGGCCCGAGCGCCGCGCCGCCGCTGGCGCTGCGCGACCTCGACGGACGCGAGCACCGCCTCGCCGATTATCGCGGCAAGGTCGTGGTCATCAACTTCTGGGCAACCTGGTGCGAGCCCTGCCGCGAGGAAATGCCCTCGCTGCAACGGCTCGCCGATCACATGGCCGGCCGGCCCTTCGTGCTGCTGGGCGTGGACATGGCCGACAGCGAGCCCAGGGTGCGCGCCTTCCTGCAGCAAACGCCGGTGCGCTTTCCGCTGCTACTCGATCGCGACAGCGCGGTGGCGAAGGCGTGGAAGGTAAAACTGCTCCCGACCACGCTGATCATCGACCAGGCGCAGCGCATACGCCACGCCGCCTACGGTGAACTGGTCTGGGATTCGGCCGAGATAAAAGCGGCAATCGAACAATTGCTCAAACCGGTAAAATAGCCGCGCACCCGCGTTTCACCGGGCTTTTCCAGCCAGTCAAGCAACGGAACAGGCAAACAAACAGGGCGCCCTTTCGCGCGCCCCGTCCCTGCGGGTGCCGTTCCGATGCTGCGCTCCGTGCGGGGCCTTTACCGCCCCCTCGCGTGAACGCCTGGACTTACACAACCGGCACCTTTACTGCCATTGTCCTCGGAGACTAAACATGCAAAGACGCACCTTCCTTCTCGCCGGCGCCAGCCTGCCCCTCGCCTGCGCGCTGCCGCAGCAGGCTTTCGCACAGCAGCTGCCGTTCGAACCCAAAGCCGCCGAAACCTGGCGCCGCTTCGAAACCACCATGCGCGTCGAACTGGTGTTCCCCTCGGGCATAAACCGTGTGTGGCTGCCCGCGCCCTCGATCGACTCGGAATGGCAGCGCACCTATGGCAACACCTGGTCGGGCAACGCCACGCGCAGCCAGCTCGTGCACGACAAAAAATACGGCGCAGCCATGCTCTACGCCGAATGGAATGAGTCGGTGAAAGACCCGGTCATCGAAATGACCAGCAGCTTCGCCACGCGTGACCGCGCCATCGACCTGAGCAAGCCGGGCAAGGTCGAAGCGCTGTCGCCCGCCGACCGCGCCTTTTACACCGCACCCACCGAACTGATGCCCACCGACGGCATCGTGCGCGCCAAGGCGCGCGAAGCCACGCGCGGCACCAAGACCGACATGGACAAGGCGCGCGCGCTCTACGACTGGATCGTCGACAACACCTTCCGCGACCCGAAGACACGCGGTTGCGGTGTCGGCGACATCAAGACCATGCTCGAAACGGGCAACCTGGGCGGCAAGTGCGCCGACCTCAACGCCCTTTATGTCGGCATGGCGCGCGCAATCGGGCTGCCCGCGCGCGACGTCTACGGTCTGCGCGTGGTGAAGTCGCAGTTCGGCTATCGCAGCCTGGGCGCGGGCACCGACAACGTCACGCGTGCGCAGCACTGCCGCGCCGAAGTCTGGTTGTCGGGCTTTGGCTGGGTGCCGGTCGATCCGGCCGACGTGCGCAAGGTGGTGCTCGAGGAAAAAGCCGCCCCCACCACCGTCGACGATCCGCTGGTAAAAGCGGTGCGGCCAAAACTGTTCGGCGCCTGGGAAATGAACTGGCTCGCCTACAACAACGCGCACGACATCGCCCTGCCGGGCGCGAAAGGCGCGAAAATCGGCTTCCTGATGTATCCGCAGGCTGAAACCAGCCAGGGACGCTTGGACAGCCTCGACCCGGACAACTTCAAGTACAGCATCCGCTCCCGGGAAATCACCGCCTGATTGCGACCGCAGCACAGACCGCAACACAGCCTGAAAAAAAAGCCCCGGCATGCCGGGGCTTTTTTATTGCGTCGGCTGAAAACCCTTGCGGGGCGCGGATTTCCAGCCTATGCCCTCAGGGCTTTGCCGCGGCGAGCACGCGAAAATCCTCGGCAAACTGCGCGGCGCGCTTGACCGCGCGGATGCGCTGCTCGGGCGTGAACGTGCGGTCCAGGTCGACCAGCATCTGCGTGAGCTGCGCCTCCCATTCGGCCGCCATGCGGCCGTAATCGCTGCCACGGCGCGACTCCCAGTCAAGAAAATAAGCGCGCAAGGCCGGCGCCAGTTCGGCCGCCGAACGATTGCGCCGCAACAGGGAGAGCAACTCCTGCTGTCGCGCCTGCCGGCTGGCGAGTTGCGCTTCGGCAAGACGCGGAAAGGCGCGCACCGTGGAAGTGATGCGCGCCTGCTGCGCATCCGAGAGCGGGCCGGTCCAATCCTCGACATAAGTGGTGACGCGCTTGACGCGCGCCTTTTCACGCGCCGACGGATCGTCACCAAGAAACTCCTTGGCAAATTTAAGATTGTTGTCGGCCATTTTTTTGGCCAACGCGGCGTGGTGGTCGGGCCCAAGCTTGGCAAGGAGCGGCGCCGCCTCCTCGGCGGCACGGACGACAAAACTGCGGTAGTGTTCGCGCCCTTTTGCCGCCGCCCATTCGATGTCAGCCTTGCCGATGCCGGCGGCGACCTTGGCCGAGGCCGCCTGCATCAGGTTGGCGTAGGCCGGCAACTCCTCGCGGCGGTGCCACTCGTGCAGGCGCGCGATCTGCAGGCGCAGCTCGGTGCTGTCCTCCGTCCACAGGTCGAAATAATCCTGCGCCATGACGCGCACCGCGGTGTCGGCGTTGTTGTACGCAAGGCGCACCATGGTGCAGGCCGATAACAGCGACAGCGCGGCCAGCAGGAGCCCGATGCGGGCGCTGCGCAATGTGCACGAGGCGCGCACGCTCACCAATAATTCTCCACAGTGATCTGGCCCGGGTCGCGACGGCGGTGCTTTTTCATGCCGCGCGCCTTGAGCGCCTCGACGGTGTCAGCGACCATCGCCGGGTTACCGCAAATCATCACCTGCGAATCGGCCGCTGAAAGGAGCACACCCGCCGCCGCCTCAAGACGGCCATCGGCGATCGCCTGCGGCACGCGCCCGGTCAGCGCGCCGCTACAGTCCTCACGACTGACAAAGGAAACCACGCGCAATTGGCCGGGATGGGCTTTCATCAATGATTCGATGGTTTCGCGGTAAGTTAGTTCCGCGGCCTGGCGCACGGCGTGCACCAGAACGATCTCCTCATAGCGCTGCCACGGCGCCGCCGTGCCCAGAATGGACAAGAACGGGCCGAGCGCGGTTCCGGTGGACAGCAGCCACAAGTTGCGCGCATCCGGCACCTCGGCGAGCACCAGGAAGCCCGCCACCGTCGGCGCCAGACCGATACGGTCGCCGGGCTTGAGCGCAAGCAGCCGAGCCGTCAGCGGCCCGCCGGGCACGGTGATGTAATAAAACTCATGCGGCTGCGTGCCCGGAGCGTTCACGAACGAATACGGCCGCGCCACCATCTCACCGTCGATTTCGAGCGCCAGCTTGGCGAACTGGCCGGCCTGGAACGCCGGCCCCTCAGCCACAAGCTGCAGCGAATAAAGCCGCTCTGTCCAGCGCTTGTGGCCGGTGACGGTGGCTTCAAGCCATTTCGATGCTACGGCCATGGCGCTTACTGGACGAGAAAGGGCTCGGTGTAAATCGACTCGACTTCAGCGCCAAGCATGGACACGCTGCCGGCGCGGCGGCTGGCGCCGTCATCAGAAAACTCAAAGCGATAAGCGCGACGCAATACCAGCCTCCCCGCCTCGTTGCGCGCAGGGCGCAGCGACACGCATTCGACAGTGTCGTCGAGGAACTGCAGGTTGTCGCGCGCGCAAGCCGACTTGCCGGCGGCAACGGCCCGCTCGCGCGCGCTCATGCTGTCCCACCAAAGCCAGGCCAGCGCCGCGAAC
>Ga0214919_10013009_pt1 | contig 10139 bp, 10 predicted proteins | sample LL1503_MetaG_FD_177994 | JGI IMG/M metagenome (GOLD analysis project Ga0214919, IMG submission 177994) | Freshwater microbial communities from Lake Lanier, Atlanta, Georgia, United States - LL-1503 | ecosystem: Environmental > Aquatic > Freshwater > Lake | place: USA: Georgia | collected... | reverse complement strand
TCTTGTTGGGACTAAAGGTGGTGTTGTTCCTGTAAAACCAGGTCAAACACAAATAAGTTTAAAACCTGTAGCAAATGCCGCTCCCGGAACTATGGAAGTTGTTGAGGATGACACATTAGATGTTGTTAACGATCCTGATGGAACTGATGACGGAATGGGTATTTTTGAGAGATTTGAATCAAAATCACAACAAAGATTGTTCTACGCAAGATGTGGTAATGGTAAAACAAAAACAGAAAAAAAATGGTGTAAATGGGCAAAAGAATTTTCTAAAGAAACTGACTATGAAACAACACCTGAAAAAAAAGAAAAAAATGAATCTGATGAGAAATTTATAGAAGAAAGTATTGTAAGATTAATTGAAAAAAATATTAGTCCTAGAATGAGTAAAGGTGATTTAATTCGTACAATTAATGAAAAATCACAAGAATCATCTATGATATTGAAAAACCCATTAAAAAATACTATGTTTTCAAAAGAATCGGGAATTGAAATGAAACGTATGAAAAAACCAACAATGGGAATGCCAGTTATGGGAACAATGGAAGAAAATACCAAAGAAAAACAAAGAACAAAAGAAAAAACAAAAGAAAAAACAAAAGAAAAAGGAAACCCATTTAAACATCCTAATCCGGGAACAAAAGAAAATCCAAGAGGACTTAGAAAAAATATGGAAGAAAATACTAAAGAAAAAGAGGCTCCCGTAAAAGAACCTGGAATTAAAACTCCACCAAAAAGACGAGACAATCCATTTAAAAATCCTAACCCAGGGACAAAAGAAAATCCAAGAGGTCAAAGAAAAACTAAGGATGAAATGAAAAAAGATTTTATCGGATTAATTAAACAGGCTTTAACTAAATAAAAATGAAAGAAAAACATATACAACATTTAATTAATAGAGTCATTAACGAGGCCCCTGTTGATTATGGGGATTATCCTGAAAGAATGCACCCAAGAACTCAAAGTAATATTGAGGATCCCGAAAAAAACTTATACGGTAAAAATAAAGCCTTTAAAGGTGGTACATCTGATGTTGAGAAAATGACATCCAACCGATTTAAAGATATTGTAGATTACGTTAAACGTTATTATGGTATTGTTGATGATCAAGGTAGACCAAACAAAAGTATTAACATTACAGACCAAAGAGTAAAATACGGTATTCAAGTAGAACAAATGAGAGCCGTACAAGAGGTCATGAGACTTGAGGTTTCAAAGAAAGACGAACTAAAAGATTTGGCATTAGAAATTTCAGCTAAAGAAGAAGGTTGGTTACCATATAGTAAAACTTTGGAGGACGCAATAGATGAAGATTTAATTGAAAAAGAAGAATTAAATGGTGCCGGAACAAAGTACAAATTTGAATTTATTAACGTTGAGGTGTTTTTAAATGAAAAAAGAATTAACCCTAACCAATTCCAAATGGAGAAGGAGGAAGAACCTGAGTTCGAATTACCTCCAAATTTTTCTTTTGATGTTGATGAGTTAACCCCACAAGAAGAATTCCAACTTGAGGTAGAAAAAAGAAATGTAATTAATGCGATTATTCAAGGTAAAGGTAAAAAAGGACAATTTGCATTTCAGGCATTTAAAGATAGGTTAGATGAGATTGATCCTCGTTTGTACCCACTTTATAATAAAATTATGTCAGCAAATGATTTAATGTATTTTACTGAAGAAGATCTAATTGATCAAATGGGAGGAAATGCCGCTGGTTCATCAGGTGTTGATGAAGATGGTGAAGATGAGGATAAAGACTTAGTAATTGCAAATGGACTTATATTCCCTATTTTGTTACATGAGTTAGTTAAAGGATTTGCCGCTATCCCAACAAGAGAACAATGGAGAGGTATGGATCCAGGAAAAGCTCAAGATGTTATGGGACAAACAGATGTCTTCTCAAACGAAAAGATGCAATTTAGAGTAGGTGGTGAATTGATTACAAAATTAAGATACCTTTTACCTGATGATTTAACTATTAACATTGAAAATAGAGATCTACTACCATTCTTTGAAAGATTACTATACGCAGTTCCTGCGGAAGAATTCTTAAAAGATATAATGGCTAATGTTGTTTCTGAAGACCCAAGAGATAATGAAAAGGCAAAAAGAAAATTTAATGAGTTATTAGTTAAGGCTAAAGAAGATTATAAAAAATACAAAGGTGATGATGACGATGAAGACTATGAAGATGAGGATGATGATATTCTATCTAAATTAGGTTTCTAAACTAAACCACAAATACTTAAAACCCCCTTTTATGAAAATAACTGGGGGTTTTGATATTTATATAAAAAGAATTTTATGGGATTAACTAAAGAACAAGTAATGTTGGAATATGTGAAGTGTATGAGAGACACCCCATACGCATTAAAAACATATTTACAAACATACGATAACACCGTTTCAAAATATGTCCCATTGGAGTTATTTCCCGATCAGATATCATTACTAAAAGATTATGAGGATTATGAGGAAAATATTGCATTAAAGTATCGTCAGGCGGGTGTATCAACGGTAACAGGTGCGTGGATATCAAAAAGATTGGTATTCGCAAAGAAAACACAACCTGAGAAAATTCTTATTATTGCCAACAAATTGGATACATCAATGGAGATGGCTAATAAGATACGAGCTTTCGTGGACCAATGGCCAAGTTGGGTTGGTGCGGGATTCTCTAACGATAAAAATTCACAAAAACATTATAAATTAACAAATGGATCTGAGGTAAAAGCGGTAGCAACATCTAAAGATGCCTTGCGTGGTTTTACACCCACAATCCTTGTATTTGATGAGGCAGCATTTATCGAAGCGGACAGTGATTTTTGGGCGGCTTGTATGGCATCCTTATCCACAGGGGGTAAGGTAATTGTGGTTTCAACACCGAATGGTTATGACCCAATTTATTATGAAATATATGATCAGGCATTAAAGGGAATGAATAACTTCAAAATCTCTGAAATGTTTTGGTATCGGGATCCAAGATACTCAAAAGACTTATATTTGGTCCCAACTGATGATTTAGTTAAATATCTTTTAAATAAAGAAGAACATGACGAAAGTAAACACATATCATTTGAACATATTGACCCCTATAATAGGGATTATGATGAACTAGACTCGTATTTTAAAAAGGGATACAAACCTTGTTCTACTTGGTATGAGAAAATGGTTAAGAAACTTAAATACGATAAGAGAAAAATTAACCAAGAGTTAAATTGTGAGTTTTTAGGTTCGGGGGATAACGTATTTGAGAATAACCAATTAGAATATATTAAAAATAATACCCTTATGGACCCAACAGGTAAATTAATGGGTAATTCATTATGGATGTGGAAAGAACCAGTACCTGAACATAAATACATTATGGGTGTTGACGTTTCTCGTGGGGATAGTGAAGACTTTTCATCTATTCAGATCATTGATTTTGATGATAGAGAACAAGTATTTGAGTATGTTGGAAAAATTCCACCTGACGCACTTGCTGAGATTGCCTATAAATGGGGGATGATGTATAACGCATTCGTTGTTGTCGATATCACAGGTGGTATGGGTATTACAACCGTTAGAAAACTACAAGAACTTGGGTATAAAAATTTATACGTTGAGGGTGTTGATCAAACAAGTATTTGGTCTTACAATGCAAAAGCTGCGGAAAAAATACCAGGTTTAAATTTTAATAACAAACGTGTACAGATTATTGCGGCATTTGAGGAATATGTGAGACATAAGTTTAAAATACGTAGTGTAAGGTTATACAATGAAATGAATACCTTTATTTACATTAATGGTAGACCTGACCACCAACGAGGACAACATGATGACCTTATCATGGGTATATCGATGGCAATTTATGTTGCCGAATCATCTTTTACTAAATTAGAAAAAGTGGTTGAAAGGACAAAAATAATGTTAGAATCTTGGACGGTAATTAACGATAACACGGCAAGACAACAATCACATTTTGATCCGGTTATTCCAAATAATAACGTAAGAAATGATAGATGGTCAAGAGATGCTGGACCATCAAAAGATGATTATATGAAATATGGTTGGTTATTCGGTAATAGATAATATTTATAGATATGGGACTTACATCTAGAAAAAAATCAGGTAATATAATTGGAGGATCAAGACTTGTTGTCCCTGGTCAACCTATTTATAGTGTAAAAGTAAATGATCCGTCATTTAATAGTAAGGGGGATAAAAGTAATGGTCAACAAACTAATAATGGCACTAAAAAGTAAAATGAGTGAAATGTTTAGTATTGACAAAAAATTATTAAATTTTTAATATGGAGCAAAACAATAATAATACGAATAATTTAACGATATGGCAGAGGTTATCAAAAACCTTTGGTCCTAACTCGTTATTGGGTATGGATTTACCCACATATAAGGTTGACAAACAAGTTCTTCTTAAAACTACCGATAAAAGGGAGTTTGAAAAAGAAAAATTACAACTTCAACAAACAGTATTTTTAAATAACCAATGGGCAAAGATAGAGAATAATCTTTATACTCAAGCAATTTATTATGAACCAAATAGGATAGCATCATTTTATGACTACGAATCAATGGAATATACGCCTGAGATATCAACGGCATTAGATATTTATTCTGAAGAATCAACCACACCTAATCAGGATGGGTATTTATTACAAATTTACTCCGAATCAAAAAGAATTAAAAGTATCTTAGTTGATCTTTTCGTTAACAATTTAGATATCAATACTAATTTACCTATGTGGGTTAGAAATACCTGTAAATATGGTGATAATTTTGTTTACTTAAAATTAGATACAGAAAAAGGGGTTACGGGATGTATCCAATTACCTAACATTGAAATTGAAAGATTGGAAAGAGGTATGGAATCAAGAACTGTAAACGCAACTCCAAACCCAAATGATAAAGGTCTAAAATTCCATTGGAAAGTAAAAGACATGGAATTCAATACTTGGGAGATTGCTCACTTTAGGTTACTTGGTGATGATAGAAAATTACCTTATGGTACATCAATGTTAGAAAAAGCTCGTCGTATTTGGAAACAATTAGTATTGGCGGAAGATGCGATGTTAATTTATAGAACATCAAGAGCACCTGAAAGACGTGTATTCAAAGTATTCGTTGGTAACATGGACGATAAAGATGTTGAGGCGTACGTACAACGTGTTGCAAACAAGTTCAAAAGAGAACAAGTTGTGGATAGCAAAACAGGTAATGTGGATTTACGTTTTAATCAGATGGCGGTAGATCAAGATTACTTTGTTCCTGTTAGGGATCCGGCACAAACAATGCCAATTGAGACATTAGCGGGAGCTCAGAATTTATCGGAGATTGCCGATATTGAATATATCCAAAAGAAATTATTAACCGCACTTAGAATTCCAAAAGCATATTTAGGTTTTGAAGAAGTTCTTGGTGATGGTAAAAATTTATCGTTATTGGACATTAGATTTGCGAGAACAATTAACAAAATACAAAAGGCAATCATTGCCGAATTAAATAAAATTGCAATAATTCACTTATTCTTATTGGGGTTTGAGGATGAATTACACAACTTTACTTTAGGTTTAACAAACCCTTCTAAACAAGCGGATCTATTAATGATTGACGTATGGAAAGAAAAAGTGACGTTATATAAAGATATGGTTACTGAGATTCCTAAATCAATCCAACCAACATCCGCTACTTGGGCTAAGAAACATATATTTGGTTTCTCTGATGAGGAGATTAAACTTGAAGTACAACAAATTAGATTAGAGAGAGCGGTTTCTGCTGAGTTAGATAATACCGCAACAATAATAACACATACGGGATTATTTGATAATGTAGACAAACTTTACCATACCACAACAGGTACAACACAAAGTGCGGGTGGAGCACCAGCGGCACCTGGGGCAGCACCTGATATGGGGGGAGGGGAAATGCCTCCACCACCACCTGATATGGGAGGTGAAATGCCTGTGGGTGAATCAAAAAAAGATAACTTAAATATCTTATTGGAAAATGATAATATAACGGGCGATACGTTTATAGATTTATCAAAAGGAAGAAATTCTTTAGGGTCTATGGAAGAACAATTAAACAAATTACTAAATGATTGATATTTATAATAAAAAAAAATTATGAAATTTGGGATATTAAAATCGAAAATTGAAGATTGTTTAGTCGAATCTTACAAAAAAAACACTCTAAAAAGAGATATGTTTGTTTTTGAGGAACTTGTATTAAAAAACAAATCATTAAGTACTCTTTATTTTTTATATGATGAACTTAGTAAGAACAAAGGGATAAATGAATCAATCGTAAATGAATACATTAACGAAAGTATTATATTATTTGAGAATACAATTTCTAAAGTTAACACAAATGACATAAGAGATATAAACCAATGGATTGGTCATGTAACATCAAATAATAGATACCAAGATATTGATAACTTATTTTCTAATAACGCAACTACAATAGAAGAAAAATTAAAGAGTAAAAAAACAATTTCAGAAAACCTTAAAAAAAGTCCATCTAAAGTAAAAGAAGTGATCGAGGTACCATTGAAATCTATGGTTGAAGTGGCGAACAAAACAATTAACACATATCTTGATACTTTAACTGAAAGTGAAAAAAAACAACTTAATACGTTATTAACAACACCTGACGATAAGTTAAATAAAAAATATGAATTTCTTAAGGAAGATGTGATTGAAAAGTTAGAAACTTTATTATCAGAAAGTGATGATACGGAAACTAATCAGAAAATAACAGAAACAATGGAAAAACTACAAACAGAAAACTACGACAAATTAAATTATTTCAAATTAAAACAATTAAATGAAAACATTTAATCATTAGTAATTTGTTTTTGTCTGTAAATGGCTTTATTTAAAATCTGTCTCTTAAGGACAGATTTTTTTGTATATTCTTTTCTGTTATTAAGATGGGTATTTTGTCTTGTTTTTATAATTTTACTTTTTAATTCTTTTAGGGCTTTTTCTATCCCTCCATAGGATTTAACTTTTACAATCAGCATATTTTTTTGTTAGTGGTTTATGTATTTGATATATACCCCAAAATTAGTTATTATTATCTAAAATAAACAATATCAGTATGAAAAAAATTTATGAAAAAAGGCAAAACCGAAAAAATCAATGGCTTTAGGACATCTAAAATAGTCTATGGAACGGTAGATTCAAAAGAGTTTAAATCTCTTTACTTAAACATCCAAACTTGGGTTGAACCAAAAAAAGACTCCGAAAATTGGACAAGAGTTGTCCTTAACATGAGTCGATCAATTAAACATACAGTCTTTCACAAATTAGATAAGACAATGTTCGACGATAAATTTATAGTGGACTTAGATCTTAGAACAAGCGGTCTACACCTTAAAAAGAAATCATTCATGAATTTAGAGATTAATCTATTCTTAAATGAACCAATCGATTTCAAATCTTTAAAATTAAAGAAAACACTTAAAACATTGGTAAAAGAAATTTATTCAGATGTATTAATTAATAACCCTAACTTCAAATTTTATTTAACAAAAAACGGGAATGTTAAACCAATTAAAGTAAAAACTGAAATGACCTAATATTTATAACTAAAACTTATTATGAGTGAATATAAAATTTTAGGACCTAAAGATACAGGTAGAGGAATTCTTATCGAGTACGATGCAGGATATATTAACCCCAAAGAAGGACGCAATTACGAGATATTAAAAGAATCATCAAATCATTTGGATCATTCAAAACCATTTGAATTTTATGCGGTCTTACAAAAATACAATACACCTAACAGAAATGGTAGGGTATATCCTGAGAAGATTTTAAAAAGAGAAGCGGATAACTATAAAAAGATAATTGATAAAGGAACCTCATTATCAGAATTAAACCACCCTGAGTCTTCTTTAATTGATTTAGATCGTGTATCTCACATAATAACAGAGATATGGTGGGATGGACCTGTATTATTAGGTAAACTTAAATTATTAACAAGTCCTGGTTTTCATGAAAGAGGAATTGTCTCAACTAAGGGGGATTTGGCTGCAAACTACTTACGTCAAGGAGTTACTTTAGGTATATCTTCTCGTGGTGTAGGATCTCTTAAAAAAGTGGGTGAACAAAATGAAGTACAAGATGATTTTGAACTTATTTGTTTTGACCTTGTGTCTTCACCATCAACACCGGGAGCATATCTTTTCCAAGATAAGAACGATAGAATGAAGTATGAAGAAAACTTAGATGAAGATAAAAAAATAGCGGTAGAAAGAAATGTTGGTGAAAGTGGGAACAAATCACTTGACTTAATGAAAAGATTATCCGATTATTTAGATAAATAAAAAAAACTATGGAACAAGGAGAAAAGTATTTTGTGGCTAAAATCACATCTGATTTATTAGATACTGAATCAGGCAAAGTAAAAAAAATGAGAGAAGAAAAATTGGTTATGGGATATACCCCAACTGATGTTGAGGCAAAGGTAACTAAAGTGTATGAAAACTATACGATGGATTGGAGAATCACATCTATTACTGAAAGTAAAATTGATGAGGTGATTAATTAATCTTTAATTTAATTAATTTTTAAGATGGATATAACATTAGTTATATCCATTTTTTTTTGCCTGATATTCATAAAAAACGAACTTTTTTAATTTACATACTATTTATATTGTAAAACAAACTATAGATGAACAAAAAATCAGTTGTTGAAGATACATTATTCCAAATTAAAAATTTGGAGGAAGTTCTTAAAGAAAATGCAAAAGGAATACTTTCTTCTACCATGAAGGATGAAATCAGCTCATTAGTAAAAGAATCTCTTAGAGAACAAGAAGAGGTTAACGTTGAAGACGAAGAAGAGGTTGTTGAACCTGAAGGTCAAGAAGATGATGTCGAAGACATAGACTTAGGTGCTGAACCTATGGATACGGAAGATGACATGGAAGATGACGACATGGAAGATGTTGACATGGGTATGGAAGATGATGAGGATGCAATTGACATGACTGGAGCAGATATGTCAGATGTAATCAAAGTTTTCAAATCTATGGATGACGAAGATGGGGTTATCGTAAAGAAAGATGCGAACAATAACATTACATTATCAGATACTGAAACGGGAGCTGATTACTTTATCCAACTTTCTGAACAATACGAAGAAGAAGAACTTGATGAAGAAGATGATTTGACATTAGACGAAACTTTGTACGAAATTGAAATGGATGACTTTGATATGTCATATGATGACATGGAAGGTGATGATTTTGAAGACGAAGAAATGGATTTTGAAGAAAAACCAAGACATAGACATCATGATATGGATATGGACGAAGTTCTTTATGAAATCGAAATGGATGAAGAAGAAATGGACGAAGAAGACATGGATCATGTAATGGAATCTAAATTTAAAGCAAAAGGAGTTGGAATGGGTTCACCTAAATTCAAGTACGGACAAGTTATGGATTATAAAACTACCAAACAAAAAGAAGGTAAGAAAATGATCAATACAGGAAGTGCTAAAAAATTCTCATATAAAGATGGGGAAAATTTAGATGGTGAATACAGACCAATTAAAAAGAGAGAAACTAAAGAAGCTTCACGTACATTAGGTGCGGGTAGAAGATTTGGTAGAAAAGGTTTACCAAAACCAAAAGCGGCTCCTCAAAACATTAGTGAAACTGAAGTAGAATTACTTAAGTCTAAAAATGAAGAGTACAGAAAGGCTTTGAATCTTTTCAGAACTAAATTAAATGAAGTGGCAGTTTTCAACTCTAACTTGGCTTACGCAACTAGACTGTTTACAGAACATTCAACAACAAAACAAGAGAAAATAAATATTCTTAGAAGATTCGACAATGTCGAAACTCTTAAAGAATCTAAAAATCTCTATAAATCATTAAAGGATGAGTTCTCATCTGAAACAACTAAGGAATCTTCACTTAACGAATCATTCGAAAAAGCGGTAACTAAATCTCCTGTATCAGGATCAGCCGTTAATTTGATTGAATCTAAAACTTATGAAAATCCTCAGTTTATGAGAATGAAAGATTTAATGGGAAAAATAAAATAAAAAATAAATAAACTAAAATAAAAAACCAAAAAAATGGGAGCATTATTAGAATCAGGTCTTGTTGGTAACA
>Ga0214919_10013006_pt1 | contig 10141 bp, 7 predicted proteins | sample LL1503_MetaG_FD_177994 | JGI IMG/M metagenome (GOLD analysis project Ga0214919, IMG submission 177994) | Freshwater microbial communities from Lake Lanier, Atlanta, Georgia, United States - LL-1503 | ecosystem: Environmental > Aquatic > Freshwater > Lake | place: USA: Georgia | collected 2015-03-15 | reverse complement strand
AAAAATTCGGGCAATGCTCGTCGCGACGAAGTCGAACTGCAAAAGAGCAACATCTTGCTGCTCGGACCAACAGGTTGCGGCAAGACACACATGGCTCAGACACTCGCCAGATTGCTCAATGTTCCATTTGCTATTGCCGACGCAACCGCACTGACCGAGGCTGGCTATGTAGGTGAAGACGTTGAGAACATTTTGCTTAAGTTGCTGCAGGCTGCCGATTTTGATGTGAAGCGTGCCGAGATGGGCATCGTATATATAGATGAAATTGACAAGGTCGCGCGCAAGAGCGAGAACCCTTCAATCACCCGCGATGTCTCGGGTGAGGGTGTTCAACAAGCGTTACTCAAGATTCTGGAAGGCACGGTTGCTTCGGTGCCACCACAGGGTGGTCGCAAGCATCCACACCAAGAGTTCATTCAAATAGACACGACAAATGTGCTGTTTATTGTTGGCGGAGCGTTTGCCGGCCTTGACACAATTATCGAAAATCGCATTGGTCATAAGGGTGTCGGTTTCCATGCCGAGGTGCGCTCGAAAGCAGAGAAGGATCCTGGTCAGTTGTTTGCGCAGGTATTGCCAGAAGACTTGCTGAAGTTTGGAATGATTCCAGAGTTCATTGGTCGATTGCCCATGGTCGGTGCAGTACACAGCCTGGATAAGGCAGCGTTGATCTCTATTTTGACCGAGCCAAAAAACGCACTGCTCAAGCAGTACCAAAAGTTCTTTGAGTTTGAGGATATTGAACTTGAAATAACACCAGCAGCTCTTATAGCGATTGCCGAACAAGCGTTGCATCGAGGTACTGGTGCTCGTGGGTTGCGCGCAATTTTGGAAGAAGTATTGCTCAACACGATGTATGAAATACCTGGTCGCACCGACGTTGCACGTGTGGTGTTTGACGAAAAATCAATTGCTACGAAGTCGAGTCCTGAACTAGTAATGCGAAATACACGCGTTACTCGTCAGCGCCGTGCTGCTTCTTAAGAACTAGTCTGCGCATTATGCAATACGGTGAGGCACTCAACTATTTAGACGAGCATGCCAGCTACGAAAAAACTGGTCGCGTCGAGTCTCCATCACTAGACAACATCAAGACCTTTATGGATTTGATGGGTCAGCCGCACTTGAGCTACCCGGTTATTCATATCACTGGCACCAACGGCAAGGGTTCGACTACCCAGATCATTACGCAGCTGCTGATCGCTCATGGTCTGCAGGTTGGTACATATACGAGCCCGCATTTGGAAACCTTGACTGAACGGATTTCGCGCAATAACGAACCAATTAGTGAACAGGACTTTGCCGATTGCGTTGCTGCAATCGCCGACATCGAAGTAATCGGTGGAGTGCGACCTTCGTATTTTGAAGTCATGACCGCGGCAGCCTTTCGGTATTTTGCCGACACGGCTGTTGATGTGGCAGTGATTGAGGTGGGAATGCTCGGAAGATGGGATGCAACCAATGTTGTTAATTCATCTGTAGCAGTGATTACCAACATTGCTTTGGACCACACAGAATTTGCTGGACCACGACTAGAAGATATTGCATTTGAGAAAGTTGGCATTTCGAAACCTGGAAGTGTGCTCGTCGTGGGCGACACCAACGAAGAACTACGTGAAATTTGGAATGCTGCCGAATCGACTGCGGTGCTGCTTCGAGGCAACGACTTTGAAATTTCTGAAAATGAGTTGGCTGTTGGCGGACGCATGATCGATGTGCGCACAGAGCGCGCGGTGTATAAAGAGTTGCCGCTGCCTTTACACGGACAACATCAGGGTGACAACGCTTCGATTGCGCTCACAGCAGTAGAGGAATTTTTTGGAAATGTGCTGGATATCGAAGTAGTGCGTGAAGGTTTTGCGGCAGTAAGAATGCCTGGTCGGTTTGAAGTGCTTGGTCGGGGACCGCTTGTGGTGATTGATGGTGCACATAACCCGGCAGGTGCCGACGTGTGTGCACAGGTATTTTTTGATGACTTTTCTCCTGAAGGAAAACGGATCTTGGTGGTTGGAGCACTTAAGGGTCGAGATCCGCAAATGTTGCTTTCGGCATTGCGTGCAGATGAATTTGATGCTGTGATTTGCTGCACAGCGCCAACTCCGCGCGGTATTGGCGCGAATGATCTGGCAAGCACTGCAAAGCAAATGGGTTGCGAGCAAGTTGTGGTGTGCGAGACAGTTGAGGCAGCGTGTGATAAAGCATTAAACATCGCTCGCGAAGAAGATGCTGTGCTTGTGGCAGGAAGTTTGTATGTCGTAGGTAGTGCTCGGACCTTCCTGCGCCGTAAACTGTAGGGATGAGCACTAAAACACTTGTCCTACTCAAACCAGATGCAGTCGAGCGCGGTCTCGTTGGAAGCATTCTCTCAAGGTTTGAAACCAAAGGTCTGAAAATCGTGGCAATGGAATTGCGCACGTTGAATGCTGCAATTTTGGAGCGCCACTACGAAGAGCACAAGGGCAAGGGTTTTTACCCAGAGCTCGTGGCCTTCATGTCGCGAGGCCCAGTAGTTGCTCTTGTTGTTGAAGGACCAGAAGATGCGTGGGAAGTGTTGCGCACGATGATGGGTGCAACAAACCCGAAGGCTGCAGCACCCGGCACGATCCGCGGTGATTACGGCACGATGTTTACTGAAAACCTGATTCATGGAAGTGACTCAGCAGCCTCTGCAGCACGCGAAATTGGGATCTTCTTTCCAAATCTGTAGAACCTGATTGATCAACACGGTTAGGTAGGATTTAAGTATTAACCGCGTGCTGAGCAACGGCGTTGGCGCACTAAGGAGACCAAAGCATGGCTGGTGGAGGCGCACTTTCGTTAGGACGTGACATCGCCATCGACTTGGGCACCGCCAACACACTTGTATATGTAAAGGGTGAAGGAGTCGTGCTCAATGAGCCTTCGTCGGTGGCTGTTGACAGCCGAACAGGTGAACTCGTGGCCGTTGGCTTTGAGGCTAAGAGGATGTGGGGTCGTGCTCCGCAAAATATTCGTTTGGTGCGCCCGCTACAAGACGGTGTGATCGCCGACTTTGATGTGTGCGAAAAGATGCTTCGCTATTTTATTCAACAAGTGCACACAAGCAGATGGAATAAGCCACGAATGATTATTTGTGTGCCTTCCGAAATTACTGGCGTCGAACGCCGCGCCGTGCAAGAGGCAGCAGAGTTTGCTGGTGCACGACGACCCGTGTACATCATTGAAGAACCAATGGCTGCAGCAATTGGCGCCGGACTTCCAGTGCATCTTCCGAGCGCGAGTTTGATCGTGGACATCGGCGGCGGAACGACAGAAGTCGCAGTGATTTCGATGGGTGGCATTGTGACCGCGTATTCGGCGCGTGTTGCTGGCGACGAACTGAACCAAGCAATCGTCGACATGTTTAGAACCGAGTTTTCGTTGGATGTTGGCGAGAACACTGCCGAAGAAGTAAAACTGCAACTTGGTTCAGCGTGGCCATTGGCAGAAGAACTCACTGCCGATGTAGGTGGCAGAGACACATTGACTGGCTTGCCACGCACGCAGGTGGTGACAAGTGAAGATGTACGCAGCGCAATTAATCCTGGCGTGACAGCGATAGTTGATGCGATCAAGACAACGCTTGAGCGCACACCGCCAGAGTTGGCGGCCGACATCATCGGGCACGGACTTACGCTGTCGGGTGGTGGGGCATTGCTGACCGGGCTTGCCGAGCGCGTCACATACGACACGGGTATTCATGCGTTTTTGGCACCCGAGCCATTGTTTTCGGTGGTGCTGGGTTGCGGCATGACTCTTGACAACATCGAAGCCATGAAAGGTCTGACTGCTCAGACCTCCTTCGAGTAGGTCTGCGTAGGGTTTCCTTGTGGCTGTTCGATCAATGAAGTCAAGACGGATCATGGCGCTGCTTGTGTTGACGTCCATCATCTTGGTGACGCTCGATCTGCAGGGAAGTTCGGCAACAAAGTCGCTGCGGTCGATTTTTGGAACTGTGTTTAGGCCTATTGAGAGTGTGGCTCGAGTGGTGACACGTCCTGCAACAAACGCATGGTATGGAATTACGCACTACAACGACGTGACGGCCGAAAATGAACTGCTGCGAGAGAAGATCGCGCAACAAGAAGGTGCGGCAGTTGCGGCTGCGGCATCGGTGCGTTTGTCTCAAGAGTTGCTCGCGCTAAACGGATTGCCAACATTGGCAGGAATCAACTCGGTGAGTGCGCAAGTGATCGGTGACTCTCCATCCAATTTTGTACAAAGCGTCGAGATAGATCAAGGCACGGAGAGCGGCATCAAAGTGGGGATGCCTGTGCTCAATGCTGCTGGTCTTGTGGGCAAGATCACCCAAGTATTTTCAAACCGCGCAGTGGTGATGTTGATTACCGATCCGCAATATGCATTATCCGTCAAGATCATCAACGCGCCCAAGACGTTAGCGACGACGGTTACGACAGTGCCAAATCAAGATCCAGCATCGACGGTGACGATTGTTTCGGTGCCCGAGACGATCGATCCGCTGATCACTGTTCCGACCGTGCCAGCAACATCAAACATTGCTGGCTTTACTCCAGGATCAATAGTCGCGCCACGGACTCCCATCATTTCCTCTTCGTTAACAATTCCGCCTGGCAGCAATGTGTCGGTACGTGAGACCGGAATCTTGGAAGGACGCGGTGCAGGGCGTGTACCAACAGTGCGTTTCGTCGACGCTGCTCAGCGCTTTGGTGTTGTGCAACCTGGGTCACCAATTGTGACAGCAGGTGGTTCGCTCAGTCTTGCGCCTCCTGACATAGTCGTTGGAACTGTGTCTCGTGTGAAAGAGAGGCTCGGAACAGCAGGACCGTTGTTGGAAATTGACATCGTTGCTGACTTGAGCAATTTAAGTTTTGTTCGCATCCTGTTGTATCAACCGATCACTGAGCGAACGGCACCGTGAGCGAACGACTGTTGCGATTAATGGCCAGTCGTTGGACACGGTTGGTGTTGGTGTCGTTGATTTTGCTGGGGTTACAAACAACGTTGTTGAATGACATGCGACCATTCAATGTGATGATCCCCGTGATGCTGTTATTTGCGGTAACTGCCGGAACTTTATACGGATCGGAAATAGGTGCAATCTCTGGTCTGATCATTGGTGTGATGTATGACTGTGTGCTGTCTACACCACTTGGTCTTGCATCGTTGGTGTTTGGCGCTGCCGCATATGCGGCAGGCCTCTTGCCGTTTTTTGTTCGTGAGCCAACGTGGTGGACGAGAGCTATCACGATTGGAATTGTTGGAGCAGCGGGAGAGCTTGCATTTCCTCTCGCACAATCGATGGTGGGTTTTAGTGGGCGTTTCCAACCACATGTTGCCGTGGTGGTTGTGTTTGTGATCGTTGCTGGAATGATCGTTGCGCCCTTACTTCTGCCTGTGTGTCGTTGGACTCTTAAAGAATCGCTTGTTGGCTAGTCGGAATGGCAATTAATAACCGCTCACGAAGACTGACTGCACTTGCGGTTGCAGCAGGTGTGTTGCTGGGTTCTTTGTCTGTGCGAATGTGGTTTTTACAAGCAGTGCAAGCCAAAGACAATGAGTCGGTGGTACTAGCTGTGCGTACACGCACGATTCGTCTATTGCCAGAGCGCGGTCGCATATTTGATGCAAAGGGCCGTGTGGTTGCTGACAACAAACGCATTTTGACAGTGACGATTGATCGTGAAGTGTTAAAAGATCCGATTGATCGACTGGAGATGTTTCAGCGACTGTCTGGTCCTTTGGAAATGCCGATTGAGGCATTATTCAAAAGGTATGAAGACAAGCGATTTGGGCCGCTTGAAGCATTGCCATTGAAAGAAGACGTCTCTGAGGAAACAGCATTGTTTTTGGCCGAACGAATTGAGGATTATCCGGGCATATACGTGCGCGAGGAATGGAAACGCAATTATCCATTTGGCGCAATTGGAAGTCATGTCATTGGGTATATCGGTGCGATCTTGCAAAAGACTCTCGCGTATTACAAGTCGATTGGATACGACCCAAATGAGCGCGTGGGTGGATATGGAGTTGAGCAATCGTATGAACCGATCTTGCGTGGTACTCCTGGCTACGTGCGATATGAAGTGAACGCGCAAGGAAAATTGTTGCGGTTGATTGAGCGAGTGGAGCCAATTGTCGGCAACGACTTGCACCTGTCTATTGACATGGGCCTACAACAATTTGCCGAACAGGCTCTCGAGACACAACTCGTACTCCGTCGTCGTGTTGAAGCAGGAAACGTGCGGTTGCCCGACGGCACGCTCGATCCACTTTTTCCGGACGCTGTGTACTACAAGGCTCCTGCTGGGTCGGTTGTGGTGATGAATCACGACACTGGTCAAGTGATCGCAATGGCGTCATATCCGAGATTTGATAACCGTTGGTTTGCTGGAGGAGTGTCGAGCAATAAATTTGCTCAAGTGTTTCCGCAAACGGATGACCCCGACTTGTCGGTGTTGGTGAACCGCGCAATTTCTGGTCGATACAACTTGGGGTCGTCATTTAAGCCATTCGTTGCATATGCGGCTTTGAACACTGGACAATTGCCGGGTGATGCTGCATACGTGTTTGACGATCGTGGTACCTACAAGCTGGAGAGTATTCCAAGCGACAGATGTCAGCAGGGCGTGAAGTGTGTATTTAGAAACGCTGTGTGTCGAGCAACGGGCTCGCCTTGCAGATTTGGAAATGTAACGGTTGAAGACGCACTCGCGGTTTCGAGTGACGCGTTTTTCTACAAAATTGGCGAGCAGATCTTGACCGAGCGTGGCTATAAGCCAATTCTTGAAGAGCAGGTGCGACTGTTCGGTTTTGGCTCGCCGACCAATGTTGATTTGCCAAACGAATTTGCTGGCACAATCCCAAGCAAAGCATTGAAAAAACGAATGGCCGATATCGGTGCTATTTCGCAAGAGTCGGGCAAGGCGTATTATGTCGGCGATCAGGTGTTGTTTGCAATCGGTCAAGGTCTGTTGTCGGCAACTCCGCTGCAAGTTGCTGCCGCATACGGCGTGCTGGGAAATGGCGGCAAACTTTTTACGCCACACATTGTGCAAGAAGTTCTTGCGCCAGGAACGCCCGATAAAACACCTGGAGTTGCGGATCTCACACTGTCAAATGTGGTCGAGCGCTTTGATACTCAGGAGCCTGTCAGGACTTTGGATATGACTGGCGATCGACTTGCGCCAATCGTGCGCGGGATGGCGCGCGTAATTAGAGGTCCTGGAATCAATTTTGATTACTACCACAAGACAACAGGCGAGCTGTTGTTTAAGGGGTACCCGTATGACGTGCTTCCGATTGCTGGCAAAACGGGAACAGCGCAGGGGTTTGGCAACTTGCCATGGAATGACTCTTCTGCATTTGGTGCATACAGTCTTGATCCGTTACAGCCGTATTCTGCATTCGCGTATCTAGAGAAGTCTGGATACGGTTCGCAGGCGGCAGCACCCGTAGTGAAATGCATTTTCACTGCACTTGCTGGGCGATACAAATTGGACGGCGTGATCGCTGCTGATCCACTCAATATTCAGAGCGGCATTGCAGCACCTCCGACTTACTTGCGTAATCCGTCATGCTTGGCTGGCGGTCGTTCGGATAGTCACGACTGATGTCGTTGCAAACTTTGAAACGCAGGCTGGGTCAGCCAACCGGTAGCGGCACGTTTGGTTTTAGTGGCAGCTATGCAGATCCGATTCGAAACATTGACTGGATATTGATCTCAGTCGTTGCGCTTCAATCGGTCATTGGTTTATTTAATGTATTTTCAACTACGCATTTGCGATTGTTGGATCAGGAATTCGATCCGTATTTTTATACACAACGCCAAGCTGGCTACGTAATCGCTGCCGCTGCGGTGGCCGCAATCGTGATGGCTCTTGGTCATGAGTGGTTTAGGACCCAAGTTGGTGCGCTGTATGGCGGATTGATGTTGCTCCTTGTGCTGGTGCTCGTATATGGAGCAGTGCGTGGTGGTGCCCGGCTGTCATTTAACGTGCCGATTGTTTCGTTTTCACTGCAACCTGCCGAGTTTGTGAAGCCCATCATTCTTATTTTGATTGCTAGCTATTTCAGCGAAGCAAGCGATACCAAGATCGATTGGCATCACTTCGTGATGTCGTTGTACATCGTTGGTGCTCCTGTAGCGCTCATTTTGTTGCAACCCGACCTTGGGTCGGCAACGGTGATCATCGCAGGTGTGGTGGGCATCTTGCTTGTCGCCGGCGCACGTCGCCGTTATCTGCTGATGATCACTGGACTCTCGATAGTAACTATGGGCACGGTCATGGTCAATGGGTTTATTGGTACTTACCAATTGCGTCGCTTTGTTTCGTGGCTGCACCAAGACTCGCGCGACAAAGCGCTTGAGTCAGTGGTCTTGCAGGTGCGATTTGCAAAACGTGCAGTGTCGACAGGCGGTTTTTTTGGTAAAGGATATTTGCAGGGACCACTTACAAATGGCAAATACATTCCTGTGCAGTTCACCGATTTTCCATTTTCGGCGATTGCCGAACAATTTGGCATGTTGGGTGGCGGGGTGGTAATTGGTTTGTTTGCCGTGATGTTGTGGAGAGTATGGCGCATTGCTCAAATGTCACGCGACCGCTTTGGGCTGTATATGACATGTGGAATTTTTACATTGATGACATTTCAGATATTTCAAAACATCGGCATGACCCTTGGGCTGACCCCCGTGAGTGGTCTTCCTCTTCCATTTATTTCGTATGGCGGCTCGCACATGATGTCCATGGGGATCATGGTGGGCCTTGTGCAGAGCGTGCATATGAGGCGACTGGAATAAAAGGCCTGCTAAACCCATAAAAAGTGCCGCACTTGGCAAGGGGGCAGGGGGTAGCCTGAAGGACAAGGACGGGCGATTTGCCCATCCCAAGGTCGATCACGCGATAGCGATCCGAAGGTGCGAAGACGAGTCTTCCGCTTTCGAAGCGCTGGACCGCGACGATATTGCACGTGGACGGCAATGCTGCCACCTCGGTGCGATATCTCATCAAGGAAACGAGTAAGAGCATGAGTGAAGTAGTTCCAGGGGCATCTGTCCCCGAGTATTCAGGCAATTCTGCTGACAACACACCGAGTGGCGACACGCCGACCAGTAACGCACCAAATGGCGATGCTCCAGCGCAGCGACCTGCCCTCAGCCCAGAGTCAACTGCGGCAATTGCTGCTGCCAAAAAGCGCCGTCGCGGTCGCCGCGGAGGCAAAAATCGCAATCGCACAAGTGCCAGTGGCACACGAACACAAGCTGTAAAAACCAACATGGTGCACGAATCCAATGCAGACGACGAAAATGACATTGATGATCTTGGGGGCGATAACGAGACGCTGACCACTGTTCGTGCCCAGCAAACACCTCGAGTTCAGCGCCAGCCTCTTGAGTTGCCAGACCCACCAACTGAAGGTCGAATGATGTCCGCCGAAGTGGCAGGCGAGGCTTTGGTGCGAAAGCCCCAGATTGGCGACACTCGCCCAGCACCACCAAGCGCTCAATCGACATCGCCTGCAGTGCAGGCTGCCAAGCAATCGAAGCAGGGTGCTCAACAAAGCGACAACGCTGACAAATCATCAGAATCTGGTGAGCGCAATAAGAGCCGTCGCGGGGGCAAGCGCGGTGGACGTAACCGCCGCGGCCGAAGCGCGCGCTCGGATGACCGTGAAACAACACCAGGCACCGATGCAGAATTGATGGAGCGCCGTAAGGGCAAAGAGCGCAATGGCAAGGCTGTTGGCCGCTACCTCATGTGTGTTCAAGTGCGACCAGATTTCACGCAGGTTGCAATGCTCGAAGGCAGAAGTCTGATTGAGCATTACGTGTCACGACCTGCTGATGACGACTCGCAGATTCACGGAAATATTTACTTGGGTCGCGTGCAAAACGTGTTGCCAGGCATGGAAGCCGCGTTTGTTGATATCGGAACACCCAAGAATGCGGTGTTGTATCGCGGCGATGTGCAGTTTGATAAAGAGGATGTTGTTGAACAAGGTGCAGACCCGCGCATCGAGCAAGTACTGAAAGCGCGTCAGTTGATTTTGTGTCAAGTAACCAAGAATCCGATTGCCGCAAAAGGCGGTCGACTAACACAAGAAGTGTCACTACCTGGTCGTTTCGTCGTGCTCATTCCAG
>Ga0214919_10013004_pt1 | contig 10142 bp, 11 predicted proteins | sample LL1503_MetaG_FD_177994 | JGI IMG/M metagenome (GOLD analysis project Ga0214919, IMG submission 177994) | Freshwater microbial communities from Lake Lanier, Atlanta, Georgia, United States - LL-1503 | ecosystem: Environmental > Aquatic > Freshwater > Lake | place: USA: Georgia | collected... | reverse complement strand
AAAGCCGCGTTAGAGGCGCATAAGCCCACCAAGTAGCAAGCGCTTTCTGGGGCCGCTGCGCAATAGGCCAGAATGCAGCCCACGCATAGATGCGGCTCATTTGACATGCTGCGGGAGGCTGCAATGGACACCCAGGTCAAGACCAATCAATTTGCACTGCTCAGGCAGCGCCGCTTTGCCCCCTTCTTCTGGACGCAGTTCAGCGGCGCGGGCAATGACAATGTATTTAAGTTCGCCTTTACCGTGATGGTGACCTACCAGCTGCAGGTGGCCTGGCTGCCACCGGCGCTGGCGGGCTTGGTCATAGGCGCTTTGTTTATCTTGCCTTATGTGCTGTTTTCCGCCACCAGCGGACAGATTGCCGACCGTTGGGACAAAGCGCGCCTGATGCGCCTGGTCAAAAACCTAGAAATCGCCATCATGCTGCTGGCCGCTTATGGCTTTATGGCGCAGCAGGCTGGGGTGTTGCTGGCCTGTACATTTTTGATGGGTTGCCATTCCACCTTGTTTGGCCCGGCCAAGTTTGCGTATTTGCCCGAGGTGCTGCACGAGCGCGAACTGGTGGGCGGTAACGGCATGGTGGAGATGGGCACTTTTGTCGCCATCTTGTTGGGCAATATGGTCGGCGGCCTATTGGTGGCCATCCCTGACGTCGGTCAGACCGCAGCGGCTGCGGCTTGCGTGGTGTTTGCGGTGCTGGGGCGCATTGCGGCAGGCTTTATTCCGCCCACACCGGCGCGCCTGCAAGGCCAGCCCATGAACTGGAACCCGTTTACCGAGACCGCTGCCAATTTGCGGCTGGCGGCGGCAGACCCGGTGGTGTTTCGCTCCATGCTGGGTATCAGCTGGATGTGGTTTTTCGGCGCGGTGTTTCTCAGCCAGTTCCCCTCCTTTGCTAAGACCGTGCTACGTGGCGATGAGCAAGTCGCATCGCTACTGCTGATTGTGTTTTCGGTAGGCGTGGGCATCGGTGCGCTACTGTGCGAAAGCCTCAGCCGCAAAGGCGCAGGCCTGGGGCTGGGCTTGGTGCCGCTGGGCGCGGCGGGCATGAGTGTGTTTGCGGTGGACTTGTATTTTTCTTCGCACACCTTGGCGCCCTCTGCATTAATGGGCGTGAGCGCTTTCGTGGCCCAAAGCGCGCACTGGCGCGTAATGGCTGATCTGTTTTTTATGAGCCTGTTCACTGGTCTGTTTAGCGTGCCCATGTATGCGCTGATCCAGCAGCGCAGCCAAGTCACGCACCGGGCGCGCATTATTGCGGCCAACAATATTCTCAATGCGCTTTTCATGGTGGTCAGCGCCCTGCTGGCCGGGGCATTGCTGGGCGCGGGCCTGACGGTGCCCGATGTGTTTTTGCTCACCGGCCTTGTAAATGCCCTGGTGGCGACCTATGTATGTGTCAAGGTGCCCGCGTATATGCACGACTTGCGCACCATGCTGGGCCGAGCTGCTTAGGCCTTCAATCAAACGGATAGGTAGATATGGGCTGGTTGCTTCGTGTTTTTTTGTTAGCACTGGGCTTGGGCTTTATGCTGGCCTTGCTGTGCATGGCGGCGCTGATGTTTGTTTTCTCGCTGCTGCGCTGGCTGTTTACCGGACGCAAACCGCAGCTCGTCGTGATGCTGGACAGCTACAAAAAATGGCAGCAAAACCCGCCTTGGGCGGCACGGCCAGCGGCTGGCGATGACATCATCGACGTGCCTAGTCGCGATGTTGAGCCGCACCCAACGCGCTTGCCGCCGGCGGACAAAAAAGATTGAGGCGTACGAATTTCGATTACTGCGGTTGCTTCAAGCAACCATGGACTGCCACGTCGCTGGCGCTCCTCGCAGTGACGTAATTTGTATGACGCGCTTTGACGAAAGCAGCGTCATTGCGAGGCCGTAGGCCGTGGCAATCCATGCGGCGACTACCAGACACATCGAAACGCGAAATGGGCCTTAGAACCCGTCGCCCTGCAAAGGCATAGGCTGCAAATCCGGCCCCACCACGCGGCGCTCGTCAAATACGAAGCACCCGCCGTTGTAATGCTTGCCATCGGTTTCCTCAAAATATTTGAGGATGCCGCCTTCGAGCTGGTAGACATGCTCCAGCCCTTCCTCGCGCATCAAGATGGCGGCCTTTTCGCAGCGAATGCCGCCGGTGCAGAAACTCACCACGGTCTTGTCTTGCAGCGATGCCTTGTGGGCCCGAAAGGCCTCGGGAAACTCGGTGAACTTGTGGATGCGCCAATCCAGCGCGCCGCTAAACGTGCCCTCGTCCACCTCAAACGCATTGCGCGTATCCAGCGTGACCACCGGGCGGCCCGCATCGTCCACCCCAGCCTCAAGCCAGCGTCGCACTGTGGCGGCACTGACCGCTGGCGCACGGCCTGCCGCCGGTTGAATGGCAGGGTGGTTCATGCGGATGATTTCATTTTTCACCTTAACCAGCATTTTTTTGAAAGGCTGCCCCTGCGACCAACTCTCTTTGGGTGCCAGCGGCGCAAAGCGTGCGTCGCTTTGCAACTGCGCCACAAAGCTGCGCACCTGCTCGGCCTGCCCGGCCAGAAACATATTGATGCCCTCGTGGGCCAGCAAGATCGTGCCCTTGAGCTGCAAGTCCTTCGCGCGGGTATGCAATATGTTCCGCAGCTCATCCGCATCGGGCAGCGGCGTGAACAAGTAGGCGGAGATGTTGAGGATGCTGGGCAAGGGGATTGGGCCGGTGTGCGGGCGTATCTATTGGGCGACTTGGGCTGCATTTTCGGCTATTTGCCGAAAGCCGACGCGGCCGGGTGGTGCATTGAAGCTACCCCGTGGGCTGACGAATGTAAAAATAATTGATTCCAAAAAGGTAACATTTAACGATGTTGAGGCTATAGTGTTACTAACCTAAGCACTCCCGCAACTGATCTGGCAGGCTGGGACTGTAGGAAAGGGGCACCGGGTTTCATGGCAAATTTATCTTTGTATAAAACTACAGTAAACGAATCTGTAAGCCAAGGCGCAAGTGGCTTGCGGCCATTTCAGCCAAAAGAGGTATCGACTGTACCCGGATGTATCTACTGGGTTTTGCTGTCTATATAACGTTAGCTCTCAAGGTAATCTCTATGCGTGCCCGTATTCCAACTGCGTTCATTTCCCTCGCTGCAACGGAGATGACGAACAACGGCCTTACTGGTCCGAAGCTCGTTGAAATTACTTCCGCTTACGCTGCTGACTTTAGAGTCGATATTCCGCACGCCCGCTATCCTTTCGATTCTCCGAATAAAAGAACAGCCCTTCTCGATAACTTGCTTTGCTTCGCTCCGAAACAGCAATACCAAATAATCCGCGAGCTATGTGACAGGCTGAGCCCTGATGGAAGCATCGCTTCACTCGTGACTCTCAAAGCAAAACTGTTCTCTGAATACAATGAGTTCGCCGTTCAAGATAACAGCGAAGCGATTCACAGAACCCTAGTCATCGAAACCCGTCATTGGCTTTCCGATCATTCTGAGGTAAAAAAGCTATTCGATGAGGCGCTTCAGAAGCACGACCATGGGGTTTTCAGGCGCAATACCCTTGATGATTTACGCTTGGCACTAGAAATATTGGTTCGCCAGTTGTTTGGTAACAGTAAATCGCTGGAGAACCAAATCCCCCTTCTCGGGCAATTCGTCAAAGACCGGGGAGGGTCGCCGCAATTGGCGAATATGTTCGAAAGGCTTGTCGACTATTACAGCAAGTATCAGAACACCTACATCAAACACGACGATGCGGTCATCACGGCTGAGATCGAATTTGTATTTGAGCTTACCAGCTCCTTTATGAAGCACTTTCTCCGTTTGAAAAGTGTTCAGAGCTAACCAATCATTCAACCCGGATCGGCGCGATAAAGCCGCGTTAGCCGGTTAATTCAAACGTTAGCCACCAATAGGGGGAATAAGTGTCATCCGAAGATCAAGAATACGAAGACGTCGGATACATCAAGTACTCCGGCAAAGATGTCGAACGCGGCGTCATAGACGCTGGCAGCGCTGGCTCAGCGCTGACTGGGCTTGATGAAGCCATTCGATTCTTTAATAGACAACAGTCCCCCGATTTCGCAACGCTCCAATACGATGTGCCCGTACAAACCCGTGCCGGTTCATGGGAAGCAGTAGTTATGGGAAGCGCGCTAGCCGTTGGTGGTGCCTTCGCACTTGGCTACGCCAAAAAGGCCGGGGAGAAACTCGCTGAAAATGACTTCAAGGACATCGGACTTAAAGATATTTTGAAGAAGTCCATGACCGCAATACAAACCCTGGCAAAGGTTGTTAAACACACTCGTCGAGCCCGAGGTTGGAAAACAGCTCGATTTGTTTTGGACGATCCAACCAGCACGGTTCTGATCGTCAACGACAAGGGCGAAGAGCTTCCGGTTCCGATGGAGTTCTACCGGTGGTTCCAACAGCTTCCACCACGACTTTTGATAAGGATGACCTCAGTGATACGGACTGAGCGTGTTCTCAGCATTGGCATTGCCCGTTCCGAGAAAATCGATGAAGTGCATGTGAACGAGGAAGACAAGCCCCTCTTCGATGACACGCAAGACGAGGAAGAAGACGAAAACATCCTGTTTCCTGAACTTGTGCATGGGCAAGATGTGCGGCTTGAGGGGCGGCTGATACGTGGCAACGAAGCATCCAACACGGCGGGCCTTGAATACCAAGGCCATGTCATTAACTGCGTGCCTGCGTATGGCAGTGTGCGCCAGTACAAGGCCGCACTGTTCCTGCGCTGCAAGGTCGAAGGACGAATTACTCGGCACGCCAAAAGCCGATTTGTCGCCGACCGTCGACCAACGCTAATCGTTGAGAAAGTAGTCCCCCTTGAAACAGACCCACAGCTTGGCTTGTTTGGTGGCTAACCCGTCCGTCGAGGCGACCCACAAAAAGCTGCGCTTTTTGGGGTCGCCTCACGTCCAACGTTAGGCGTCACACACAACACATTTCCCACCACCGCAACCAAAGGAACTCTCATGTCATCAGACAGCGTACAGATCACGAAGCCCGTCGAAATTCAAAACGACGCCAAGGCTCGCGTAGCCTTTGACCTCATGGAGCACATCGCAAGACGTGAGGACAACAGGGACAGCGAGAAGAAAGGCCGAGACTACTGGCTCACCCTTTATGGTCAGTGCTACAAGGCCGCGAGCGGGCAAGCCCTGCAATATGTACTTCAACAGCATTAGCCGCATCAAGTAGTTTCACAACGCTGATTCCGAAGTGCGGCAGCACCAATTCTGCAAGGTGAAGGCGCTTCTGTTACTCCGCCTCGGTCAGCTTTTGTTGCGTTTCCATTTAAATCTCCAAACACGAGCCACGCCAAGGCGCCGCTCGAAATACAGCAAGTGGAGTTGCCCCAATTCACCGGACACTTTGACCTTCTTGAACAAGGTCATCGGCTTCAATGATATCGGTACTCAATTTTTCAATACGCAAGTTCCTTTCAAATTTGTTGGGTGAACGCTGTCCCAGGCCGCTGTGTCGGCGCAGTGGGTTGTACCAAGCCTCGATCCAAGTGAAGATCGCCAAGCGTGCCTCGGCCTTTGTTTTCCAGGAACGCCTGTTGATCAGTTCGCACTCCAAGCTGGCAAAGAAGCTCTCGGCCATGGCGTTGTCATAGGCGTCGCCCACCGTGCCCATGGACGGTTTGACCCCCATTTCTTCACACCGCTTGCCAAACGCTACGCTGGTGTATTGGCTGCCTTGGTCTGAGTGGTGAATGACTGAGCCGGGCCTGCGTGTGTGCAGCGCCATATTGAACGCCGCGATCACCAAGTCGCTGGTCATACGTTCGCCAAAAGCCCAGCCCACCACCTTGCGGCTGTACACATCGAGCACAATGGCCAGATACAAGAATCCCACCCAGGTGGGCACGTAGGTCATGTCTGCCACCCACAATTGGTTGATGTGCGTGGCGGTGAATTGGCGCTTGACCAAATCGGGCGCCGCCTTGGCTTGGCGATCTCTTTGCGTGGTCACCACGTAGCCCCTGCGCCTGCTCACGCCTTGCAGACTTGCCAACTTCATTAAGCGCTCAATGCGTTTGTGGTTGACGATCAGCCCCATGTCGCGCAGCTCAGCTTGCACACGGGCGCGCCCGTAGGTGCAGTCGCTCATGACATGAATGTGGCGGATGCGCTCAGTCATGATGCGGTTATTGATGCTGCGTTGGCTGGGCGGGCGTGAGCACCACTCGTAGTACCCGCTGGTAGAGACCTGTAAATGCTTGCACATGGCTTGGGTTGGTAGGTCGGCCTGGTTGTCTATGGCGCTGTCCTTGTTGGCAAACCAGGCCGTAGCCTTTGCCAATATGTCGCGCTCCTGGGTGACTTGACGCAACTGCCTTCGCAACTGAGCCAACTCTTGGCGCTCAGCCGTCGTCAGCGGCGCATCAGGCCTGCCCCCGCCCATCTCATCTGCTTTGGCTTGACGAACCCACGCACTGATGCTGGTTTCGTGGCAACCAAACTCCTGGGCCAATTCGCTGGACTTGCGTCCAACTCGGACCAACTCCACCATTTGCTGACGAAATTCGGGCGGATACGCCCCTTTTCTTTGCCTCATTTCTAACTCCTTTGGCAGAACAATAATCTGTCCGGGCTGAAGGGGCAACTCCAAAGAGTGCTGCGCACACTTGCAAACACCGCGTACGTCGCGGCCCCGGTGATGCCTAACTATTCGCTCAACCTGAGAGCCAACGGCATCCCGCCAGGCTCGCCAGCAGGGTTGGCACATTTTGCTTCTGTCGGGTCTGGCGTCCTGCCGTTGTCGCCCGCTTAGCTCGAACGTTATGGAGTTGGAGTTGGCTAACGCGTGTATTTCTCGCGGCGTGCAGAGGTGGTCTATTTGCTTCTCGTGGGTGGTGACAAGTCTTCGCAGAAGCGCGATATCAAGCGCGCCATTGAGATGGCGCGGGCTTTAGATAAGGAGTGAAATATGGCTAAATTTTCCCCGTTCGACGCCGCCGACTACCTAGACGATGAGGAAACCATTGCCCACTACATCACTGCTGCATTGGAAGATCCGAATCCTGATGTATTTCTAAGCGCGGTGCGTGATGTGGCGCGTGCCCGCGGCATGGCACAACTGGCCAAGGATACCGGGCTTGGTCGTGAGAGTCTTTACAAGGCGCTTACCCCAGGCGCCAAGCCTCGCTACGATACGATGCTTAAACTACTTCATGCGCTCGGATTGAAGCTCTCGGCTTCGCCCGTTCATTCGTGAGAGGGTATCAAGTCGGCACGCTATCCCTGCTGGCGTAGAGCGCCCCAAAGTCGTTTTCATCAAAAACGTGTTCAACCACAGAGTAAGGCGGGCCATTCCAGTTGCGCGGATCGCCATCCAGCTTGATCGCGCATATCGTGCGCGTGCCAACGTCGGTGCAGCGCCAGCACCCGGTTTCTGTCCAAAATTCCCGGCCTATGGTGAAGTCAGCGTGTTCCAGCAAGATCGTGCCAGGTTGAATGAGCGGAACTTCGCGGGGCATAGGGGCACTCCTTCAGTGGTAATCGACAATCTCAACGCGGTTGGCCAAACCTGGAAATAACTTTGGTTTGACGCGAAGGCGGCAAGCTTCCTCGCCCCACGCGGCTCGGCCTTTTACGCCATATTGCAGACTTGTCATACAGGATATGGAAGTGGGTAGTTGATCTTTATATGCTAAATTTATTTTATATAATTCAAAGACTTAGTTAAATTTATATCGAATGGTCAATGACCCATAAATGTTTTTATGAACATCACCAGCCGCATCAAACGTTCCATTCGCAACCGCTCCGAACTCGTGTTCCGGCCTGCTGACTTTCAGCCCTTTGGCAGCGAAGCATCGGTAAAGCGCGCGCTAAAGGAACTCACGGACATTGGCCTGTTGGTACGACTAGGCGTGGGCCTCTATGCCAAGGCCAAACCCAGCGTGATTTCTGGAAAACCCATTCCGATCCAACCCCTTGAAGTACTCGGCCCGCAAGCCTTGATCAAACTCGGCGTTCGCCTAAAGGAGTCGTTCCAAACTGCTGAGTACAACGCCGGCAGAAGCACGCAGGTGCCTACCGGTATCGTGGTTAATATTGGTAAACAACGAATCAGCCGAAAAATTGGCTTCAACGGCAAGTTCATCAAATATGAGCACGCATGAGAACGCTATCCGCTGAGCGCCGAGAACTCATAGAAGCATTGCTTGCCGAGGCAGACATAGGCGGCGTTACCGCAGGCCTGCTTGAAAAAGACGAGCACCTGACTGCCGCATTGCAGGCGGTCTTTAACCTCAATTTCGAACATGCATCCTTGGTTTTTTGCGGCGGTACTAGCCTTTCAAAAGCACATGGGCTCATTGAGCGTATGTCCGAAGATGCTGTCATCAAAATTGTGCTGTCGCCGGATGCTGCGCATTGGTCTCAGAATCAATTAAGACGCTACCTTGGCGATGAAGTTATAGGACAAATAATCAAAACACTTGGACTTGGCGGCTTTGTGGAAGACCAAGAGTTTCGACGTTCGTTGAACAACAATCGGTATAGCCAAAGTCATTGGGCATACCAACGCGCATACGACGGCATTGCTGCGCTGCGACCCCATTTGCAGTTGGAATTGGTGGCGCGCAAGCCAGTTAGGCCAACAGAGATTGCACAGATCGGAACTTTGGCTGACAAATTTGCAGGGCGTATTGGGACAACATTCTCAGTACCCGTAAGCTCAGTTGCAGAAACTTTGGCGGAAAAGGTTTTATCTTTCCTAAGGCGCTTTGCGCAACATCGGTCTGGGCAAATGCAACAAAAATGGGATACGGCACTGGTACGTCATATCTATGACGCGCATTGCATTGTTTCAAAAAAACCAGAAGTTCTGGACGATTCTGTTTTCGCTTTTGTTGCCTTAACGGCTGGTGATGTAGACCAGTTTGGCTATCAAGACGCCGCTTTTGCAGCGGACCCCAAAACCGTTCTAAGCACAGCGCTCTATGAAATAGGCAACGATCAGCAAACACGCCGTGAATACCATGATGTACTGTTGCCATTGGTCTACGGTAAAGAGCAGTTTTCCTTCGAAGAGGCATGGAGCAGCTTTGGCGCAATAGCCAAGCGACTTGTCAATACGCTTTAGAGCGCAAGAAGGGGGGATGGCCTCTGTTGGTTGATTCGGCCAATGTATCGTCAGATTCAGCCGGTTCACTCGGCACGATGCGGCCCAATGCGTCGGCTATGGCAATCCATGGCTACTTGCGATTGCGAGCGGGTGGAGTGCGCCATCATGGACTGCCACGTCGCTTCGCTCCTCGCAGTGACGGAGTTAGCGTAAGGCGCAGTGTTGGAGTTGGCGGGAAGCGCAGTGACGGAAAACGGTTAGTGAGCGGCGGTAGGCAGACCATTCTTAGGCGTCAGGTTCAGCCTTGGGGTTTGCGCGGCGCAGCAAATCCAGCGGGTTGACATCAGACACCAGCAGGCAAGCCAACACGATCAGTCCACCACCTACAGCCATGGCCAGACTGGTGGCTTCGCCCAGCAGCAGTATGGACCAGAGCACGCCAAAGCCAGTGCTCATAAAGTTGGCGGTCATCGAGGCCATGGGCGGCACGTGCTGCATGATGCGCATAAACATCCAATAGGCCAGACCCGAGGTGGCGATACCCAGCACGCTGACAGCCGCCAGCGCGCTTGGCGTGAAATGCGCGTCGGGAAAATCATACAAGGCACCGGGAAGCAGTAGCAGCACCGAGGCCGCATGCATACCGGCGGTGATGGACAGCGGCTCCATGCGCGTGGTGGCGCGCTTGAGGTAGGGTGTGGCGATGCCCGAGAGCGCCGCCGCGCCCACGCAGGTAAGCGCCGAAAGCATAAGTTGCGCGCTGGGGTGTACCGGGCCTAGGCGCACCACCAAGGCGGCACCGGCCAGGCCCAGCAGGCAACCGGCCAGCTTGCCGCGCGTCAGCACTTCTTCGCCCAGCCAGGCCGAGGCGAAAGCGCCGAACAGCACCGAGGTAACCGACAGCAGCGCGCCATAGCCACCGGGCAAAAACAAGGCTGCTTGCGAATACAAGGCATGCGGACCGGCCACGGCCAGAAAGCCGATGAACATCAATTCCTTCCAATGCTCGGTGGGCCAGCGGTGCTTGAGCGCGCGCATGATGGCCGCCAGC
>Ga0214919_10013002_pt1 | contig 10143 bp, 10 predicted proteins | sample LL1503_MetaG_FD_177994 | JGI IMG/M metagenome (GOLD analysis project Ga0214919, IMG submission 177994) | Freshwater microbial communities from Lake Lanier, Atlanta, Georgia, United States - LL-1503 | ecosystem: Environmental > Aquatic > Freshwater > Lake | place: USA: Georgia | collected... | reverse complement strand
AAGTAAGTAGATATCTTTTTATAAATTTGCTATGGTTTGAATGCTGCTCGCGCTTTAATTTCATTTGCACGCATCAAGCTGGCAGATTGGCCACCAATTGCCCAGTATTGAGGTGGGATCGGCCAACAACCGCCACGCACCCAAGATCTATCGACTTTCAAGAGCTCAACCACAAGATCAGTAAAGCCTGCCAACAATTGATTACATTGCTCAATAGGCCTTCCCTCTAAAACAAGGAAATGGAAATACGGTGCTTCCACCCCTCCATCGCTCAACAATTCACCAGCAACAGCCATGTGCTTCTTTTGATAAAAACTAACAAATACTCGAACACGGTCTAAAGGGCAAGCTAAAACTTCTGCATATAGATGACTTGATGACACCAGCAACTCTTTTATCTGTGAATCTGAGTAGCAATTGTCGGCCAAATGATATTCCAAGATAGGCATGATTTAACTTTCTAAAAGATATTTTTTATAATAGCGTTAAATTAGTACAAACGCTAATGTAAAAAATGATACCGTTTGGTATCATTGTGCTCATATTTAACTATTCCAATATTTCATGACCACTTGCCTCCCTTTAAAAGAAAGGGTCCTATCTTCAGCATCAGAGCTTTTTTATCATCACGGCATCAGGGCTGTGGGTGTGGAAGAAGTGGCCAAACACGCAGCAACCACCAAGGCTGGCATTTACAGAAACTTTGAATCAAAAGATCACCTTGTAGCAGAATGGCTTCAACAACAAAATGATCAACACCGTGATTGGTGGTTAAGTATTTATATCAAATACCCCAATGATCCACTGACACAACTCAAAGAAATTATTCGTGGTGTTGGTCAGGCACTACTCCATAGTACACGTGGGTGCCCTTTAACTAACTCATCTGTAGAGTTAACCGATGACGATCATATTGCTAGATCTGTTGTTCTTGAACATAAAGCTTGGATCAGGCATGAATTAAAGTCTTTATGTAAGCAAGCCAAACTTCCGTCGCCTGCTGCCTTATCAGAAATGCTTTTTCTTTTGATGGAAGGCGCAAAAATCAGTACCAACTCATTTGAATCAAAATGTCCCGCAAAGAATTTAGCCAGTTCAGCCAATGCGTTGATAGAAGCCTATCAACAATCTCAAAAATAACACCACATCATCAGATTTTTACATAAGGAAATGCATGAAACATTCTCACTTCAAAAAATTAGCCCTTAGCCAACTGGCCATTTATTTATTGGCCGCCTCAAGCATTGCTACAGCTCAATCCAAGGTTGATGGCGCGACCAATACAGATGGCCCATTTCTTTTGGCAGATACCTCTGCAGGTAAAGCGATTAAAGAAGCTACTGGCGCTACAGTATTTGGCTTAATGCAAGCTGGCTATTCCATGAACGATGTGACAACATCAGGCAATAAGAAAAAATCTCGTTCTAATACGATTGCTGGGCCATCTGATGAAGGCCCTCAGTTCAATGGCATGATTCTCGCCATTGAAAAATTACCAGAAGCAAATTTCATCCCAAGAATTACGCCACTACCAGGGCCTATGTCTGAAAAGTATTCATGGGGATTTAGAGCAGACTTGCACTATGGTCGTGATGGTCTGATGTCTGCAGCCAATGGTATTGAAAATACCTGGAACCGCAATCAAGGAGCCCCCGGCCTTCCTCCTAATGCCAATCACATGAACTACTTATCATTTCCAATGGTTTATGTTCAAGCGTATGCACCCATTGGTCTTGGAACAGCTGTCACTGCTGGTCGCTTTGGGGTGAATTTGGGTTATGAAATCCCGCCTTCATGGCGTCAAGCCCCCAACTTCTTCTACTCAAGAACTTATGCCTTGGTTTCTCAAATTGACCAAATCATTGGCGCTCAAATTTCAACAAATTTAGTTCGTAATCAATATGGCATGTTGCTTGGTGAGTTTGGTTTCGGCAAAGGCTATCAGATCGGGCGCGATAACAACAACAGCAATAACGTTTTTGGTGTTTTGCGCTGGAGAAGTAATGACATGTCTAAGTTCATTACTTATAGCTTCATAACGGGTGACGAACAAACCGATTCATCTCGTTCAAGCGAGGCGATGACTTGGTACCCTAATCACCCTATCGTGGCATCCACAGGTCAAAGAAGAGAACAGCATTCACTTGTGGCTGGATTTTCACCGAATGCCCAATGGAAAGTGGCTGGTGAAATCATGCATGGCAAACAAGAAGGATCTGGTGATGCCTGCTATATCCTCAATCCAATGACTTGCGCCCCATTTACCGGCGCCACTTACAAAGGCTTCAATGGTCATTTGACTTATAAAGCATCAGAAACAATTCGTTATGGCATGCGCTATGAGATCTTTAAAGATCCTCAAGGTTTTGCTTTGACACCCTTGGGCACACCTGGGGCCACTGTACAAGCAGTGACGCTTGGCGCCAATATTGATCTCAATAAAAATTTGGTTTTAAGACCAGAACTGAGACATGATTGGGCAAAAACAACTCAAGGCGGTGCGAAATTCTTTGGCGGTGTTCCAGCGAATGCATCAGCAACTGATAATCAACAAACAACTATCTCAGCAGATTTATTGTTTTACTTCTAATTTAGTTTTTATTTGAATTAAACCGGTTTTAGCAACAGCTAGAACCGGTTTTTTTATTTCTTCTCGATATCCAGTGGATAGCCACGGCCAGCATAATCGAAGCCCCCGATTTTATGCTCGACCACTCCCGGATGAGTGGGGCTTGCATAGTAAGCTCTGATCTCTTGAATCTTGCCATCAGGCGTGAATTGATACCACTCATCACCTCGCAACACTTGACCAATCTTTTTCTTGAAGTGGGTCCACTCAATCACAGCCTTACCAGTTTGCGGATCACCCACAAAATTATCAACTGTCCAAAAAGAACCAATCTCAGCCACACACTTGGCCCAACAATCGCCAATAGCAACAGACCCCTTCAAAACGCCAAATGGACTGCCCTCAGGAAAGTAATGAGTGCCATCTTCAGTGAAGTAAGCTTGAACAGCTTCTGAGCTTCCTGTATTGCAAGCATCAAAATAGTCTCGAATGGTTTTTTCCATTAAATCTTTGGTGAGCATTTTGTTTTCTTTGTTGAATTTAAACCACGTTAAAAAGACTTTACTTCAACCACAATCACTTAAGAAAAATATGCTTTCACATATCCTAGACCACCAAATTCAGCCAAGAATGTTTGCTGGGATTTGGCTGGATGAGCTTTGGTTAAGCCCCCAGTCATGATGATTGATCCAGCTGGGATACTCAACTCTTGTTGAGCCAAGAAATTAGCCAACCATGCAATCGATGCCAAAGGATCACCCATCGAATTGGCGCCAATACCTGTATCTAAAGTGTGGCCTTCAGACCACAATAAAACACCGCTCAAACGAAGATCATCCACTTGCGCTAATTTCTTTGGAGCTCCTAAAACCACCCGGGCTCCAGAGCTATTATCAGAAATGTTATCAACCAAAGAAAACTTATACTCTTTATAGCGTGTATCAACGATTTCTAAAGCTGGCATCACTGCCTCAACATGACTCTCTATTGTGTGACGAGTGTGCCCTGCTCCTGAGATTTCTTGATTAATCAGGATCGCTATTTCTGGCTCAACCAGAGGATGAATTAACTCACCAAAAGGAATATACCCATCTAAAGCGCCTTCTTGATGATCCAGCAGATGATCTTTGGTTAAAACACCATAGTTGGGTTCGGCGATATTCATTTGTGCTCGCATGGCAGCGCTGGTGTAGCCTAACTTAAAGCCGACCCCCTGACTCGAACGACGACGCAAAGTGGCCGCTTGAATTGCATATGCATCTTCATGAGTTAGCTGGCTATAGATAGATGTAAGGGTATTGATTGGAGAACAACTTTTTTCAGCCTCCCAAAGGAGAGATGAACATTCTTCAATAATTGCTTGATTGGTCAAGATAGGAAACCTTTATTCAAATAGTAATAGATTGCAGTAAAAATATACGCTTATTCATCTATCTTATACAATAAAGATCTAATCACATTAGAGCTGGCTGATTCAGTCCGGTGTCCATTACCAGAGATATCTTCAGCAAAAATAACACTACCAGGCCCTAGATGTCGAACCTCTCCCGTGCCGGCACTAATTTTTACCTGACCTTCAAGAATAACCAAATAAAGTGATTGAGGAACAGTGTGCCAACCTGAATCATAAGTCGATGACATTTCTCTAAAAATTAAACCAGGGCCATTAACTGGTTCAGACATAAAACCAAATTTACCTTGATCAGCAAGAATAATTTCTAAGTCCTCAAAAGCTGAGTTTCCATTGGCCAGGGAGTAAATATGTGTAACTTTCATTGTTTACCTCATAAAGAATAGGCAAGGAAATTGGTATCCATATTCTCGTCATCATAGAATGACAAAGCACGAGTTGCTTGTGATTCTGTCCAAACAACAGGTTTAAATTCTGGATGAGGATCCGTCATTCGACCACCAGAACAAAGCTCCAATCTCACACCAAAGTCATCTCTAAAATGAAGTGAAAATGTATTTCCATACAATTGCCTAGTTGGCCCCATAATTTCAATATTAACGCCATCATTTCTTAAGTATTGTCCATCTAATAAAATATCAGAGGCATCATCCTTTGTGTATGCAATATGGTGAAGTTTTCCCGCAGGGCCTGGAAATATTGAAATTTCCTGACCACCCACATTCTTAGACATTCTGAACAGAAGTGCAGACATTAATTTTCCAGAATCATCTGTCACAATTTTTTCAGAAATATAAAAACCTAAGATATTCGTTAAAAAATCAACTGAAGCTTGCGGATTATCTGATGTTACTGCAACATGATTCAAAAACATTGGGGCAGGTGTTCCTCGAATTGATTTTGGCGTTACCCAATCAGGCGAAGTATGGCCCGTCGAATAACCTAATTGATTCATGGCAGAAAAAAGGCGTAATCGCGGACCGTGGGGAATATTAAATGCAATAGATTCGCCAACACCTTTAATGACACCATCTAATTCAGACAGAACATCTATACCGGAGGCCTCAATCTTTTCTTTTAAATTTTCTAAATCTTTAGAATCCCTTACTTGAAACCCAATTTCAGTTAATCCAGGAGATTTTGATGCCTCAATCATGGTTGTAAATGCATAAGGTTCATGCCAACAACGCATTTGTATAGACGTTTGAGATGAAGATGTTTCCATCAAACCTAATTTTTCTTTGTAAAAAACTCGAGTTTTTTCTAATTTAGGATCATCTAATGAGTAACGCACATAGGCTAGGCGATTAATGCCTAAATGTTTAAGCGACATAATGATGCCTCGTCTTAGTTATTAACTAACAGTTATAAAAAATTTAGGTTCAACAGCCGCCTCATAGTAAAAACCCCCTTTACCCATTAAATTAGCAACGTCCCAAGTAACTAATTCAACTCGATCAGGCACGCCTGGCGTTTCATAGGCACCGCATTGAAATTCATTTCGATTTCCAGCGGGATCAAAAAAATAAACGGTCGTAACACCAGCTACACCGTGGCGAGTTAAACCAAATTCCATTGTTGGAATATTTTTTGATTTTAATAAATCAGTTCTTCTAATTACATCAGCTCTATCGTAGACATAAAAAGCAATGTGATGTAGGCCGCCATTAGGCCCTCCTGCAAAAGCAATGTTGTGCATAGTATTCCCAACTGTTGCAAATCCAGCAATCATTGATCCATCTGGGGCGCTCGCCATTTCCGAGACATTAAAATCTAAAACTTCTTGTAAGAATTTAATTGTTTTTGCGGGATCCTCACATGTCACCAGTAAGTGATCTAAATGACTAAGCGGATTAACTCCCATCACCTCATCTGCAATTGATTTTGGATTAAACATGCCGTTTGCATAACCAATTACATCGGTATGATAGAAAAAATTGAGACAATGCCCAGAGGGTAATGTAACTTTAACCCCCTCTCCAATACCAAGAATTTCACCTGAATCTACAGTAACAGTTTCTAAGCCGTATTTCTCTGATTCCCATTTAATTTCTTCTAAATCTGATGGATCTGAAACTTTAAATCCAATGTGTTCAACACCAGATCTATCGGATGAATTAAGAATAACGCAATGATGATCCTGACTATCTGATGATTGAAAATAAATTTGATTTTTAGTTACATCAGTTACTCTTAAGCCAACAATTTCCTCATAATGCTTTTTTGCTAAATCTAAATCTGTTACATATAAGCTGACATAATTTAATCTCGTGACGGCCATTTCATTCTCCTTAATGAATATCTACCCGAATTTAAATATCTCTAAGAACATCTGAAAACATGGAAATTTTTTTAACAGACCATTTTTTTGGCGCCTGGACTGTTAAATTACTTTGGGGAGCTGCTCTACATAAAAAAACTCCCCCTTTGACAACATCTTTTAATTTATTTGCTGACATTGGCAATAAATATTCAAAATTTCCACTTAATACCTTAGCGACGCACACGCCACAACCACCACTTTTGCAGCTTGCTTGTAGAACATATCCATGCTTATCAAAAGCACTCATAATGGTCTCGGATGATGCGACTTTACATGAAATCTCTTGTCCATCTTCAGCTCTTATTGTGACCTGAAATGTGGGTATCATGATGTAGTATTTAAATTGTTGACATAAAGATCAATCAAAGCAAGGCTTTCTTGAATTTTTCCAGCTTCTTGGGCTAGTATCTTTAATGCACTTTGACCTAATGCATCAATCTCCATACCGCTTTTCTCTAGTGTTAATAACTGAGGAACCCCCACGTCTATAAAAGTAGTTAAGTCATTAATTGCTTTAACTCTCACGTGTCCATAACCTTTTATAACTCTGGCTAACTCAGCAACAATTTGGGCAACAGCCGGCGACGTCTCTTGTGTTTTTTTAAGATTGTCGAGCCAAAAGTTGAATTTAGACATTTCATATTGATGTCGCAAAGAAGATCTGCGCCAATATCTTCCAAGAGATAAAAGACGCAAAGACCAATATCCGACTATTGAAGTTGATTGAATTTTTAGCGGAAAGCTTTTACCATCAAAATCATGAGTAAACTTTGATCCTATTCTCATGATTAATTTTGCGATAGGCTGAGGAAGCATACCTACTAATTGCTCAACATCCGGTACAAAATAATCAGTAATTTTTACTATATGCTGAGAGCCTATGCCATGCTCTTTAAAGACTTTAGCAAAGCGATCTGGTTTTGTTTTTAATTGGCCAACACGTGGTATATCTTCATAAGAAAGCCATAACGCAGCATTTTTAGCGAATGCTTCAACAGTTGCAGGTCGAACTGAATTTATATTCCTAAGATCTTCAATCATTCCCAAATATGACTGAACGTATTTTTTATCTTGATAATCCTCTAATCTTTGACAAGCAAATTCAATTGAATCTACAACTTCCTTTGAGCAACGTGATTTAATCTTTTCAAATAATGTATCTGTATTGGTGCTTGGGACCTTTAATTTGCTGAATGGTAAATCATCTTTAATTTTAAATTGATTGACACCGAGATGGATTTTTCCATCTTTAAACATCTGATAACCCAACTCAAATGCTTTGATATTTCCATTAACATTGACCTCAGAGTCCCTAATTGCTTTAATAAAGGGATCTGTGGGTAGATCAATAACTGGGGATGCCACCACCAAACCTAGTAAAAATGCGTTACTTGTTAGATGCTGAAGCTGATGAGCCGTTACAAAAGTCTGAGCATCGACTAAATAATTATTTTTAGGGCTTAACTTTTCAGCAGCATTAGTAATGATTGAACTGTCATAAACACCATTTTCTGACGGCATCTTTTCTAATGTTGTATAGGTTCTACCCAGGTTACCAACAATCACACAATCATCGGATGCATATCCCGCACTTAAAAGACGGCCTAATTCTAATAATTCTTGACCAATAAAAAGATTCACATCACCAGGCATAGCGAACATGGAGGTTACTATTTTTTCTTCTTTATCAGATGAAGCTTCACAATAGTATGTCACTGTGCCGGCACGCTGAGATAAACCTAACAAACCGATACTGACAGCATTCCAGTTAGCATTTAGCAAACCATGTATCAACCAATCACTGAGAACACCGCCACCCTGACCACCCACAGTTGCAATTAAAACTCTTAATGATCTTTTTTTATTCATTATCCGACAGCCTTAATATCTAAACATAATGTTGGAACCAATTTCTTTTTGAACCACTGACACAACTTTTCTATAAAAGAAGGGTTTTCAATTTTTGTAACTCGAATAAATGATGGGCATAACTTAGCCATCTGAGCCACTTCACCACAAACACCACAACCAACACAAGTGTTATCAACATAAGCATTCATACTTGGTCGCAATTCATTTGGTGAATCTTTTAATGTCAAAGATGGGCATCCGTTAAATCGAATACAAGCATGATCACCTACACAAACCTCATCATCGATATGGAAACGCTCTACCTCCACTCTTTGGCGACTCTCTAATAATTTTTGTCTAATTAATCTGACACCTCTTTGTTTTTGTAATTGACATTCTGCTTCTGAAATCAGAACCCGTACCTGTGGAATTTTTGAGTCTCTTTGTATTTTTTTAAGCTTTCTCTGAAACTCTTTAAAATCATATGGATTGGCTTTTTCTAATTTCTTAACACCCATAGCAAAAAACGTATCTTTAATACTCATATTGGTATTCATATTTTCACCATTCATGAGTTTTCCAGCGTTTGGATTTTCATGAGCGCCAGTCATTGCCGTCCATTTGTTATCTAAAACAATATATGTTGAATCTTGTTTGTTATAGATAGCATTGGCAGCAGAAGCATTAAATGCGCTATGCCAGAGAGTTCCATCGCCAACCACAGAAACATTTTTCTGTTTGGATAAAGCCGTAATGCCTGCACCAGCTGCTAATCCAGCCCCCATGCCTATATTTGAGTCAGACATCAGAAAAGGTTGGAATCCAGCCATACCATAGCAACCAACATCTCCAGCATGCCAGTCTGCTTTTCCCGTCAACATTTCATTAATTTTCATTTGAGAAAAAACTGGTCTTTCTGGGCAGCCTGTACAAAAAGTAGGTGGTCGTGGCGTCACTTTGACCGGAAATAAAGATTTTGCAAAATCACCTCTCGCAACATAAGCTTTAGCTACTTTGCCAAGATTAGTTTCGATTGGCATATATTTATTTAAAAACTCAGCTATCGGCTCAAAAACTCTTTCAGGTAATAACTCGCCAACACCTGGAATCACATCGTGAGCATAAAAATCAACAAAATCTGTTTGGTGACGTTGCAATATAGCTCGTATTTGCATTTCAATTAATTCTGGCTGACCCTCTTCAACCAAAAGAACTGCGGCTTTAGATCTCATGAATTCCGACAGTTGATTTTCATTAAGTGGGTTAATAACATTCAACTGTAATATTTCGATCCTTGAATCTAATTCCATGTTGGCATCAACAAATCCAAGTCTTTCTAGAATTCTCCAAGTGGTATTGAATGTTGTGCCGTGGGTAATGATGCCAACCTCAGCCTCTTTTCCTCCAAAATATTCATTTAAACCTCGCTCAACAACTAATCGACTTGCTGTTGGTAAGCGAAATTCATAACGGTCGAGTTCTTGTTGTTGAGAATATGGCGGCAACGGAAACAATGTTGAATCTTTTTTAAAAGCTTCAAGGGGCTTAACGGTACTAATTTCTGGAATAATATTGTCTCCAACTTTAATCTCCGCATTGGTATGGGATAGCTGAGGGCGCAATAATAAAGCCACAACTGAATGGCTATCTCTTGATAGATCCATCGACTCTTTGACCATCTTGTGAAGCAATTGCTGATCACCGCGAGGGTCGACTACAATAATTCCAGATTTAACACCCCATGTAATTGTTCTCTGAACGACTGTAGTACTGGAAACACCATAATCTTCACCAACGATTATCATGGCACCATCTTTAACGCCCAATTGAGAGACGTGGTCAACAACATCCATTGCCACACCATTGCCAAGCACCTTCCAAGTCACAGCGCCTCGCACTTTTCCGAATACTGAAGTAGTTAACAATGCTCCTGCAGACATTTCACTACTTGAGGTTTCAAAATAAACCCCCATATCTTTTAAAACTGGC
>Ga0214919_10013001_pt1 | contig 10143 bp, 18 predicted proteins | sample LL1503_MetaG_FD_177994 | JGI IMG/M metagenome (GOLD analysis project Ga0214919, IMG submission 177994) | Freshwater microbial communities from Lake Lanier, Atlanta, Georgia, United States - LL-1503 | ecosystem: Environmental > Aquatic > Freshwater > Lake | place: USA: Georgia | collected... | reverse complement strand
CATAATCATATTGACATCATCAGGGTAGTGATGATACGCCCTCTTTATAACAACAAGTATATGTTTCAAACTATTACCTTCAGGATGCCACTTAGGGTTTTGTTTTGCTCCCCACTGCTTAAATAACAAACTCTTTAACTCCTCAGGTAAAGTCCTAATTAAGTCATTTGGTGTTGCAGGTAATTTTTCCTCACATATAAGGTTAATAACTTGTTTTATTCTCTGTATGTTTTCTTGTAGGTTCATAATTAATCTAACCATTTAGCGTTTAGTCCGATATATACATTAGGTTGTATAAACCCATCGGGGAATTGTATAAATGTCTGTGTGGTTCTATGCCACCCTTCACCTAATTCATATTTACCATCTTTGGTTTTAAATAAAATAATTGGTTCTTTGGAAATCCCCTGACTCTGTAATAATTCTTTTTGTGTTTCGTGTCTTTCAGTATCTTTATCAACATCTTGTCTTACTTCACCTTGTATTCTACTTTCTAACTCTTTTTTTGTTTTATCGGTAAATATATCCATTGATATTGGAAAATCTTTTTGAAACTCCCATTCCATATTTTTAACCCACTCATCAATCCATTCTGTAATACCTTCATATGTGTTTACATCGTCTGATTGTGTAATCATTTTATAAACCCAATCTCTTATTACATATTCAGGAGTGTTTGGTAGTTTATCTTTTAACCAATTAAACATTCCTTGTCTTGTTTCTGTAACAATCCCCATTACTTCTTGTATTCTCTGTATGTTTTCTTGTAGGTTCATTACTTTTTCTTTTTTACACAATTAGGATATCTTTTACCAAACATAGTTTTCATTCCTTTTTGAGTATATCCCGCCCAACATCTTTCAGTTAGTTCTTCTTCTCTCATCTCTTCTTTCCCTGATTCCAATTTTTCTTTAACAAATTTAATAAGAGGTTTTTCATAAACCAAATACGAATCCCAATATTCTTGTTCTGTTCCTGCATTATCAATATCATTAAATTGTTTTGTTGCAATAAATTGTCTTACCGTATCATAAATCGCATCTATCATAGTTTGTCCCTCTTCTATTTGGTCTTTGACATCTTTAACCAAATCATCCAATTCATCAATATCAAATCTTCTTAGAATCCACGGGCTAATGCTCTCGTTAATTCCCTTATTTTTCTCTTCACCTAATTTTAATTGTTCTATAATATAATCAGTATAATTGTTTTTTATATATTCCGCCATCCAATCATACTCATCACTATTTAGAGTTACATCATTATTTCCTGCGAATTTTGCAATAATAAAATGTATTAATCCTTTAACTATTCTATCATCCATTATAGTAAAACTATGTCTAAATGTTTCTATCATTTCTATAATAGTTTCCTTAATTTCATAATCTCTTCTCATGACAAATACCTTAAACTTACTATTTGTCTCTTCGTGCTCTTCCCTTAATACTTTTCTTATTGTTTCCCTTAGTTTCATATTATTTAAGATATTACTGATATTGCTACATTTATCGGCACAAATTGTTCCACATATTTAGCTATTTTACGTTCCATTTCACTAGTAACTGCTCCTCGGCTTGACCAAAGTATCATCAAATAATCATTATCTTCCAAATACATAACTATATACTTGGTAACCCAAGGTAAATCATAAATATCCATTATCTGTCTAATGGCATAACCAAGAGGACCCATATTAAATTTGCTTTGGTCAATAACTTTTTCTTGCTCCTCTGTTATAATATATTTCATAATTTAATCCGTAATTTTATTGTATGACTTAAATATTTCATCAGCGAATAGTTTACTTAAATAGTTTTCTGTCGCACCATAATGGATTATTTCTAGAGATACCTCATCTATTAGAAACGAATGTATGTGGTCCATTAAAACTGCCATAACCATACTAGTGTATTTATTTAAATCCATCGCATTCCATTTATCTTTATATCTCTCATATCTTCTTTCCGCCCCTTTAATACCATCATCAAGACCTTCCAATATTTCATGCCAAGGAACTCTCCTGAGAATATATATCCTAATCTTCTCATCAGCATCTTTATTAGTTGATTCCTGTATGTTCTCATTACAATTATTGATTGTTCTTAAATATAAATCAGTTCCAATTCCCATAAAATTATACACAGTATCCCAAATTTCATTCATAATATTTTCTTCTTTATCTTTTACCGATTCTGTTCTCGGCCAGTTCTTACTTCCATATCCACCAATAAAATACACATTAATTTTATAACTTTTGTAATCCCCACCTGATATTGTTTCTATATTCCACGGAGCCGTTACCTCAACTTTACATACATCCTCGTTATTAGACACAATAATATTATTCAGTAAATCAGTTATCATCGGGCTCATATCATCCTTAGATTCTTCTTCCCTTAACACCCTTTTTATTGTATGCTTTAAGTCCATGTTAATAAATATCGTATATTTATATAAATATGAAAGTTTTAATTACAGAATCTAAGATGAAAGAATTTATTAAATCTAACTTCGGTCTTGATTTAACAGGTAAAATACATATGGTGACCAACAAGTGGGAACTACCAGAAGAGTTTGATAAAATTATAGGTGAAAGAATGTTAAATCATTATCTGAATAAATTTGGACCAATGTATTGGTTTGAAACAAAAAAAGGATTGTTCTTAGCTCAAGATAGAGGAAGACAATATGATGGTTGGAATATCGCCGACCATCTTGATTTTGGTTTGAGCGAACTTGATTTTATGAGAATTTTTGGTATAGAATATCTTGGATTATCTATGGATGATTTAATTAATTTATATATGGAAGAATAGGATTTAATATGCATAATCGTGACCTTCATTGTCAAAGCTCATAACCTCTTCTACCTCTATTCCCATATGTTTATTAAACCATTTAATTAAATGTTTCTGAATTTCTTTGAATTCTTTTATTGAGAATATATTAACTACAGCCCTATAAACATCTTCTAAAATATACGCTTCAAAAGATTTATCATCACTTATAATAATAATAACAGGTTTTCGGTCAGGTCCAATCCAAACTGCCCTGTGTTTACCTTCATTAACAAGTTTCAAACCACTAAATTGCATGGTAATATAATCGTCAATGATTTCATCTAATTTTGATTCTGTTATAATGTATTTCATAGTCCCAATAATGTATCTATATCTATTCCATATTTAGCAATTCCTAAGTCTTTCATCATTTCAAATTCAGTAATCCTTTCATCATTTTTACTACCTACTCTCCATTGTCCTTCGCTGTTTTTTTGTATTATAAACCAATCCTCATCATTTTTAACTATATATATTGTACCAAAAGCTTCTATATACCTTCTCCACATATTATCATCATCATGTATTGATGCTTTAACCCATTTTGGTATATCACTTGGTTCATTACAAACAATAATCGTTGGGTCAAAGTATTCTCCGTCCTCTTGTTGGCTTCGCATAATCATCTTTATGATTGCATTATGTTGCGATTCTGTAATGATTAGTTTCATATATTATTGTTCCACATTCCATCCTTTGGTTGGATAATTTCCCAATAGTTGGAATGGTTCTTGATTATTTAAAGCATTGATTAATTCTTCCTGTATTAAATCACCTCTCATTGTATAAGGAATTCTAACTAAATTAATTCCATTATCTTCGCAATAAGAATTTTTAATTAAATCGTTCTCAACTGTAGTTTCAAACTTATCTCCTCCGAATTTATCTGATGGTCTAAAATGTTGTTCACCATCATATTCTACAACAGTATTAATTGATGGTATATAAAAATCAAACTTTAATTTCTTACAGTATCTACCTTTTAATTTGTTTACACACCCCTCAAACATTTTTTGTTTTTCGTATGTAAAATCATTATCTGTTAATATTTTACCAACAATCTTTTCTCCTGCAGATTCTGAAGATGGTAAAAAGTGAGATGCGATTCCTTTATAAAATTCATTACCTCTCTTTATTGATGCATTCCATTCAGAATTCGCCATTTTTTTGAACTCATTTGCCGATGTAAAGTTTTTGGCGGTATTATATAAATCTTGGTCAGTATGTTTCGTTTCCTTTCTTTTATTCTCAAATGGACATTTATTCTGTCCTTGCATATGTTTGTTAGGAAAAACCATAAAATAATCACGACCAAACTCTTTCATCATTTCATCCTTATGTTCAGGACAAATTACCTTAACTTTGGTATTCGTATCAACCCAATCAACTAAAGAATAATCATATTTTGGCATTCCTAATGGTGTTTGGTGAGCTCTTTGACTATCATCAATAAATTCTTCTTTGGAAAGTTTATTACTTCCTCCTCTTTGTTCCACTATAACACCCATTATAGATTTAATCCTATGTATCTCAGTAATAACATCCATATCTATAAATATTTATTAATCTCGGTGATACTTTACAACTCCTTCACAATCCCTTTTTTCGTTTATGTCTAATTTAGCGTATAGTTTCCTACCATTCAGAATTTCATTGTTTGGTATCATTTTAATAATGTCTATAAGTAATTGAGAAACATCAGTTCCTAACTCTCTATCGTTATCTTTATTACTATATTCAGGTGAAGTGAATTCGGCACACATTATCACATTAACATCATTATATCTTCTTTCAGTATCAATAAATGCTTGATTAAATGATATTGGGTCAATAATCATTTTTTTAACATACGGATGGTTATTAATTAATAATGTCGTATATACTTTATTTAATATTGTATAGAATTGTTCTACTTCAGGTGATACCCACTCCATAATTAATTATTTTATTATCCTAAACCTTAATAGTGGTTTACCATTTATTGTTATATCACCCTTCTCATTCTTTCCTATTGTTTTGACAACAATCTTTTTATTCTTAAATTTGCCACCCATAATGGTATCACCCACTTTTATGTCAAGTTTAATCATTTCTGATAGTTGTCCGTATTGTGATTCAGTTATTACTATTTTCATTAGACAAAATAAGTTTTAACAGGTAGTTTATAGGTATCTTCAAACCATTCAGCAAGTAAGTCAATCCCTTGTGTTCCAAACATACCTTCAATTTCATTCCTTAACTTTCTAGTTACTCTAAGTTTTGGACATGACGCACAAACTTCATTTTTTGACTCAGGCATTATAAAATACTCAAAAATTAGTACTAAAGTATCCCCCATTTCAAATTCATACCCATAAATTGTTTTATCCCTACGTCTCATTGGAAATTGGGATAAATCAAACAATTCAGGTTTAAACCTTTTTAAATAATCATTTAAAAATGATTTCATTTGTGATTCAGTTATTAAATATTTCATATTAAAATCCGTATCTTTCACGACTATCTACCGTCTCCAATATATCAAGATAAAAATCTCTCAAATCTCTCTCACCATTGTTTATCATATTCACAACCTCATCTTTTCTCCATAAAGTGTTTTTAGCAATATACTCAATCATTTCTTCATCAGATATATCCTCTGATACTGTCATGTCAGGAGCACATGGATATTCTTTATCTAACACATCAGCATCATCAATATGTAAATGAGGTTCGTTCATTTCTCTCGCAAACTCTTGAGTATATGTTTCATCGTACCACTCAGTTATTACATGTAAAATATATTTCATTCTAAGGTTAAATAATTTTGATATGGTCTCAACCGTTTTCTCATTAATAAAAATTTGTCCGTTATAAAAATCATTATTTATAATGTTATCTTCACCATCAGGTTCTCCAAAATAGTAATGTGCTGATATAAATTCTTTACCATCCTTACACCAATCCACACGTAAATTACCATAATTTCTTGACTTTGGTTTTACTTTTCTAACCGCACCATTCATCATGTTGTTCAAATACTGAATGACAGCAGATTCTAAATCAGGACCACCCTTAAAAAACTTATTATATTGTGTTTCAGTTATTAGATATTTCATTATTCTTTTGTATTTGATTCGGTTATTGACAAAATAGAATCCATCACATTGACTTCAGGAATAGGTATTATTGTATGTTCCTCGGTAGCAAATGAGACAGTATCTGCAACGGCTTTAAGGTCTTTCATTCTTTCTTCCCTTATCATATTTGATATTGAAACAAAGTCTTTAACATACTTCTTATTTAATTCTATAACTTCGTAACAGGTATTGGAATCTGATTTGATATATGTGGTAAGAATATAAGTTGTTGATGATACAATCATTATAAATATTAATACCGCGAACCTTTGTTTTAATGTGAATTGTTTTAATATATCTACTATGTATTTCATATAGATAAATATATTATTATTTGATAATTAACGTAATTGTTTTTGGTTCCGTATCATCTTTCTCAACAACTAACTTGTAAATTCCAAATCTAACATCAAATGTTATTCTATGATTCTCCTTATCTTTGTTTTGTTGGATTAAATTACTGTATATATTTTTACCCGATAAATTAACTAACCTGACTTTGTATCTACCCTGTTCTCCTGTTAGTGTAAGAGTGAACGTCTTGTTTGTTACGGGATTTGGTGTAACGAATAGCTCTATTTTCTTTTTAGTTATTTCATTCGCTTCTTTTTTACCCATTAGAACTATATAAAATCTGTTAGGCGAATAAGATAATGGGTCAGTAGTAATATTAAAAATGTATTTTGGGTCTGTGGTTAAATTGGTTTCCGTCCCCAAAAAATTATCAACAAGTTTGCAGTTAACTATGGTATTAATATCTAACTGATATGTCTGTCTTCTTAATGATATTAAATTAAGAAATATTGTATCACTTCGGTTAGTTCTATTCCTGAACTCCGCAGTTAAACTAATTTGATTTCTAACTATACTTATTCCTTCACCAACACCAATCTTTCTTATATCATCTTTATCAACTTCATTGGAGTATCTACCATAAAAAGACATAACCCCATCTAATAATATTGTATTACCATTTGATATGACGGATAGATTTGTTTTAATATAATTGTTGGTTGTTCCCCTTGTTGTTAAATTACTTCCTGTGGTTTTTGCCGTCTCTGAAAAACTTACTGTTCCACTTGTTCCGACAGTTTTAACTAAAAATGCCATACCTGATTCTATATTTGTATTTCCATTTGTATAACTTCCTCCGCCAGGAACTACACTATAATCCGAACCATTCCAAACGAATGTTTGATAACCACCATAACCATATGCCGATACCGAACTATTCGTTAACTTTGGGTCCCATACATAATAAGCATTTTGAACTCCTCCTGTTCTTGTTAAGTTTGCAAAGTTAATTGGTGATGCGTAGAAATTATTAACTAACTCATACTTATCCGTTAATACATTTATTGTTGGTGGTGGATTATCTACTGGTGTGTAAAGTGTTCCTGTGGTTCTTAATCTTGTTGATGTTGCTGGTTGATTAAGTGTCGTTACACTTCTATCACCTCTAACAAAAACAATATATCCTTTGTTGGTATTAATTAATGATGACGTATTTGTTATACCTTCCCATAATCCTGTGGTTGGATTATATGTCTTCACACTTGGTAATGTGGTTGTTATATCAAATCCTGTTCCTGTTCCTATCACTATTGTACCATAACCTGGTTTGGTATTTCCAAGTGCGGTATTACCTTCCTGCCAAGCGGAATTGATTGTCTGTCCTTTGGTTGGAACCGCCATTAACTGCCAAGCTTTGGTATGATTGGGTATATATCTCTCAACCACAACATCACCAACAATTCTATTCGTACCAAGTTGTCCAACTCTTGCAGTTAATGTATCTGAAGAACATAATGTAAGTGCTCCACCTGTTGTTAGCGTCGCATTTGTTGTAGTAAATGTGAGTGAGTTTAATAGTTTTAATGTGTCAGTATTGTCGGTTCCAAGTGATACTCCTGATGTATTACTTATGATAAGATTACCCAAGAGTTTGGAACTTAAATTACTACCTTTGATTGTCTGTGCGGTTGAACCATTTAGTTCAATAGTTCCTCCCCTTACAACTAAATTTGATGTGGATGTGATAGTTCCCGCAATCTTTAGTGTTCCTACGACTGTAAGTATTACTCCTGATTGTATTGTAAGATTCTTACAACTACCTGTCCCTGAATTTAATTCACAACTATATGGTGTCCCTGTTGGAATCAATACATTATCAGCGGATGTTGGTAATTGTCCTTTACACCAATTGGATACGTTATTCCAATCCGCACTAACATTACCCGTCCAAACGCCTACATTTGCCTCCCAAACCCATTTAACATCATCAAGATACCATAACCTTGTTGATGTTGTACTATCTCTGAAATCTCTTATCCTAACATAAACATTACTAATTGATAATGATGTATCTTTGTAATTGGTTGTTATTGTAGTTATGTTTAACCGAGTAGTCCAAGTTGTATTATTTGGTGATGTTTCTACAATAATTCTGTGTCCCGTATTGTTATTACTTCTCTTATATGAGAAATAGAATTTAGCCGTTTGTGTAATTAATGGTGTTCTAATATAATCACCAATTCCATTAAATTCAACATAATTTGCTTTACTATTCGCGCAAGAATTAGTTGTCCCTCCACACCTTGCGGAATCACCAAACACTACACTATTATTAACCCAAGTTCCTCCTTGAGTTGGTAGTGTTGTTGAGAATTTTTCGTAGATACTATCTTTACATTGAGAATGGGAAACTAAGTTTATTAAGATGAAGATAATTGTTAAAATCGTGTTTTTAGTTTTCATAATTATAAATAGATGTTAGGTTATAAAATCTTCATAATCATCCTCATCATCAGGATTGTTTTGATAAATCCAAAGGTGATTATAACAATTAAGTATTGTTAATTCAATTTGAAATGCTGGTGAATGACTATCTTTGTATAAGTCAAGATTAACTCTTAACTTAAAGAATGTTATTCCGTCTTTGAAATCTCTGATGAAGGCAAAAAATTGTCCTTCCCAATAAATTCTTTTCTTATTTGAGATTGTACCGTGAGGAGTAAAACCTAAATTCATAATTATTATTTTGTCATTTTATCAATTAAATTCCTATACCTATCAGCAGTTTTTTCATTCATATATGCAACAAAAACCCACATCATCGTTATTACTTGCCAACTCCAAGAAGTACCATTAATAATATTAATGACCATACTTGCTCCCGCAGAAATAAACGCAATCAACATAAAAATCTTACTTAAATTTTTCATATTTTATTTTTTATTTTAATTTATGCTACTCTGTAGCCTTTATATTTACAGTTCTCACAATGAATATTCTTTTGAGCCGGAAAAGACGTTAATGTCTCATTCGGATTAGTATCATACATCTCTTCCTCACAATTAGGACAAGAAATACCATTTAATCGTGGTGTTTCATCCATCATTGATACCTGATACTTCCATTGTTCACTATTATGTTCGTCCAATGTTTTTAAGTTCTTTGTCATATTTTGTTCCATTTTTTATTTGAGTCTAATTTAAAGCTACCTATGTGTTCTTTATTCCAACTTCTCGGTTCAACCATTGATAAAAATGTAGTGTTGTTATCTCGTTTGTAAAGATGGTATATATCACCAATGACAGGAATGAAAGAGTAATCTGATTCATATACCCTTTCATTCCAATACACTTCTTCCAATATCTGATTAAACTGAGCCTTCAGTTCATCAAATTTAACGTTAAAATGATTATTAACCTGACCAACTTGGTTTTGTTTCCAACCTTTCACATCATCCAACTTAATTGCTGGTGCTCCAATATTGGAGCCATATGTTAGTTGTCCTTGATAATATCCTCTATCTTCACTCCAAACAACTAAATCAGGTTTCTTTTTCATTACTTATTTAATATTTTAACAATTAATTCAACTTTATCCCTTAACTTACCACCATATCCGTGGTCTCCATCAACCTGAACGTGTCTATACTTTGGATACTTGAAGTGTTTGAATGATAAATCCAAATCATCTATCGCAACCCAATTCTTTTTAACCTTATTGCTTTTCAACCATTTGATGATATCATTTGCCCTATCCATTCCCTGTGTTGAACTCATCTTAACTTTTATAGTATTCATCGCAGTATAATCAAACAAATATGATGGATGTATTCCGTAGAACTCCAAGATATTTCTCATATCTCTAAATGAATAGTGCATCCTCCGATCTGA
>Ga0214919_10013000_pt1 | contig 10143 bp, 10 predicted proteins | sample LL1503_MetaG_FD_177994 | JGI IMG/M metagenome (GOLD analysis project Ga0214919, IMG submission 177994) | Freshwater microbial communities from Lake Lanier, Atlanta, Georgia, United States - LL-1503 | ecosystem: Environmental > Aquatic > Freshwater > Lake | place: USA: Georgia | collected... | reverse complement strand
ATCCTACAAGATGTTTATGATGTCCGTTTTTATCAAGGGTATGAACTACTAGTGGACTTCCAGCATGAAAAAACCAGTGTTCATCGCTCTTTATACGATGAAAATGAGAAATATCTTCCGATCGCAACAGGAAATAAATAGTAGTCACTAAATTACGATTGACATCTTCTAGTACTTCTTTTGAACGATAAGTTTCGCGGTAAAATCCACCCTCAGGATGAGGAGTTAAATTTAATTCTTGAATAAGCAATTCAATTTTATTGTTCAATTGGACCATTTTGAAAAATTGAACCACTGCGATTTGAATTGTGAAAAAAGTACCTTAAATCAATAGAAAGATACGAGCCATTAACAACCTGATAAACGCTACGAATTCCTGTATTTACATAAACATAAGTTGTACGAATATCGAAAAGCTTTGAAAATGGAATTTGTGCAGAAGCACCAATATTAAAAAATCCACTTTTCTTTGTTCGGTATTCAAAACCTATATTGGCATTTAAAGAAGCTCCAAACATGTTTGCAATTGAAGTATATCCCTGGTGAACAAATAAATTCTTGTTCTCAGAAACATCTTTTCTGATATTTGTGGGTTTAAAACTGACAGAAACTCCCAATGCAGCAGTAGCATAAATTTCGTTTGCCAACTTAATATAAATTAACCCGTTTAATGGAATATCATATTGAATATAGGAAACAACTGTGCTAGCAGAAAAATTAGAGTCCAAAACAGCCGCACTAATTTCAAATTTCCGTTCCAAGTAATTTATGCCTGTTTCAATTGCTATTAATTCTGTTAATCCAACACGAACATTTGCACCATAAGAAATTCCGGGTAATTGACGAATTGATTGTGTAAGGAAATTGTTGCTATCAGAAATAGTACTTGTTCCTCCGCTCAATACAGATGGAATTATTGCTCGTACTTGAAATCCAAAATAATTTGGAAATCGACCATTTTTTCCTAACTGAGAATACGCAGTGGCTAATTGTAACAAAAAGAAGAGTACAATAAGATTCTTCATCGCGTTGTTTTTACTGGTGTTCCTTGTTTTGATCCATTAATAGAATATCCAATCGCCGCAAGAATAATCATTGTTAATCCAAATAAAACTATAAACCAACGAAAGAACTTTCCTGGAATTAAGAATTTTTTGTGTTTGGCTTCTACTGTAATATTTATTTTTTGAGCTTTATTGTAATCTGAATGATGCAAGCCAAATAAGTAAACTAGCAGCTGTCTTTTTTGATCTTGACTTTCTTCAAACCAAATTTTTTGTTCTTTTAATAGCTCACGAAAAGAATTGGCACGGTGTACGTCCGCGAAACGAAAAACAACATAATCATTGTTGGTTGGATGATTCGTGTAATTTACAAAGCCTAAATCTAAATGCTCTATTTTTTTATCCATTTCGTATTAAATTCAAGGGGTTTGCGGTGTGCTGTAGGCCAATCAATCGATGGATAACCAATGTAAAATAAACCCAAGCATTTATCAATTTCATCCAATTCTAAAAAGTCATTCATTTCTGAAGAATAAATTAATTTTGGTGTCGACCAAAATCCACCAAGTCCATATGCCGTGCAAGAAAGATGCATGTTTTGTATCGCACAAGCTACTGCCTCTATTTCCTCTATTTCTAAAATTTTATTCTCTATTTGACGCTTCATAGAAACTGCAACAACTGCAGATGCGAGGAGAGGTCGACGAATTAATTTTGCTAACTTCATATCATTTTGAAGTTCTTTTGGTGTGATTTTTAAATAGCTTGTTCCCAAAAAACTACTTAATGTAGATAAGCCATCTTCCATAAAGACATGAAAACGCCAAGGTTGCGTATTTCCATGAGTTGGTGCCCATTGGGCATTCGTAAGTATATTTTCCAATTGTTCCTTATGAACTTTTCTATCTGAAAATTGTTCAGGATATATGGTTCTTCTTGATCGTATTAATTCATTAACCTCAGATAGATTGAATCGCATTATACACTAATTTTAAACAAAAGTAAAACGATATTTACAATAAGTGAATTATTAGCGTAAAGTTTTAAATTATATAATTAAGAAGCTAAATCGGTTTTAGATTATAATTAACAAGTTGTATTGATTATTTTTGTACTCCTATGAAATTTCTTATTGTTTTTTTATTGATTTCTAACTTCCTTTTTTCTCAAAATCTTAGTGGAGATGGAATTATTTTTGGAAAAATCAGTGATATTAAAACGACTGATCCTTTAGAATATGTCTCTGTTCGCTTATTTAATCAAGTAGATTCGAGTCTAGTTACCGGTGCATTTACAATTCAAAACGGAAAATTTAATTTTGAACGACTTACAAACGGAAACTATTTTATTCGGCTGTCGCTTATTGATTACGAGGATTTTCTTGTTCCAGATATTATATTAAGCCCAAGCTTAAAAATTATTAATCTTGGTAATCTTCGTCTGATTAAAGAAAAAATTTCAAATTTAAATGAAGTAAAAATTGAAGGAAAACTAAATTTACTGCAATCAGGGATTGACAAGAAAGTTTATAATGTAGGGGAAGATATTTCAGTGAGAGGTGGAACTACCAATGATATTTTAAATCGTTTACCCTCCGTTGAAGTTGACCAAGAAGGTCGAGTAATGCTGCGTGGTGAAGGAACTGTAATTATTTTAATAGACGGGCGTCCAAGCTCTCTTTCTGGTGGAAATGGAAAAACACTTTTAGATGCATTGCCTGCTAGCTCTGTAGATAGAATTGAAATTGTTACTAATCCATCTGCAAAATATGACCCAGACGGAACCTCAGGAATTATAAATATTGTTCTTAAGAAAAATAAACTGAAAGGATTCAATGGTTTAGTCTCAAGTAATCTTGGTTCAGGAAATCTAAAAAATGGGAATGTGTTAGAGGGATCGCTGTCTTTGAGTTACCGAAATGCCGGTTTTAATGTCTACGGAAGTTACAACGAACGCTATCTGGATGGTTATCGAAATAACGATTCGTATATAAAACAAAGTCTAGGAAACAACATCACGAGTATTTTAGATCAAAAAAGAACTGGCGGAGATTTAAATGCCGGAAGAACCTTTAGACTTGGTGTAGACTTTAATTTAAAAGAACGAAATACAATTGGCTTATCAACAACAGGAAATGTAGGTCAACGCGATCGCACTGGAGATTTATGGAATACTAAATTTGATGGAATAGGAAATCTTACTCAATTCTGGCAAAGAACTTCCTACGATCCCTCTCAACAAAAAAATATTGATGTAAATGTCAACTACAAATATGATTTAAAAAAACAAAGGGGGAATCTTATCGTAGACTTAAATCAATCCTTTGGAAATGATGCAACTCAAGGATATTATAAAGAAAATTATTTTAATCCAGACTCCAGTATTTCCTCTACTCCTAGATTATTACAACAATTATTCAACAAAGAAAAAAACAATATTACGACTGCACAAATGGACTTTAGTTACCTTTTACCAAAAATAAGTGCACGAATTGAAACTGGGACAAAGATGATTCTTCGAAATCAAACAGTTGATACCTATTCGGAACAGTACAATGATTCAATCAAACAATACCAAGAAAATAATTTAGCAAACTTTCTCTATTCCTATAATGAACAAATTTATAGCCTTTACGGAATTTATGGGCAGCAACTCGGGAAATTCAAATACCAAGGTGGTATTCGATTAGAAAAAGCGTATCAAATTCCAAACCTGATTTCAGATTCAATACGTATTGTAAATGATTATATGAACTTTTTTCCTTCAGCACATGTACGTTATTCCTTCTCAAAAAAATCAGAACTAGGATTGAGTTACAGCAAACGTATAACGCGTGCTGGTTCTGGAGAACTAAATCCATTCACGAGTTATTCAGATCCTTTTAATTTGAGGAAAGGAAACCCTTACTTACAACCAGAATTCATCAATTCATTTGACCTATCATTTACTTTAGAGCAAAAAAAAATAAATCTTTCTGCAAGTACATTTTATAGAAATAATACAGCAGTAATTTCTCGTGTGAAGGAATTTTACCCAGATAACACGAGTGCAGTAACTTACAAAAACATTAATGAAACAAACAGTTTAGGAACTGAATTTACCATAAACTATAAACCATTTTTATGGTGGCGCACTACATTTTCATACAACGGAAACTATATCTGGTATATTTCAAATCAAGAAGATTTACCAAATAGAGAAGGATTCAATCATAACTTTAAAGTAAATAGCACCATTGATTTTTGGAAAAAAACTGCTAGTATTCAGCTAAGTTATGCATACAATGGACCAAGAATAACAATTCAAGGAACCGCCCAAAGACAAGGACCATTTGATATAGCCTTTGAAAAGAAATTCAATGAAGGAAAATGGTCAGTGGGAACTCGAGTTTCTGATATATTCAACCAACAAGGTTTTAATATGGAACTTACAAGAGCAGGGGTTTATCAAAGCTCTGAATTTAAATGGCTTACAAGAAGAATCTATTTGACCTTAAGTTACAAATTTGGTAAATTAGAAATATCAAATAAAAATAAAATGCCAGGAACTGAGGGAGGTGACAATTAAATACAACGCTTTCGAATTTATTTCTTTCAAGAATAAAGTGTAATTTTACTGCTAAAATGTTATTGCCACTCTTTTTAAATGATGTAGCTGGTTCTGAAATAATCGTCATTATTTTAGTTGTTCTTATTTTTTTTGGATCTAAAAGCATTCCAGGAATAGCCAAAACACTCGGAAAAACACTTTATCAAATTAAAAATGCCTCTGCTGAATTACAAAATGAAATTAAAAAATCAGGTTTTGATATAAAAGAAGATTTAAAAATAAGTAACTTAATTAAAGAGCAGCAAGAAGAAATAACACGTCCAATGGATCAAGTTTATTCAGAAATAGAAAATACAATACATTATTCTTCTGAAAGTATCAGTACTGAAAAAATAATACCAGAAAAGAAAGTAGTAATAAAAGAAGCGCTTAAACCAACAACTAAAAAAGTAGAAAAATGATTCAAGTAGGGATAATTATGGGCAGCAAGTCAGATTTACCTGTCATGAAAGAGGCAAAGGAATTTTTAGATGAAATTGGTATTTCTTGCGAATTAAAAATTGTTTCTGCGCATCGAACACCTGAGTTAATGGTAGAATATGCTCAAAGTGCTGCATCAAGAGGTTTAAAAGTGATTATTGCAGGAGCTGGAGGAGCGGCTCATCTTCCAGGCATGACAGCATCTATGACTTCTCTTCCTGTAATTGGAGTCCCAATCAAATCTTCCAATTCAATTGATGGCTGGGATTCAATTTTAAGTATTCTTCAAATGCCAAATGGAATTCCTGTTGCAACAGTTGCTTTAAATGCCGCAAAAAACGCTGGAATACTTGCAGCTAGAATAATTGGAAGTTTCGATAAATCAATTCAAGAAAAATTAGATGCCTACGCACTAACAATGAAAGAAACCGTAATTAAAAGCGGTGAGAATTTATAGTTTTATACTACAAACTAGTTATACAACAAATATTTCTTGCGGATATCTAAAAATTTATCCAAGCCCGGCTTCCAAGATTCGCGTATTTCTCTAGCAGACCAACCTTTAAGTATTTGTTCTTTTAAACTAGCTGTTCCTGCTAATCGATTAAAGAAATTAGCTTGATCAATAAAAGCTGTAGAATCCCCCAATAAATCCCTTGCAAGAAGTAAATAATTTAGATTTATCTCATAGGTTCTTCGCATAGATTTTTTAGACAAATCATAACCGGTGCAGGTTTTATTAACATGTAAGGGATTTTTAGCGCCTACTTGGGGAATTGGCGTAAAAGAAAAACTTCCAGAAGGAAATTTTGGATGACCAAAAACCTCAAAAGGGTTTTCAGTCCCTCTCCCAATACTTACAGTTGTTGCTTCAAAAAAACAGAGACTCGGATAAAGAGAAATCGCTTCATCTGATTTTAAATTTGGAGATGGAGAAACAGGAAGACTATATTTTGTTTTATGTGTATAATTTTTACAAGGTATTATCCAAAGATTACAAGATACAGACCTACTTAACCATCCTTCAGCATTTACCATCATTGCGTATTCGCCAATTGTCATTCCATAAACAACCGGAACTGGATGCATTCCAACAAAGGATTTGTATGCTAGTTCTAAAACTGGTCCGTCAACATAATGTCCGTTTGGATTTGGTCTGTCTAAAACTAATAATTGCTTATTATTTTCCGCACAAGCTTCCATTACATAATGAAGTGTTGAAATGAATGTATAAAATCGAACACCTACATCCTGAATGTCATATATTACAATATCTACATCTTCAAGTTGACTAGCGGAGGGCTTTTTATTATTTCCATATAAAGAATAGAGAGGAAGACATGTTTTTTCATCAACTGAATGATCAATCTTTTCTCCAGCATCAATATCTCCTCGAAATCCGTGTTCTGGAGAGAATACTTTAACAACATTTAAATTTAAAGCGAGAAGCGTATCTACTAAATGAAGACCTTTTACCATTGAAGTTTGATTACCAACAACTGCAATTCTTTTGCCAACAAGTGAATCAACAAATAAATGAAGGCGATCAATACCCAAAATAGGACTTTTAGAGCTTTGAAAAAAATACATTTTTGCATTATCAATGCGTAAAGAATCCTCTCTAATTATTATCGTACCTGAAATAGACGATTCTCCTTTTACTTTTTGAGAACAAGAAATAAGTAAAAACACTAAAATAGTTTCAAGACAAAGAACCTTTCCGTATTTTTGAAATAAAAACAAAATAGTTGTGTCTTTCGAATTTTTCATATCTAATCGTATCGTCAAAAATAAGACGCAAGATAAAAAAGTTTCTAAACCAATTGTACGTATATCTGTCATAAGTATTGCACTAGCAATTGTTGTTAACTTAATTACTATTGCAATTGTAACTGGTTTTCAAAATGAAATCAGAAAAAAGATTACCGGTTTTAATGCTCCACTATTTATCTCAAAAGCTGGTTCTAATAGTATTTTTGAATGTGATCCAATACAGCGAAACAATCAACTCATAACTGAGATAAAAAAAATAGCTTGTGTTTCAGAAGTAAACCAGATATCCTATAAGCCTGGCTTGTTGCAATCGATAAAGTTTATAGATACTTTAAAACTAATAAATGGTAAGGACTCGCTAATTCAAAGACAGGAAATTTTAGGTGTCCTAATGAAAGGAGTTTCTGAAAGTTATAACTGGGATTTCATTAAAAAAAACTTGATTCTCGGACGCTTGCCCAAATACAATCAAGCAACTTTATCAACCGAAATAATTGTATCAGAAAAAATTTGCACCCTTCTAAACTTTAAACTTTTAGATGAAATAAGGTGCTTTTTCATGAAGGAGCAACCGATAGCTCGACGCTATAAAATTGTAGGTATTTTTAAAACAGGATTAGAAGATTACGACAAGAAAATTGTTTTTTGTGATTTAAGAGAAATACAAAAACTAAATGAATATAACGTTGCATCATCAATTCAAATAGACGACTCATTACATAATTTAAATTCAATAGTTTGCAGAGCAAAAGTAAGCAGTAATGCAACAAATCTTTTATTCGATTGGGGAAATGGGCCTGATATTTATTCTGGTTTTTACTTAAAACAATTAAGAGATACTACAATTCGTTTGATTTTACATGATATGAATTACAAAACCAATAAATCAATTCCAATAGACACTAGTTTTTTGATAATAAATGTAGAAAATCCTCTTTTATGTATTGATCTATTAAAAAACAAAGATGGAACTATAAAAATTAATGAAGTTAACGATGACGAATACAGCTTAGCATCAAAACAAGGGAGAATACTTGTTAAATCTATTCCTGGAAAAGGCAATTATGAAAACTATATTGCTGGATATGAAATTGAAATTGAGGGCTGGAAAAATATAGAGGAGGCAAAACAAAAATTAAAAGAAATGGTTGAAATGCGACCTGACAGCAATGAGCAACTTCTGCAAGTTAGCAGTGTTGAAGATAATGAAAGCGATTTATTTGCTTGGTTAAGCTTCTTAGATATTAATGTTATAATTATTATTCTCTTAATGCTCATAATTGGAATTATTAATGTCGGATCAGCAATGTTGGTGATTATAGTTGTTCGAACAAACCTAATTGGAATTCTAAAAGCAATGGGTGCACAAAACTGGAGTATTCGCAAAATCTTCTTATATCAAGCTGCTTACCTAATTGTGAAAGGATTGTTCTATGGAAATGTAATTGGATTAAGTTTATGTTGGATTCAGAATACGTTTGGTTTAATTTCCTTAGATCCTACTGTTTATTACATTGACAAGGTTCCAATTGAATTAACAATATTAAATTGGTTCTTGATTAATCTTATTACTTTTTGTGTTTGCATTGTATCTTTAATTCTCCCGAGTTATGTTGTAACTAGTATTAGCCCTACAAAAGCAATTCGTTTTAATTAGTCTTATGAATTTTAAACCTGGCGATACAGTAACAATCTTAAACGAAAGCGGATTTTGCACTTTTTTAAGTGAAAAAAATAAAAGAGCTCTTATTCAAGATGAAAATGGTTTTGAACGCGAAGTAGATTTTAAATATATTGTAATCTACCGTAAATTTAATGTCACTGAAACTTATTTAAAATCGGTTGATCTTATTCAAAAAAAAACGCCTTTAAAAATACCCTCAACTATTCCAGAAATTGATTTACACATTGAGGTATTATTAGAAAATAGTTCTAAGCTAAGCGCACACGAAAAATTTTTATTTCAATTGGATATTTTTAAGAAGTTCACAAATAAAATGTTAATAGAAAGACAGAGTAAATTTGTGGTTATTCATGGGGCTGGGGAAGGAAAATTAAAGAGAGAAATTCAATCCTTATTACAATCAAGAAAAGGATTTAAAATGAACGATAAGCACCTTTCAAATGGAAAAGTAGGAGCATCCCTAATTGAAGTTTTTTTATCTCAAGCTGAGAGATTTTAGGTGTGTTATTTTAAGAAATAGGGATTAAAGAACTATTTTTTCTTCCAGTCCCAGCATACATTTTCTTTACCTAATCGAAAAGTTAGCATTGCACCAGCATAGACATACCAATCACTTGTTCTTGAATTCCCCCTAATACCGTAGCGTGTTCCATCTATACTTTGATTTGATATCGAACCTGCAAGCGTACCATTTAAAGATGGTATAAGATTTGTGTTAGGATAATAAGTTGCACCAACATCATCTATATAATCTGTAAAAGTCTTACGAATAGTTACATCAAAACTAAATGAAGCAGATTTCCCTAAAGAAAATTTTGCGCCCAAACCAAGAGGAATACAAAGTTGTACTTTATTATACCTTTGACCCCCAGTTTGTCCTTCAGTTCCAAGCGGTTGAAGAGCAATTTCTTGGCCATTGTAGATTGTTTTAGGATTCATATAAAAAGCACCGAATTGCGCTAAAATATAGGCAGTACCCGGATAGCGCTTATGTCCTAATTGGAATGGTAAATAATGAAACTCAATTCCACCTACAAGCTCGTGAATGTCTGTATGAAAATTTAAATCTCTATTTTTATTAATGATAATCTTTGAATCTTTATCATCAGCATCCAAGCTACCATAAGTATAATTAAAACGAAGGGTTAAACGTGAATGGTAATTAAAACGATACATCAATCCACCTGCTAAATTGGTTTCGTAAAACGGTCTAAATTGATTTAAATCTCCAATATAATACATTGTACCAACAGAAAAACCAAGTTCTGAGCGTGACCATTTGTTAGGCTGCTGTGCAGAGGCTTTAAGACAACTACAACAAATAAATAAAGAAAATAGAAGCTTTTTCACTTGTTATTTAACGTTTTAAAGCTAAAATTATTACATTTTGTAGTACTTTGACTAAAAAGTAAAGACAATAAAATAGAAAAACTTATGAAATTTTAATTCCTCTTTTACGCTCCGTTTCCTTTAATAATATTTTTCTAATGCGAAGATTTTGAGGTGTTACTTCAACATATTCATCGCCTTGAATGTATTCCAAGCACTCTTCTAAACTAAAGAGTTTTGGAGGAGCAAGTCGAACCTTTTCATCCGCACCTGAAGAGCGCATATTCGACATTTTCTTAGTCTTTGTTACATTAACACATAAAT
>Ga0214919_10012998_pt1 | contig 10144 bp, 6 predicted proteins | sample LL1503_MetaG_FD_177994 | JGI IMG/M metagenome (GOLD analysis project Ga0214919, IMG submission 177994) | Freshwater microbial communities from Lake Lanier, Atlanta, Georgia, United States - LL-1503 | ecosystem: Environmental > Aquatic > Freshwater > Lake | place: USA: Georgia | collected 2015-03-15 | reverse complement strand
AAACTTCCACCCTTTAATGTTTTTGGATATTTAGCATCATTAGCAGCTATTAGTAATTGTTCATTATTTACTTTTTCAAAAGCAGTAGCATCATAATGATCCAAGGTCCATTCAGTCATATTGCCAAGCATATCATATAAGCCCCAAGGGTTAGGTAGTTTTTTTCCTACTTTATGAAATGTATTTTCACTATTTTTTTCATACCAAGCATATTTTTCTAAATCATCTGCACTATTTCCAAAAAAATAAGCGGTATTAGTACCTGCCTTACATGCATATTCCCATTCTGCTTCTGTAGGTAGTCGGTAAAATATTTTAGTTTTTTGATACAACCATTTACAATACATAATAGCCGTGCGTTGCGACATACTATTAGCAGGGTAACCGCCTTCTTTTCCCATGCCCCAACTTAAATCAACATATTGTGGGCTGGGTCTTGTAATGGCGTCCACGCTTACATTCTGGCTAGTAGTTTCATCTTTTAAAAAAATATCTAGTTCATCCCTGGTTACTTCATAAGCACTCATCCAAAAGGAGGCTATGTTAATTTTTTTTTGAGGCCCCTCATCTACATTTCTTCCTTTTTCATTGCCTGCACTTCCTATTAAAAATGTACCACCTTTTATGGGAACCATTTTAAAACTTAAACGACTTCCTATCAATGCTTGATCATAAGGCATAAAATTATTTTCTTGCGCGCTAGTTACCTGAGCATTCAAGTACCAAAGGCCTACCATTAAAAATATTTTATTGAATTTCAATTAGCGCTGTTTAGTGTATTAAGATAAAACTTATTTCATTGTTTTATCTATTTTTTAAATTCATTTATACCAGCGGTTTGCCAGTAATTTTTAAAATTAACTGTGAAATCAAAATGTAATTTCCCATTTTGAAGGGTACTTATTAATAAAGCAGCATGATTAGATAAGGCTAAGGCCTTTGCCTCCTTTATAGGTAAAATACTACAAGCGGTGGCCAGCCAATCCGCGCTGGCACCCGTTTTTGCAATAATAGTTACATTTCTTAGATTCGTTACACCATAGCCTGTAAGGGGGTTAATAATATGAGAATATTTAATGCCCTGCTTTTCTATGTATTGATACACATCACCAGAAGTGGCCACCGAACAATTAGAAAGTTGTAGTTTTTTATTTAACAAGTCATCTGTTGTTTCAGGTAGATTCACTCCAACAAGCCAGCCTTTTTGATCTAAGGGCGCGCCACTTATTACAATATCACCCCCTGCATCGGCCAACGCTTCTTGAATGCCATTGGCTTTTAAATAATTAATTACCCACTGGGCAATATAGCCTTTAGCAATGCCCCCAAAATCTAATTGCATACCTACACTAGGAAGAAAAATTGTGCCTAAGCGTTTATTTATTTTTACTTGACCTAGTCCTACTAATTTTTTAGTGGCAAGAACTGTACTTGCTTCTGGGAACAATTTAGATTTTCTAGCATATCTCCATAAAGCAGATAAAGGACCAATACTAATATCATAAGCGCCCTTGCTTTGTATATAGGCATCTTGTGATTTTTGCACTAAATCCAACATCGCAGGTGACATTTTATAAGGCATGAAGCCCGCACTTGCATTGATTTTAGATAGTTCGCTACTAGAGTCGTAATTGCTAAAAATATGACTGAGTGAATCAACTAACTCAAAGCTTTTACGAGCTAAATGATGAGCTATATTGGAATCGGCACTCACAATAATTAAATTGAAAGGAGAGCCCATTTTCATTTCTGAATAGCTAAACTTCTTACTTTGCGCTTGCAGTAAGGGTGTAAAAAATACAAAAAGGGCTATTGTAGAAATGAATGGTTTCAAAATTGTTCTTATTAATACTTATGCCTAAATTTAATCTATAAAAAAATACAATACTATGGAACGCAGAAATTTTTTAAAACAAAATATTTTAGTAGGCGGTTCACTTTTAGCAGGCACTAGTTTATTAGCAGAAAATAGAAAAGCAATTACATCCACTGCTTTAGAGCCTGTTCCTTTCAAATTACATTATGGCATTCATGATGGTATGTTTGAAAACTTGGCAGGACCTAATTTTATTGATCAAATTAAATATGCGCATAGTATTGGCTTTACTGCTATTGAGGACAATGGCATGATGAGTAGAACTCCTGAAATGCAAGAAAAAATTGGAGATACCTTGGCTGCATTAGGTATGCATATGGGTGTATTTGTGTTGAATTATTCTAGTAATGATAAAATAAATTTAACAACTGGCACACAGGAATGGAAAGATAAATTTGTGGCTTCCTGTTATGAAGCGGTAGAAGTTGCCAAAAGAACCAATGCTACTTGGATTACAGTAGTACCTGGAAATTTTGAAAGAAGCTTACCTATTGATATTCAAACAGGCAATGTAATAGAAAGTTTAAGACCCGGTGCGGATATATTAGCAAAACATAATTTAGTAATGGTCCTAGAACCCTTAAGTGATACGCCTAATTTATTTTTACGTCACTCAGATCAAACCTATGCTATTTGCAAAGCCATCAATAGCCCATCTTGTAAAATATTATTTGATATGTATCATATGCAAAAAAATGAAGGTAATATGATTAACAATATCAACAGATGTTGGTCTGAAATTGCTTATTTCCAAATTGGAGACAACCCTGGTCGTAATGAACCTGGAACGGGAGAAGTGAATTACCATAATATTTTCAAACAAATACATAGCAAGGGTTATAAAGGAGTGCTAGGCATGGAGCATGGAAAGCTAGGTGCAGGAAAAGAAGGAGAGCTAGCTTTAATTAAAGCCTATAGAGAGGCCGATAATTTTTAAGTTATTGATACAAGCATTATAAATATAAAACCTACTATGAAAAAATACTTACTACTCGTTTTAATTTTTGCATTCGCTCAATCTATAAATGCACAAAATTATCAAGCGAATTGGGAATCTTTGAACACTAGAAAAATACCCTCTTGGTTTCATCAAGATAAGTTTGGCATTTTTATTCATTGGGGAGTGTATTCGGTGCCTGCTTATGCACCCATTATGCCCAATAGTGGTTATAGTTATTCAGAGTGGTATGGTCACCGCTTATTTGAAAAACAAAAAGATTTTATGGCCTTTCATAATAAAAATTATGGAAGCAATTTTGCCTATGATCAGTTTGAACCTATGTTCAAAGCAGAAATGTTTGATCCGAATCAATGGGCAGATGTATTTAAAAAATCGGGTGCTCGTTATGTAGTGCTTACTTCCAAACACCATGATGGCTATACCTTATGGAATAGTGCTGAAGCCGATCGCGATTGGAATAGACCTTGGAACGCCGTTACAGGAACGCCTAAGCGTGATTTACTAGGCGACCTATCCACTTCTGTAAGACAAGCCGGACTAAAGATGGGCTATTATTATTCTTTATACGAATGGTTTAATCCATTATGGTTGTATGATCGTAAAAAATATGTAACCGAACATATGACACCTCAGTTTAAAGATTTAGTGACAAAGTATAAGCCCTCTGTTATTTTTTCTGATGGAGAATGGGATATTTCTGATACTGCTTGGCAAAGCCCTGCACTGCTTGCTTGGTTGTTTAATGAATCGCCTGTAAAAAATGAAGTAGTGGTGAATGATCGTTGGGGAAATAATACCAGAGAGAAAAATCATGGAGCCATGTATACGACATCAGAATATGGAAGTGGGATGGACGCCAGTATTATATGGGAAGAAAGTCAGGGAGTGGGTTATTCTTATGGCTACAATAGAAATGAACAATTAAAAGATTATAAATCTAGTCATGATTTAATTTTAATGCTAGGTGATATTGTTTCAAGAGGCGGTAATTTATTATTAGATATTGGACCTGATGCCGATGGAACGATACCTGTTATCATGCAGCAACGCTTATCGGATATGGGCGATTGGTTAGCTATTAATGGAGAAGCCATTTATGAAACAGAAGCTTGGAGACCTGCGCAATGGACCAAGGGTTATGTAGCACCTAAAAAAGGTGCTAGTTTTATGGCTAATTATAATGTAGCAAAACTAGTAGTACCTCAAAAAGATAGTGCTTATATAGAAACCTTTTTCACTAAAAAAGGAAATGATATCTATTGTATTGTACCTTCTTATCGTAATACACTTACTGTTAGAGATTTAAAATTACCTAGCACTGCTACTGCAACTGTTTTAGGAGCTGATGTAAAAACGAATTGGAAACAAAAAGGAAAAGATATAGTTATTGATTTAACAACATTAAAGCCTAATAGTATTTCTTCATCAGGCATATTTGTAGTAAAGTTGAAACAGTAATTATTTCAAATCATATTTTTTCATTTGGTTATTCATTACCTTAAACCATAAAGGAGGAACCAATGAAAGTAAAATCATACCCGGATAGCCAGTAGGCATTTGTGGTGCATTGTCATAGCTTCTTAGTATTTGATATTTTCTTGAAGCTAAATAGTGATGATCGCTATGACGGCTTAATTCAAATAACATTAATCGACCAATTATATGATTGCTATTCCAACTATGATGAGGTTGTACTCTTTCGAATTGATGATCGCCTGTTTCATTTCTTGTGAGCCCATAATGTTCGATATAATTCACCGATTCTAAAAGTAAACCACCCATCAAGGCAGCTAACATAAATAATAAAGTAATATTCAATCCAAAGATGCTATAAATGCCTATTAAAAATAATAATTGAATGATTTGAAATAGTAGCATCTCATTTCGAATTGAAAATACAGATAGTCCTTTTTTACTCAATTCTTCACCAGCAATTTTCCAGGCACTTTTATAAGTACCCATTAAAGTTTGAGGCCAGAATGCATATAAAGATTGATTGTATTTAGCTGTACTTGGGTCTGCAGCCGTTGCCACATGTTTATGATGCCCTTTATTATGTTCAATAAAAAAGTGCATGTACAAACTTGTTAATAGTAGCATTTTGGCAAAGGTTTGTTCCATTTTATTCACACGATGCCCCAATTCATGTGCTACATTAATGCCGAAAGTGCCACATAATAAACCCATACTAACTACTCTACCTATTATAGTGGCTGTAGATAAAGAAGGCGCTTGTAAAGAGTTCATAAAAATCCAAAGTGAATAATATTGCATAATCACAGCTGCATATAAAATGAAATCGTAGAGCTTATTTTGTTTCGCTAAGGACTCTTCCACTTCATCTAAATTAGTAGAGCTTGCTTTTATAAATAGTTCTAGTATAGGCACAGCAAAAAAAGTATATAATAAAGGAGCATAACATATTAAACCTTCTCCATGAAAAGCCAGCAGAGATAGTACATATAATATAAAAGGAGTTACATACTTAAAAGCCTTAATAGAAGTATACATAGCAATTGTTATTTTTTAATTTTTTTTAAATATACACATTAGTTAAATATATTAATGGTACATATCAATTAAGACTTAATTCAAATAAAGGTCGGCAATTTTTTTAGCCTCAATGATGGGATCTCCTTCGTTTCTATTGGTTAATACAATCACCATTAATTTTTGTGCTGGAAATAGTAAAATATTATTTCTAAATCCAATGGAGCTGCCATCATGGTAAGGATGTGTGATGTTTTTATAATCTTCTACAAACCATCCGTATCCATAATCAATCATTTTACCATTGTCTAATTTTTTTCTACTCCAGGCAGTTGTTTGCATTTCAGGACTAATTAATTTATACTCCCATAATGCTTTAATCCACTTCGTCATATCTACGGTATTCGTATAAATACCACCATCTCCTAATACAGCACTAGTAAGGCTTTGATCGGTTTGGGTCCAAATGCCTTTTTCTAATGAACTTCCATAGGCCCTATTGAGCACTGTTGATTTTCCCTGCTCAAATGCTACTGTCGATTTCATCCCCAAGGGTTTGAAAATATTTTCCTTTAAAAAACTAGCAAAATCCTGACCACTTACTTTCTCTACTATGAGTGCTAAGATGGCATAGCCCGTATTACTATATTTATAGTTTGTTCCTGCTGGAAAATAAAGGGAATCGGCAATATACATTAACTGTAAACAATTGGTATCATGTAATTGTTTTTGTTGTGTAGCCGGCATAAGGTCTTCGTAGTCTATCAAACCTGAACTATGTGTAAGTAAATGTTTGATTTTAATTTTTTTACCATAAGCAGGAAAGCTAGAAAAATATTTTGTAAGTGGATCCTCTAAAGATATTTTATTGTTCTTAACAAGTAATAAAATAGACATGGCAGTGAACTGTTTGGTAACAGAGGCTAATCTAAAATTAGTGAATGGGTCAATTTTTTCAAAAGCGCCAAGTTCTTTTATTCCATATCCTTTTTGAAAAACAATTTTATTGTTTTTATATACTAGTACACTTGCTCCAGGCTTTGAGTCTGAATTATACTCCGACAAAATAGCATCAATTTTTTTCTCTTTTATTAATAAAGCAGTTGGTTTACATGCGCTCAATAATAAAATACCAAGGCTGAAGACTACTATTTTGTGAAATAATTTTGAGCTCATTTTTTTAATAAATTTTCTAATTCAGCCTGGGTTTCTTTGACTGCTTTTTCAGTTTGAGAAGTAGGCGCCATTTCTGTATTTTCTAAAATATTAAATAATCCTGTAAATTTTTGATAAATAGCAGGAAACTTATTCATTGACTTTTTACGACCCTCATAACATATCATTGATAAATCATGTTGACGTTGCCATTCAAACTTACTTGTTTTTACCCTTGGATCCATGCTAATAGTAATAGTTTGATCTTGTGATAGACCATTTGCAGTTAATCTTATGGTATAAGTTCCTGGCATTACCCATGGCGCAGTGGCATCGGGTGGGGTATTATGAATAATGGCAGTCATTGGGTAGGCAGCTGGAACATTTAGAGGCTCGTATTTCATATCCCATAAAAAGCGGTGGGCACCAGCAGTGGCTGCTAATATTTGTTGAGGTCTAATCCAATACAGAGGAATATTTACTTCTGGTATTTTATAGAGCGTATCATTGCTAGTGAAGGTTCTAATAATAGTTCCTTTCGCATTGAGTATTTCTAATTTTACAGGACTGTTGCTATTACTATTTAAATAGTAATCAATCATCGCACCATCTGGAGGGTTCTCACCTGCAGGTTCTTCAGGAGAAAGCGGTGTATCCGTATTCATATTCCATCTTACTCTAATGGCTTTCTGTGGTTTGAATAAAACGGTTTCTTTTGTTTTATTCAAATTGAATTGTCTAAGGGGTGTGATATTATCTAAAATCCAAAAACTACGACCATGTGTTCCAATTACCAAATCATCATCTTTAATAACCAAATCACGAATGGAAGTAGCAGGCATATTTAATTTTAAAGACTGCCAATTTTCTCCAGCATCTAAAGAAAAGTATACAGCATTTTCTGAACCTGCAAATAATAAACCTTTTCTAACCGCGTCTTCTCTCACAGAATTAATGGGTTCATTGGGTAAACCATTAATAATTTTTTTCCATGTCACACCTCCGTCTGTTGTTTTGTAAATATGTGGTGTCATATCATCCACGCGAATTCTGTTCACCGCTACATAGGCCGTGTTTACATCAAACCTACTTGCATCAATCATTGAAATTTTACTCCATGATGTGATACTAGCAGGTGTAATATTTTTCCAATGCTTGCCGCCGTCTTTAGTAATATGAATAAGCCCATCATCGGTACCTGCCCATAAAACATTTATATCTTGATAAGATGGAGCGAGTGAATATACCACTCCACGTTGACGCATTTTTTTTACTTCATCTGTATTGTAAATACCCACACTGGCTGGTATTTCCCAGGTTGTACGCGTTAAATCGGGGCTAATGGTTTCCCAACTAGCTCCCCCATTGGTGGTTTTAAAAATAATATTACCTGCGAAAAATAAAGTTTTATTATCAACGGGTGAGAATAAAACAGGAGCTGTTCTAATAAAACGAACCTTGCCATTTCTTACTGGAATGGGTGCAATGTTTTGAACTTGCGCAGTGCGCTTATCATACCTTGTAATTTTTCCTCCATAAATAATATTAGGATCTAAGGGGTCTGCTGCAACATATCCATATTCTTCCACACCTACTGGATGCCATTCTCTAAATGTAATACCCCCATCATTTGAACGGGATGCAATCCCTACTGAACCACTTTCTTGTTGACCACCGTATACATTATAAGGAAAGGCATTGTCTGTACTAACATGATAAAACTGAGCAGTAGCTTGATTATACCAACTTGAATAAGTTTCACCACCATTCACTGTAATGGTACCACCTTGGTCTAATGCAATTGCAATGATATTGGTATTATTAGGATTTATCCAAAAACGGTGATAATCATCTCCACCTGGCGCACCCTTAATGCCTTCCCAATTTTTACCACCATCTTTCGATTTCCATACTACTACATTCGCAGAATAAACAATGTCTTCATTTTTAGGATCGGCTTTTACTTCTGCAAAATCACTTCCTCTTCCCCATAATCTTCCATCGGAAGTTAACATATACCAAGACTCTCCTGCATCATCACTTCTATATATGCCTCCTTTTTTAGCGGCATCTACTGTTGCATACATTCTATTTGAATTACTTGGTGCAATAGTAAAACCAATTCTGCCTAAACCATCTTCTTGGGTAGTAGGAAAACCCTTAGTAATTTTTTTCCAAGTATTGCCTCCATCCATTGATTTATATAAACCACTTGCTTCTCCATCCCAGGCACCATTCTCCCAAGGCCCTTGTCTTGCTGCCCAGATAGTGGCAAATACAATATTGGTATGGTTCGGATCAATTAATACTTGTACCGCTCCTGTATTTTCATCAATGTATAATACTTGTTCTAAAGTTTTACCGCCATCTAAACTTCTATATACACCACGTTCTTTATTAGGTCCATAAGGATGTCCTAGTGCGGCTACAAAAATTCTATTTTCATTGGTGGGGTCAATACTAATGCCACCAATTTGTTGTGCATCATGCAATCCCATATTGGACCATGTTTTTCCAGCATCACTTGATTTGTATAATCCATTACCAATAGATAAATCGGGGCGTTGAATGCCTTCACCACTTCCTACATAAATAACATTTGAATTAGAAGGAGCAACGGCTACATCGCCTACTGAACCTGTGTTTTCAGCATCAAAGATGGGTTTCCAGGTATGGCCATAGTCGGTGGTTTTCCAAACACCCCCATTATTCACACCAATATAAAATACATTGGGCTGGTCTGCTACTCCAGAAATACCTACTGTTCTTCCAGCTCTATGTGGGCCAATCATTCTATATTTTAAACCAGCCAATTGCTCGGCACTTACTTGCCCATAACTTGAACTAGCTAAAAAATGAATACATACAATAAAAACAATGATTGTTTTTAACTTGAATACTTTTACATCTAATGGCATAATAATAATTTTAGGATACTTAAATATACAAAATAATAGCTTTGCTTATTGGCTCTTGGGACCTAGCATAATAATCCTTACATTCAAATATTGGTTTTAACCTATCCATTCAATTTTTATGAAAAAGCAATTCATTTTTATCGTTTTTCTACTCATTGGTCTTTTTACTGCAAAGCCTTTCTTGGCACAAACAGTTGGTACTAACCCTTTTGCAGCTATGCCTTTTCGATTTATTGGTCCAGATGGCAATAGAGCTATTGCAGTAGTTGGAGAACCAGGCAATTCAATGGTATCCTATGTGGGAGCAGCTTCTGGAGGTATTTTCAAAACTACCGATGGCGGGGTGCATTGGAAACCCATTTTCGATAATATGGACAATTCTTCTATTGGGGCATTAGCTATTTCAAAATCCAATCCTCAACAAGTTTGGGCCGGCACAGGGGAAACATTCGTGATTCGTCCAGCGCATGCAAATGGAAATGGCATTTATAAATCGAGTGATGGAGGAAAGACTTGGGAGAATAAAGGATTGAAAGAAACTGTTTTAATAAGCAAGGTAATTGTTGATCCTACAGATACCAATACCATTTATGTTGCTGCCATGGGTCATATGCATGGTCCACAAGAAGAAAGAGGTGTATACAAAACAATCGATGGGGGACAGCATTGGGAGCGCATTTTATTTGTTGACGCCAATACCGGTTGTAGTGATTTGTCTTTAAATGAAAAAGACCCCAATAATTT
>Ga0214919_10012994_pt1 | contig 10146 bp, 6 predicted proteins | sample LL1503_MetaG_FD_177994 | JGI IMG/M metagenome (GOLD analysis project Ga0214919, IMG submission 177994) | Freshwater microbial communities from Lake Lanier, Atlanta, Georgia, United States - LL-1503 | ecosystem: Environmental > Aquatic > Freshwater > Lake | place: USA: Georgia | collected 2015-03-15 | reverse complement strand
AAAAAAAAAAAAAAAAAAAATAAAAAAAATAAAAAATCCCTAGAGTAGTTATCTAGAGTTATTTTTTTAATATATATATATATATATATATATGATATTTTTATGGTATTTTTGGTATTTTTGGTATTTTTTAAGCCATCAAAACAATTACACCATGTTTTCAATCCATGTATCCAATTGAGAATTTAATATCACTACCTCAGCCCGAACTCGGTTACCCTTTTTGTTATGTTTACGGGTTGTATTTGAATTTGCACAAGATAATACTCCCTTCATTTCGTATAAAGTTAGACCTTTCATGATATTTTGTTCTGTTTTGTAAAATTCAGATTCAAAATCATTAGAGCATTCAAAATCATAAGAACTAGAAAATGGGTCGACAACATATTGGTCATCATCACTTTGGATACTGTTGGAATCGCTATCTGTTTCATCCATATTAAAAATGGCATCTAATTCTTGAAACAATTCAGCTTGTTTTAACTCACATTCTCTTTCAATATGAACCGCATTTATCAGTCTTTTAAAATCTGTATCTTCTTTTGCTTCTTCTTTCTTTCTCTTAGATTCTTCAATAAGTTTTTGAGATATAAACTCAAGAGGAGTGAGTTGGATTGTTAAAGTTCCGTCAGTTTGAACATATTCTACAGCCGTAAAATCAAATAAAGTTTTTGGTCTTACAAGAGCATTAGGATTTTTCTCATAAAAATGAGCAATTTTTACAGCATTGTTATTGGCTAATAAAAATGGATTTTGTGAAGTGTAATTATGGAAGTTTATCCAATCAATTTTATTAAGATAGAACTTATCATACAATGCGCTCATTTCTGCCAAATTACTAGGGTCTTTATCAAATTCATAAACATCAACCAAAGGTGGTTTATCATACCAATTATGCTCCTGAGTATTAAACAAGTGTTCAACATCTTTTTCATCCGCTAGTTCAGCATCGGAAGGCGTCTCCCAAGGTATTTTTTTATAGATGTGATGATTATCCAAAACACGTCCTACGTATTCCTCTGGTGTTTTGTGTGTTTTTTTTGAAAGATTTGTGGACAAAAATACCAAATCCATTAGTATCTCGCACATAATTTGCTTTGGTATAATCTCACAGGAATTACTCCAAAACATCTCAGCACACCTACACAAATCACAATAGCACCCTTTTTTACATTTAAGAGTTACCGCTAAAAAAGCGATAGTGTTGCACAAATTAACAAACAATTGCAAATACATCTCTGGAAGCAATGTAATTGGAGTTTCATTTTTTAAGTTACTTATAAGTCTCATAAATCTTTCGCCCATTTTCAATAAAATCACACGAATCGCACGAATATATTAATTTTTCACTCCAAATATAATAAAAAAGAGTTAATAAATAAAATTCAATTTTTGTTAATTTAACCAAAAAAATCCAAAAAAAAATATAAAAATATAAAAATTTAATATTTTAACAAGTTATTTAGTTATTTAGTTATTTAGTTATTTAGTTATTTAGTTATAAATTTTCTTGTAAATTTTGTGTTACTACTTCTTGTAATTCTTCTTGTAAATCTTCAATAAAAAAAGCATCATAATAATTAGGTAAACATTTATATTTTTGTAAAAGTGGTAATAAATATGTAGGATGATCAAATGTTGAATAATCTTCAAACAATTGTTCTCCATATTTTATATTAGTTATTGCATATACATTACCATTAATCATATTAGTTTTACAATTTGGGGATTCTGAATGATTCATATATTTACCATCATCTATAATTTGACATAATAGTTCTCCTCTTCCATACGTAATATCTAAAAAATTCTGTGCCTCTTTAAATGATAATTTAGATAAATGTGTTTTACAAGAAGATTCATTATATTCAATTACATTGTAGATTTTATTTAATTGTATATTATTTTTATTTTTTGAATTATATTTCCATATATATTTACCTTTAGATATATCTGATAATGCAAATATACCTTTACCAATATATGTATCTCGTATTTCATATTCAATTTGCATTTTTATAATTTACAAATGAATAATTTATATATAATCGTAAATGTTTAAGTTCTAATAAGTTCTAATAAGTTATAATTAAATATATTAATTTTTTAATTTTCATTTTTAATTTTCATTTTCATTTTTTATGTAATATAAAAATAAATTAATATATTATCCTAATATATTTAATATGTCTTTTTACAAGAATATGAAGTTTTTTACCAATAAAGAATAATAATATTACATAATACATAATACATATTACATAATAAATATTACATAATACATAATACATAATATCAATCTCATTCAAAACAAAAAAAATCTTTAATATTTTGAGGAGTTACATTTTTTGTATAAGTAATAGGTTTACCTAAAGAGCTTTTTATACTAGCATTTTGATAACATTCAGGTGAAGCTGAACCATTTGCATTAGTAGGGCAAGTGGTTATATTTAGACGGAGTGTTGAATCTTGACAAGGACCACAAGCTACATGTCTCCCATCAAATTGTTTATATTCATCTACAAATTTTGGGTCAATATTTTTTAAATTCATCGTACAAGTAAAAAAATCAAATGGTTCTATAGATTGTTTTTTTTGGGAGGATTGATTAGTTTTTGCAGTTTGTATATATTGATTATATATTAAATATGCTAGAATAAATAATAATGTAAAATTTAGTATTGTATTATTTAGTATTGTATTATTTAATTGTTTATTATTGAATAACATTTTTGATTTTATTATTATATATTATTATATATTATTATATATTTAATCTAGATAAATATTTAATCTAGATAAATATTTAATATAGATAATAATAGTTTTTGTATATTAGATTAATTATTTTACAAAATAATTATTTATGATGTAGTGTCTTCAATTCTTTTATAAAGAAATAAATAAGGTGTAAAACTACCAAAATTATGTTTATCAAAGTTTGTAACCTCAATATCTTCTAATTTACTTTTATCATCATAACAAATCCAAACAGGTTTTGTTGCATCATTATTAAGCTGTTTACTATAATTAATATAATGACCACCACCAGTTACTCCACTATGATATACTATACTAATTAATTCAAAATTTATATTTTTACAAGTATTAATATTAATATCATTTATTGTAATATCTATATTTTGGTTATCTTTAATATTATTATACTTATCTAAAACTATATCAGGAATTTCTTTAATACATATATTATTAGATAAATTAGTTATTTTAACATCTTTTTTTTCTGATTTATTATTTATGAAACTAAAAAGTGTTAATTGAATTATAATATATTCAGTGTTTTTATTAACAAAATCAACTAAATTAGAAACAAGTTTAGCATATTTATTATTTGGTAATTGTCGTTTAATATTATATTCTTCTCCTAAAATATTTTCATTTATTATTTCCTGTATATCAATATATTTTGATTTAGATATAGGTAATATTATATCAATATTTTTAAAAGTTTCAACATTGATAGTATAGTATAGAAAGTTATTAGGTTTAGAAAATTCATATGTAGTTTTAATATTATTATTTTGTAATATTTCCATAAAATCATCAATTTTAAATAATTTTAAAAGTTCTTGTGAATCATGTTGGTCTGATGGTGTAAAATTACCGTTTTCAATATTAAGTTTATCAAGAATTTTCTTGTAATATATTGCTTCAAAATATGAATTAGTTTCATCTTTTGGACTGTCAAACATATATTTTAAAAGATTTGATAAAATATATAATTTTTCATCTTCATAATCTAAGTCTTCATCTTTATCTTCATTTGAATTATCATAACAATAATTAATTTTAGATAGTTTAACTCCTACACGTGCTACTTTTTTTCTTTTTTCTTTAGATTGATTTTTTATATGGTTTTCTATTATGGTTTTAATATTTTTAATATTTTTTAATAATTGTATTAAAGCATTAGCATAACAAGTTCCACCAAGATTTTGATAACCTAAACTTTGTATTACATATCTATCTGTTAAATTTTCTGAAGATGTTTTTAGTTTACAATTTATTGGTTCTATAACTTTTATATTTTTAATAGGATTATATTCTATTAATGGATCTTTAGTTTTTACTAGTCCTATAACTATTTCAGTTTGTTGTAATAATAATTCTATTTGTTTAGGTGTAATTAAAGTAATAGTAGATTTGTCACCTGATTCTATATCTTTTTTTAATTTCACAATACCCTTTGTCATTTTAAAAATGTCTGCTAATTTATCAATAAAATTTTTAATTTCATATATAATTAATCTAATATTATCTTTTTTTACATTATATCCTATATCTATGGCAGTATCTATACCTTCAAAATTTGTTCCAATAAATTTTTTGTCACTATCAGGATCCTCTAAACCAATAGTTTCATAAAATTCATTTTTATCTGGTGTATTTGGTAATCTAAAAAAATATTTAATATATTTATCTGTAAATTTACTAATTGTTTTTACTTTTGTAACATTTGCTTTATCGAAAAACTTTTCTAAACCATTAAAAATTGTGTTTCTAAAAGTTTCTATATTTTTATCATCTTTATGATATAGAAACACAATTTCTAATGTTTTTGCACCACCATTTTGTATTGTTTTATATGTATTTGATTTAACCCTATTATTTTTCCTTACTATATATTTTTGTGTTTTATTTCTTCTATTTTTATGTTTCTTTAGATTTTTCTTTATAAATTTAGTATTTTTATTATGTTTATCATATTTCTTTGTATATTTCTTCATCTTAATATTATATTATATAAATTTACTTTTATTTACTTATATTTTATATATATTTAAAAATTGAAAAAATAATTATTAATTAGTTATTATATAAATATATAAAAATTATTATATAATATACAATTATTTATTTATAAATAATTAATTACATATAAATATTAAAGATATAAAAAATATAAAACAACTAAAAATATATAGAATATAGTATATAAAATACAAATATATATATATAAAATATATATATCATAAATGGCATCAATACCTCCTTATATTCCACGTAAGTCTAATCCTATTTCAGTTCATTTAAATGAGCCAATTGAATTTCTTGCGTTGGATTGGTATGAATGCGATTTGCCTTCGGAAATACCTATTGAACGTAAAGAATGTTATTTAAACCAAGAACACGGTAAAACATATACTATATTTATATTTGGTGTAACAGCTGAAGGACATAGTGTTTGTATTCGCGTTAAAAATTATTTGCCATATTTCTATTTACAAGTACCTGATGATTTTAATGATAAACAAATCCAAGATTTTATAGCATCATTTGATTCTAACTCTTGCGAAGATTATACTGAAGAAGAAATTGCAGAATATGAAGAAGCTATTGCATCTAAAGATTATAAATTTACAGAAGCCTTTAAAAGGGGTTCTAGATATTATAAAGACTCAATAGTTGAGCCATTTATGAATCACAAGACTAAAAAATATGAAACTATGATTGAAAATAAGAAAGACTTAAAAACACAACTTGTCGAAAAGAAGATTTTTTGGTCATTTATGAATGAACAAAAATTTAAATTCATTAAAGTAGCACATAAAAGTAAGCAAGGTCATCGATTTGTGGAGCGAGTATTTAAAAGCCCTGTCAAACTTAATATTAATGGAAAGACTAATACACCAATCAAATATAACTTATTTGAAAGTGATTTGGAGCCTATATTAAGATTTCTACATGATACTAAAGTTAAACCTTCTAGTTGGATAAGTATTCCAGGTGGTAAATTTAAAGTAGAATCGCGACAATCTAAAACACAGATTAATCTTTCTTGTGATTGGACTGAAATATGTCCTTTAGATAAAAATGAAATCCCGCCATTACTGATTGCCAGTTTTGATATTGAAGCTGATTCTAGTCATGGAGATTTTCCTATTCCTAAAAAAGATTGCAAAAAATTGTCAAATCAACTTGTTATATCATGGATTAAAAATGTAAAGATAATTGAAAAGAAAGAATATGATGTTTTATATAAAAGAAGTAAACTTAATATACCTACTGAACTAATTTATACTGAAAGCAAAACTGATATAAATTATAATAAAGAATATTATGATAGATGTCAACAATATTTAGATTTAGATAAGAATAAAGATTGTACTGGTGGGGTAGGTGGTTCTGGTGGTGGTTTTGGTGGTGGTTCTTGTGTAGTGTCTGTTTCTAATATAAAAGAAAATACTTATCTACGGGAAGTAATTAAATATATTAAAGCCAAAGAATGTATTGCTGATAAACAAGATTTCTTCGCAAATAGAATTAAAAAGGCATTAGGGTATGGACAATTTGCAAATATAGATAGTGAAATAGATTTAATTTATTTAAAAAAACCTATGAGAGCAAAAGTATTTGTTAATAGTGCCGTATTTACTACATTTGTTGAAAAAATATATTCAATGTGTAATCATCCTATTCGCAAAGTAAAAGCTAATAATGATATGAAGAAAGCAGTAAAAGAAGTTACTGCAATTGAAGAAGCTAGAGCTAAAAAAAATACTCGTTTTGTATTAGATGATTTAATTAAAATAATTAGTGAAGTTGCTAAAAAGAGGGATATTCTAGAAAGAGATTTGAAAGACAAAATTATTACAAAAGAAGTAATTGTGCGATTCATTAATCATGAAATTAATAAGGCATTTGGTTTTGCAGAAGGAGATAAAGTAATTCAAATTGGAACCGTATTTTGGCGATATGGAGACCCTAGTATTTGTCATAATAATATAATTACATTGAAAGGCTGTGATAAATTTAAAGTCGGTGATGCTAATTGTGAAGTCATATCGAAAAGTATGGAACGAGATGTATTACTTGAATGGACTAAATTAATTGAATTACACGACCCCGATATAATCATCGGATATAATACATTTGGTTTTGATGAGTCATTTATGTATGATAGGATAGCAGATATATCTATTGATATTGAAAGAGTTAATTTATCTAAAGAAGATTTGAAAACTTTGGAAGCCAATGCGCAATATCAGAAGTTTATTAATATGGGTCGTTTAGATGATTTTATAGTTAAAAAAGTTTCAGAAGCAAAAGGTGGAATTATAAATAAGAAACTAAGTAGCAGTGCTTTGGGAGATAACTTTCTCTATTACTTCAATATGCCCGGAAGAACCCAAATTGACTTATTAAAAGTTTGTCAGGCTTCATTGACCAAGTTACCATCCTATAAATTAGATAGTGTTGCGGAATTTTATATTTCTGGCAAGATTAAAGAAATTGTAGGTGGTAGTAGTGGTAGTAGTGGTAGTGGTAGTGGAGATTCAGAATCATCTTGTGTTCTCAAAGTAGATAATATCCAAGAATTGGATATAGGTAATTATATAGTTATTAGTATGGCGGCTACAACTGCAAAATTGTTTGATGGAGATAAATTAAAGATTATCGATATCGATAGAAATTCTAAGAAAATAACTGTTGATAAACCAGTTCCAAAATCTTGCCTGTCTTCGGGTCCTTTATGGGGTCTCGGTAAAGATGATATTACACCTCAGGATATTTTTAGAATGCAGAAGGGAACTGATGCAGAACGTGCTGAAATTGCTAAATATTGTATTCAAGATTGCGTTTTGCTAATTCGGCTTCTTCGTAAATTAGATGTTATTACAAATAATTTTGGAATGAGTAATGTGTGTCTAGTTCCATTCGCATATATATTTTTGCGTGGTCAAGGTATCAAGGCTTTTAGTCTGGTTACAAATGAGTGTGCAAAAGAAGATTTCTTACTTCCTGTTCTTGAGAAGATAGAAATGGAAGAACAAGATGTGGATGATTCAGTTAGACGAGTTCATACCATAGTAGCAGGTGCTACAGGGGGAGATAATGAGGCTGAAGGCGAAGGAGATATTGGCGATGTCGGCGATAGTTTAGATTTAGCTGATGTTATAGATGTTGCTGATGCTGAAGAAGATTCTGTTGAAGACGGAGAAGATGTTGTTGAGGGTAATGAAGATGTTGTTGAGAATTCTGTTGAGGATGAGACAAGGGAGCTCGAGGGGCTGAAGCCCTCGGAAGAAGATGTTGTTGAGTGTAAGGAAACTCAAAAATTTACTTTGAAAAAGGATTTTAATAAAGTTTATCTTAATAATGAAGGATATCAAGGTGCAATTGTATTAAACCCAAAGGCTGATATTTATACTGAAGATCCTATAGTTGTTTTAGACTTTAGTTCTCTTTATCCGAGTGAAATGATTACATCTGATTTAAGTCATGATCGTATTTGCGAAGATCCTTTTTGGCTTGGTGAAACTGGAGCTAAGCGTTTAGAAGAATTAGGTTTATCTTATTTAGAACGTTCTTATGATAATCTTGTATGGATTAATCCTAAAATTAAAAGTAAAGGCAAAAAAATTTGTGGTACTACTACAGTTCGATTCGTCCAATATCCAGATGGAAAGAAAGGTCTTATACCTAGAATTTTAATGGGACTTTTGAAATCTCGTAAAACAACTAAAAAGTTGATGGAAGCAGAACCTGACCCTTTTAAGAAAAGTATTTTAGATGGACTGCAATTGGCTTATAAAGTGACTGCTAATTCAATCTATGGGGCCTGTGGTAGTGTTACTAGTAAAATTTTTAAACCTCAAATAGCGGCAGCTACAACTGCAGGTGGCAGAGGTCGTATAATTCACGCTCGAGATTTTATCCTAAGGGAGTACCCTGGAAGTGACGTAAAATATGGCGATACGGACTCATGCTTCTTTAAGTTTAAATTAGAGAAATATGAGGGCGAAATACTTTCAGATAGAGAAAAAATTTCACGTGCAATTGCAGTTGGTCAAGATGCAGAATCTAAAATTAAGGTTGAATTACCAGGTGTGCACTGTCTAGCGTACGAAAAGGTATTATTTCCATTCATATTGATTTCGAAGAAAAGATATCTTGCATTAAAATATGAAGAAAATCCAGATGTATGCAAGCAAATAAGCACTGGTCTCGTTCTAAAACGAAGAGACAACGCTCCGATACTTAAACATTGCTATTTAGGAGTTATAGATTGCATTGTAAAAAATAAAAATATTCCTAAAGCAATTGAATTTATTAAAAATGAAATTACAAAGATGATTGATGGTAAGTTTGATTTGAATATGTTTGTAATAAGTAAAACTCTTGCAAGTTTTTATAAAGACATTGAAACAATACCCCATGCCATGTTGGCTCAGAGAATGGCTGACCGTGACATTGGTACAAAACCAGCGAGTAATGAAAGATTGCCTTATATATTTATTAAAATTATTGAAGAAAAAGGAATTGAGTATCTTAATGCAGACCGCATAGAACATGTAGATTATGTAAGAAAACATAAATTGCAAATTGATTTTGAAAAATATATAGAAAGTCAACTTATTAAACCTATTTCTCAAATATTTGAATTAATAGTTGAAAAGCTACCAAATTTTGAATACGGAAAAGGATACTATAAACAAATGGAAAATATATGGTATAATAAATATGGAGGTGACCAAGAAAAAACAGACAACAAAATTAAAAAATTAAAAGGTCAAATGGTAAAAAAATTAATATTTCAACCACTTATAGATTATGCTAATTCTAAAGTAAATAAAATAAATACTATTGATAATTGGTTAAAAACAACTGAAATTGTATCTATCGAGGAATCTAAAGAAAAAAAGGGAAAACCAAATCATGAAATAACTATAAAAAAATTAAAACAAACTAAATTAAGTTTTTGTAAAAAATGAATTATTCAATATATTATTTAATATATTCATTTATTTAATTATTTAATTATTAATTTTTTTTTCTATTTAAAAATATCATTATTAGATATATTATAACAATTTTTCTATAAAATTATAAAATTATAAAATGGAAAATACTACTTTATTACAAGAGAATACAAAATTAAAAGAAGAAAATGACAAATTAAAAATTGAAATAGAAGAACTTACTAATAAATTAAAAACATATACTAATACAGAAAGTCATCGAAAGTATTATGAAAAAAATAAAGAAAAAGTTATAGATAATGCAACTAAATATTTAAAATCATTAAAAGAAACAAATCCAGAAAAATTAACAGAATACAGAAAAAGAGCTTATCAAAAATTAAAATTAAAAAAACAAAATTTAGAAATTAAATAAATATTA
>Ga0214919_10012993_pt1 | contig 10147 bp, 9 predicted proteins | sample LL1503_MetaG_FD_177994 | JGI IMG/M metagenome (GOLD analysis project Ga0214919, IMG submission 177994) | Freshwater microbial communities from Lake Lanier, Atlanta, Georgia, United States - LL-1503 | ecosystem: Environmental > Aquatic > Freshwater > Lake | place: USA: Georgia | collected 2015-03-15 | reverse complement strand
GTTGCGCTGGATGTGTGTAACATTATTGGTCGTGTTGTAGTTAGCGGCAATGTGCGGCGGTCGGCTCAGATCTGCCTCGGCGACGCCAAGGATACAGCATATCTTAACGCCAAGCGGTACGATCTCGGCAATGTCCCCAATTACAGGTGCTACTCGAACAACAGCGTGATCTGTAACGACATCAACGAGTTGCTGGACAACCCCGAGTTCTGGGACGGGTACCTTGCCGGCGGCGAACCGTACGGTATCGGCAATATCGATCTTTGTCGCAAGATCGGGCGACTGGGCGAGACGCAGTATCCCGATCCCAGCGTCGAGGGATTTAATCCGTGCGTAACGGGCGACACGGTCGTCTACACCGAACACGGTCCTCGACAAATCGTTGATATTGTTGGAGATAAAATTAATCTGTATGTCGACGGGCAGCTCCATTCTACCGACGAGCGGGGTTTCTACATGACGGGAACGCGCCAAACGTGTACTCTGTCGACTGTCGAGGGTTTTACCTTGCGGGCGACACCAGACCACAAGATTATGAAGACAACAGGCGAGTGGGTTGCCATCAAGGATCTAGCAGTTGACGACAAGGTGCGCATCCATAACCACAAGACAACAAAATATTATGAGGTGAGTGGAACTGACTATTACGCGAAATCGCGCGCACAACTTCAATCCAACCAGTTGTGCTACCTGCGCCACGGGTGGGTTTATCACATCGTCGATGACGGGGAGGGCCCAAGTATGGTCAATGCGGTCGACAACTACTATGCAACCGTGTCTGCCGTGACTATGGGGAGTTTTGAAAATGTGTATGACTGTACTGTGCCGACAATCCACGCATTTGACGCGAACGGATTCTATGTACACAACTGCGCCGAGCAGACGCTCGCTGACAAAGAGACCTGTTGTCTTGCCGAGATTTATCTGCCGAATATCAAGAGCGAGGACGAGTTACATCGGGTTGCGCGGTATCTGTACCGCGTCTGTAAGCACTCCCTGGCGCTCAAGTGTGCTGACAGCAAGGAGACGGAAGAGATTGTCCACCGCAATATGCGCATGGGCATCGGAGTGACGGGATACCTCCAGGCGACCGTGCAGCGGGGGTGGCTCGACGGGTGCTACAAGATGCTCCGAGCGTTTGATGTTGAGTATTCAAAGACGCATAATTTCCCGATTTCGATTAAATTGACGACAGTCAAACCGTCTGGGAGTCTGAGTCTGCTCGGACACACGACATCGGGATGCCATCCTGCGTTCGCGCGCTATATGCTTCGGCGCATCCGCGTGTCGTCAGAGTCGAAACTCATCAAGCTGGCACAGGAGCACGGGTTCCCGATCGAGTACCAACTGCGGTATGACGGAACGATCGATTACACCACTAAGATTATCTCGTTTCCGTATAGTTATACGGAAGACACGATACTTGCCGAAAACTGCACGGCGATCCAGCAACTCGAGTATGTGAAGGAACTACAGACGACGTGGAGCGACAACTCGATCAGCGTCACCGTCTACTTTCGTAAGGAGGAACTGCCGGCGATCAAGGCGTGGCTCAAAGAAAACTACAACAATAGCGTCAAGTCGATTAGTTTCTTGTTACACAACGAGCACGGGTTTGTACAGGCGCCGCTGGAGAAAATTACAAAGGAGCAGTATGACGAGTTGGTGCGCAATACGAAGCCGTTCACATCCGTCGAGGGCATCTGCCACAATTCAAAGGACGACGAGTTTATTGGACAGGGCGAGTGCGAGGGCGGCGCGTGTCCGATCCGCTAATAAATTGTAATTATTACAATTTATAATTTCTCTATAACAACCCACGCATTATTTTCGTATTGACTGACGGAAGCGGTAGTTATTTTTCTAAGTACTGGTTTACCGGCAGAATGATTTGGGAACAACGTCCAGTAACAATTCTGAGGATAGTCTGTGGGCAGCAAAATACTGGTTGACGAGACCATGCTTGCGTCTGGATTTACAGATGCTAAAATTCCCGTATAATTCCAGACGCAAGCATCGCCATTCATTACCATTGTCCAGTTACCTAAATATTTGCCGGTATAATAATCAAAACTGCTTAGTCCGCCATTTGGACTTTCTTGAGACACTATAATAGCAGTCAAATCGTTGGCAAGATCGGAGGCATTGTTAGCTCCAATATCTGAACCTAGATTATTGGCATGTGCTTGTTGGATTGCTAGGGCATTTTGAACCTGTACCGGGGCAGTAGTTACAACCGGAGGCACTATAGTTGTAGCAAAATTCTCCTTTTTAGAAAGTATATATAATAGCACTATTATAAAAATAGTAATTCCGGCAATTAGATAAACATTTGTTTTCATTTATTAATGATTTATTAATATTTAATAAATGAAAAAATGGAAGACATCGACTACTACTTATTTTTCCAAGCGTGCAAGTTAGGACAGTTGGACGAGGTTAAGCGTTTAGTGGATAGCGGCGCCGATATCCACAACGAGAACGACTACGCGTTACGCACTGCTGCTATGAATGGACGCTTTGAGATTATCAAGTATCTGGTTTGTCTTGGCGCAAATGTCGGAGTGTGTTCAAACGGACCAGTGAGGTGGGCGGCTGCTAGAGGTTTTCTCGACATTGTTGTATTTCTGGTGGACCATGGCGCTAATATACTCGATCATAAAAATTACGCTCTGCGATGGTCGTCGCTTCACGGGCATCTGCCGGTAGTTAAGTACCTTGTTGAGAAGGGCGCTGATATCCAAGACTGTGACAATGGGGCAGTTAAGTGGGCGGCAGAGACTGGCAATCTGCCCGTACTAAAGTATCTGTTCGAGAATGGCGCTGATATCCGAGCAGGAAATGATTTTGCGGTACACTGGGCAGCGGAGGAGCGGAGGTTCGATGTGGTCAAGTATCTGGTTGACCACGGATGTTCCCAGGACGATATCACCGACGATGCTAAGAAGTATCTCGATTTTTGTAGTAAGAGACGGGTTCGGGCGCAGAAGAAACTATATTTCTGGTGGATTCAGATATGCTATGATATGACCAGGGAGTGTGGAAAGAGAATGGCAAAGAAAAATCTCGAATATTATCTAACTTTATGTAATTAAATAAATAAATAAATAATAATAAATAATAAATGTCAACAAGTCTTCCATCATCATGTAAGTCATTTGCTCCGAGCACAAGTTCTAGCAATGCCGGACAGATGACTAAACAACTGATGGATTCAATAGGCGGGTCGCAGGGGTGCGACATGAATAGTATGTTTGCCGCTGTTGCTGGAAAGGCCGATGCTGGGTGGGGAGCAGCATCAGGATCATTTACTGCCAGTGTGGGCGACCTACATAAGGTTGGGTGCCAATCTATAAATGCCCTAGTTGGAAACTTTTTAAACAGTGTATACACAGCTAGATGTATAGTACAAAACGACTCTGTTCAGTCCACAACAAACGTAACCATAAATCAAAGTATGAACCAAAATGCGTCAGGCGCCGGGACTGTTATAAGCAATAACTGCCCGCCAGGAACAACCGACTATGATCAGTCGGCAAGCGTAAGCGCTAATGTTATTACTACAATTTCAGCAACAGCGGCTGATCATATAGCAACTGTTGTCCAACAGGGTATGCAAAATACGGCAGACCAAATGCAAAAAAGCATATCTGGGTTTCAGGCCACCGGGTCTGGGTCTAAACAAGCGCAGGAAATGCAACAACAACTTACTAATAGTGCTCAAAGCTCAGATGTAAAAAACAATATAACTGCTCTTATCAGCAGCTTTAATGTAAATCAAAGTCTAAATTATAGTGCGAATGCGGGAGCAAAAATTACAGATGTTCCGTGTAAATGGACACCGCATGCCGTGATGGACCTACAGATCGCAAATATTGTCTCGTCTGCGTATTCGTCGGATGTAACAAATAGTATTGGTGCGTTCCTAAAAAGCGATATGGCACAAAAGCAACTAACAAAAGATAAGGGCGCGCCAGATGTTGTTAAAGATCTGTTTGACTCTGGTTCTATACTAGAATATATCGTTGGCGCAGTAGTATTGTGTATACTAGGCTATGCTATATACAAATTTCAAAGTAATAAGAAGGCGAAGGCTAAATTGGCCGGACTTGCCGGGTCGGGCGAAGAATCTAAATTAGCCGAATTAGCCTTCCGGTTCGGCAGAAGAAGAAGATAAGTTATTAATTAACTTATCACAACTGCGTAAATGATTACTGCGTAAATGATTACTGCGTAAATGATTACTGCGTAAGAAGATAATATATTACAGCAATAAAGGCAACAACGCCGACACTTATGGCAATATTTCTCTCCACTTTGGATTTCTTCTTTTCTGCAGCTTTCTTTTCTGCGGTTTTCTTTGCTGCTATTTGTGCTTGCGGTGTTGTATATTGTGGCGTGGTGGCGTACGTTGTAGATCCGCCTCCGCCGCACTGCGCCTGGACGGTTTTATTGTCTGAATTTGAAATTCCGTTTGCCAGAGAATAAGTAAATGATGTGCCGCACGCCGCGGCGCCGTTAGTACACCCCTTTCCCGCGGCATAGGCGTTTTTTTCGTTGGTGGCGGCGAACTGGCACTGGGCATTGAGACAATTACAATTTGTCTTAATCGCGGCGTAATCGGATGGAGATTTATTTTTGAGGTCAGTTGCGCTGCCAATGTTCGGGAATGCTGCCTGTGTACATATTTCGGCCGACGCCTGGCAAAAGCACATAGGATCTATGTTATTTACGATGTCGCAGTAATTTGCGATATTACTCTCTATTTCGGCTGCGGTTAATGTGGAGTTGTTGAGAGGATTGAAGTAAATGGTGTATACGTTATTATTTGAAGAATCTTGATTGATACTTAAAATCCATTTTGCGTTTTTCGGAGAAACAAACGCCTGTCCGCTGCTAAACATGGGGTTGTCCGACGGAAAAGCGCCTATGTTGCCGAAGATCCGCGCGCTATTGCTACCGTTAATGACATCACCTGGATTAGGCGGGGTAGGGGTCCCTTGCGCATATGCGGGATCAAACGGACTAATAAAGTATTGTAACGATGGGTCAGTTGGGTCGCTTGAATCGACAAGAGACCCCCATTCTGTAAACGCTAACTGATTGTTAGCGTAACTTCCGCTAAGATTTCCGAACTGTGCCGCGGATAAAGACCCCGAATTTATCACGGCGAGACTGATCAGATGTTTTCCTTGGACATTTGTGAATGATGAGGGCAAATTGTCCGAAACGTTCGGGTTAGTTAGTCGGGCCAATATAGGATTATTTACCGGAGTGGCCATTTATTATTATAATAATTATTAATAAATGGCCAACATCTTATATACAATTTATAATAATTATGTGGACTCGACAACTCCAAGTGAACATGTAGAGAATGGATTTGTAAAGATCCACACGTTCGATACAACTTCAACAGTGACACCCGATACCCTAGACCAAGCGATTTTTGGTGGAACGGGCGAGGCATCGTACCTAGTTTTTTCTCCTGCGGGCTGTATTTATGTACTGGATAGCACAACAAATGCCATGATAGCTAGTTTTAGTAACCCGCTAGGCGTACCCGAAGTGTTTAACAAATATTGGTCGAAAACAGATAGCAATGGAAAGCGTAAAAGCATCGTCGACTATACTAAATTCAATCCCTATAACACGTCAGTTACCATGCCCCAGTATTTCGCATCTATGGGCGGTAGTCTGGGAAACAATGCGGTCGGATCGGGGTACCTTTTATATCGCGACGCAGTATATCCTGCGGCTGGAAATTACTATCTTCTTATAAACCCAATAAACAGGGCATATAGTAATAGTGATGGAAATACAGTATTCCCTCTAAACGATAATGCTAGTAACGTTAGCGCGTATTGCGGGACAATCCAACACCAGGATAGCGCGTGTTATTGCAGCAATACGTTTAACAGGTGCCATTACGCATCGGCAAACGGCGAGGGGACCTATAACACAATTACGGAGTCTGTAAAATCAACCACCAATCCATCTGCGATCAGCGCTCTAAACGCACTCGAAAACGAGTGCGTATGTAACGGAATATGTCAAGAGTGGGGCGGATACGCAAATCTTACAACCAAACCTCAATGTAGCACCAATAACACAAATGTATTCTGTGGTGTAAACTTGGTGGCATCCGATGGCGGTCAAATCAAAACTGGAGGTTTAAATATTGCTCAAAATTGTAACGCTGATAACGCTAAAACAACGCCAGACGCCCCCCCTCCAAGCACGACGACAGACGCTCCGACGACACCAAACACGACGACGCCAAACACGACGAAAAAAAAGTCGACAGATTCTAAGTCTGATAAAAAGAAAATATATATTGCCGTGGCAGTTATTGTTATCTTGGTTATTATTGGTGTTATAATTTTAGTATAATCAAACTGATTTTTTGTAGTTAATAACAAGTAAACATGGAAATGGTTGAAGCATGCAAACTCGGCGATATCGACGAAGTAAAGAATCTTGTATCCCTCGGAAAAACAGTGCCAAGTATGGCGGTCCGCGCCGCAGCAGAGAACGGGCACACAGATATAATAAAGTATCTCGTAGGCGCAGGTGATACGGTGGACGAAAGTTATGCTAAGGCCTTATGCGCAGCGGCTGGAAAAGGACATATACAGATTGTCGAGTTCTTAACATCTTTTATAAAGCCCGGCGGAAGCGAGCGCGCAATGGTAAGTGCTGCGAGTAACGGGCATCTGTACGTCCTTAAGTATCTTGTGGAACATATAAACAATATATATGATTCCCACCGTTCGGTTATTGTTACGGCAGCGGGAAAAGGGCATCTCCATATCATCGAGTATATGCTATCTGTTGCTGACCAACAACGGCATGTGCTTGAAGACGCACTGTGTATATCGAGCGCCAATGGACATCTCCCTGTTGTTAAGTATCTAACTGAACACGGGGCGAGTATATACGTCGACAATAACTACTGTCTTCGAATGGCTGCTTTGAACGGGCATTTAGATATAGTCAAGTATGCGGTTTCAATCGGCGGAAATGCGCGCGATAACGATGACTGGGCTGTGCGGTGGGCGGCGTACAATGGACACATCGAGGTTGTCAAGTATCTAGTGTCTGTAGGCGCAGATGTGTCTGTCTATGATAACTATTCGGTGTGCTTGGCAGCGGCGAACGGCCATCTTGAAGTTGTCCGGTATTTGAAGGAGATAGGGGCGGACATCCACGCCAGAGAAGATGTGGCCGTGCGATGGGCAGATTGTAATATTCAGTACGAGATTGTCAAGTTTTTAGTAGACAATGGAGCGCCAACGACTAAAATATCACTGAACGCAAAAAGGTATATCGAGTTTCGCCAGAAGATGGAGAAAGTTCGCATACTTAGAGCACAGAAGAAACTATACTTTTGGTGGATTCAGATATGCTATGATATGACCAGGGAGTGTGGAAAGAGAATGGCGTTGAGAAATCTGGACGCGTACAACGCGATTGTTAGTAGTTATACTTAGTAGTTATACTTAGTAGTTATACTTCATTTCTTTATTAAAGAAATGACTTACTTGTAGTGATTGATAAATAAACAAGTTCCGATGATGATGTCGAACAATAGTACTAGATAGGCGTGCGTTGGTTTTGTAAAAGCCATAATGGCAAATGTAAGGTATATGAGGGAATGGAGGGGACGAAAATCGTTCCACCAACTTTGACCGCCAAACGCGCCTTTGTTAGTCGGATTTACAATAAACTGGTACATGAAACCAATGCTTATCATAAACGCAGCTGCGCCCATTATCTTAATATACGGTTCGTCTACTTCCCCGGCGCGCTTGGAAAGATATACAAGCAATAACCTAAGGGGAATACAACAGCACACAAATAGAATAATGCGAGTTCTCGTATCCATTTATTATAAAAAAATATTTATAATAAATGACTAAAGTTGTTAAAAGTTCCGTTTCCAGTAAACATTCCCGTAAGCGCCGCGTTGTTAAACGTTCCCGTAAGCGCCGCTCTAAGTCTGTTGTTAAACGCGTTGTTAAACGTTCCCGTAAGCGCCGCTCTAAGTCTGTTGTTAAACGTGTTGTTAAACGTTCCGGTAAGCGTTCCGGGTCTGTTGCAAAGCGTGTTGTTAAACGTTCCCGTAAGCGTTCTGGGTCTGTTGTTAAACGTGTTGTTAAACGTGTTGTTAAACGTTCCGGTAAGCGTTCTGGGTCTGTTGTAAAGCGTGTTGTTAAACGTGTTGTTAAACGTTCCCGTAAGCGTTCTGGGTCTGTTGTAAAGCGTGTTGTTAAACGTGTTGTTAAACGTTCCGGTAAGCGTTCCGGGTCTGTTGCAAAGCGTGTTGTTAAAAACTCACCCGCAGTGGATCCAGAATCTAAATATGTAACTACTTCGTCAAATACTTCGGCAGACGTGGCAAAGTTTCTCTCGATCTTTCCAGAGGTTCGCAAGTACGACAAGTCCAACAGGATGATTTTTAAAAACAAGGTCTTCGATCTTATCGCAGGAAAGAAAATAAACCTGTTTATGAAACACTACACAATAACACCTGATATACTGATGTACGACAAAAAGTTTGTCGATGCTCTTCGAGCAAGTTAATTTATTATTAATAAATTATTAATAAATGGCAAAAAAAGGAGCAGCGGTTATTTTTACAAACAGCGACGGATTAGTTTTAATAGGAAATGAATCTCAATATGTACTAGATATAATCAGTCAGTATCGACCTGAAATACAAGATGTTGTTAGCGACCTTTCTAAGGATGTAAAAATCCTACCCAATATGACAGATAAAGCAATTAAAAAAAATCTGGATAAAAAAGCGGTGCTAGTACAAACAGAACTGGATAAAGAGTATAGTCTGGGTTATATTAGATATACTTTTTCTAAAAAAACTAGAGAAGATGGACAGTTATATATTACCGATATTAAATATAGATTTTTACAAACAGATGATCTCCGAGCTCGTTTTGAGAGAGTCACAGCAAATACACTAGGTCTAATTAAAGGTGGTCAAGGAGACGATGAAGATATCGATAAAACAATCGAAAGAGAGATTGAAGAAGAAATTGGAATGCGTGGTCCATATGATTTGGTACTTTTTCCTTTTAAAGGTATCTTAAGAAAAGCTACCTCTGAATACACCGTTTACGGACTAAAGCTAACAAATGATCAAATCGTACAAATAAAAGATAATCTAAAAGCACATAGATCTGGAGAAATATATAACATCCGTTTTGAAAATCTACAAATTATACTTGATATGAAAGGTTTAAATGGTATGTCAAGAGACATTTTAACTGAATACAAAAAGTGGTTGTTGAAAGATAATAATGTTTCTACCCTTAGACACCTGCGTGTTGAAGGTCCTGGTAAAAAAGTTAAAAAAGTTAAAAGAGTTATAGACCCTGATATGCCTCCTCTTATGCTTCCTAGAGGAAACACCCATTATCACGGACTATATACAATTTCTCATCCAGAACCATTCGAACTAAGAAGTAGAGCTGTTATTTTAGACATGCTTAATGATTATGAAACTAGCAATGAATCAATTAAACCATTTACTCCTAGAGAGAAAGAGGTTGTGCTAGATATGATTGTCGAATTATTTGATAACTTAATTACTCAAGACGATCAAGACGAATTTTCTAAAAATTTTGACTTAATAGTAAGAGGTTTTAGAACTCTAAGATTTGGATTTAATAGTTCTGCTAAGCGCCGTTCTGGTAAACGCCGTTCTGCTAAGCGCCGTTCGGGTAAACGCCGTTCGGGTAAACGCCGTTCGGGTAAACGCCGTTCTGGTAAGCGCCGTTCGGGTAAACGCCATTCGGGTAAGCGCCGTTCGGGTAAACGCCTTTCCGTATAACGACATAAAATAAAAAATAAATAAATAATATTAATAAATGTCTAGTGACCTAATCCAACGATACAAAAAAGAATGTACTAATGATAGTGACCCGATTTCATTGGTGCAATTTGGAGATATGACAATCGACGAATTAACAGATATAGTTCAGTTAGGGACTGGACCTCAAAAACATTGTTATACTCTTGATAGTATATACAGATGGATTAGTTCAAATCCTGCAAATCCCACAAATCCCATGACTAGGGAGATAATACCTCCTGATCAGGTACGGGCAATACGTGCTGCATACAT
>Ga0214919_10012992_pt1 | contig 10148 bp, 10 predicted proteins | sample LL1503_MetaG_FD_177994 | JGI IMG/M metagenome (GOLD analysis project Ga0214919, IMG submission 177994) | Freshwater microbial communities from Lake Lanier, Atlanta, Georgia, United States - LL-1503 | ecosystem: Environmental > Aquatic > Freshwater > Lake | place: USA: Georgia | collected... | reverse complement strand
ATCACATCAGAACTCGGCCCGATGCCTGAAGTATGTGGCGAACATGCGCTGTATTGCGATCCTTACGATCACACGAACATTGCAATGCAAATGTTAAGGTGTTTGGAAATGCCTGGGGAAGAAAGAGTGCAAAGATTGAAAGCTGCAAAACTTCACGCTTCGCAATTCACATGGAAAAAAGCTGCGGAAGAAATGATTACCACCATCAACCAGTTATTAGAATCTAGAAAAAAAGCGTAGTAAGAATAGAAAGTTCTATTTTTCGTCTTCCGTTTCGTCGTCAGGGCTTGCGCCATCGGTTGGGGTGTTAAACCCGAGTTCGGTGGGCCTTGCTTCAATGCCCTGAGAGTCGCGCATCATCTCGCAGAATCGGTTTGAAGAAAGTTGCAGAACCCTTAGGCATCGTTGAAACACAGATTTGCAGTTATCAATTGGCTCGCAAAACATTTCGACCCCTGCCCAGACTTTGTCACCCAACTGATAAAGTTTCACAACCTTCATCTCGGCGTTAATATCCATAATAAATGTGGCAGCTTTTTCTTCTTCATCGGGAGTGCTAATTTCCCAGAATGCTGGATAAACAAGTCTAAAGTAATTAGTATCCTCTTCTTCCACAAAAAGAAGATAGGTGACCGCTTCGTGTTTGAAGACGATATCGCCATCCTCATCTTGCGAGGGTCTATAGCCTTCTTCCTGAAGGAAATCCATGTAAAATTGTTGTTTAGAATCCATACCACTCCCTAATAAAAGCAGGAACTGTAGTACTACCTTACAGGGAAAAAGGTATCACAGGCAAGCTGATTCGAAAAGAATCAGGTGGGTATTTCCAAAATATTTATAGGGGAGTGATTGGTGGCATAATCCTTGTTTTTATCAAGGACTTTACCATTACCTGAACTGTTGGCGTTGGTTGAAACGACAGCGATTTTTTTACCTGCGGGGTGAAGTGCAAACGAATGACAATTAGGCATGGTTGCGAGGTTGATAAAAGGTTGGGTTTCACCCATGAGATTGAAAAACACTTTTCCATTACCGGGCTGGCCGCTGCTTACACCCGCAAGAATAGAATCGGTAATGAAAAGCAAATCGTAAACATACCCATCGTTTTCACTGCCCGACTGGATGCGAGAGATTTCTTTCCCGGTCTTCCAATCAAAAACAATCACAAGCGAAGGGCCCTGAACAAAACCACCCCGGTTAGGATTAATACCGCCACATGCAAGCTTCTCACCTTTGGAATCGAATGCGAAACAGCGCACGCCACCTACATCTTGCAGGCGATCGAGTTTATACATCGCAGAAGCATCAAGTTCACGGAGTTTTTTTCCGGTAAGAGTATCAACTTGAGCAATTTTCCCCTGCAAGTCGCCCACCAAAATGGCTTTGGAGTCTGGAGTAAATGCAACAGAAAGAGGATCCCAAGAGAAATCTTTGAATTCCTTGACGAGTGAGCCATCAGCCGTAGACCAAACTTTAATAAGTTTATCGGTGCCACAAGTTGCGAGGAGTTTGCCATCGGGGCTGAGGGAAACTTTTCGAATCCAGCCATCGTGTGCCTTATCATTCTTCCAAACTGGTTTGGAATCTTTTTCAAGATAGTTGGAAGCGATCAATTTACCCCAAGAATCTGCAGAGTACAAAACCTTATTGGTAGGATGAAATGCAATCGCTTGCACCCAACCATTATGGCCGGTGATGGGGGTTAGTTCCGTGAATTTATCGGTGGAAGAATCCCACCTGCGTACAGAGCCATCAAAGCAGGCAGCAGCAAGCACATTACCACAAGGGCTGAATCGAGCAGCGCAAATTTGAACCGGGCAAGCAAGATCAATAATTTTCTTGGTCTTATATTTTAGTGCCAGCTCTTTAGAATCTTCCTTCATCGAAATATCCCTTCATAGGATTCCTATTAGTTAAGCAAGAACCTCAGAAATAATCTTGCACTCTTCATTAGCGATAGGCAAAGGCTGCCCTTGGTTATCGTATTCGGTTTCAGAAGAATCGATACCGAGGGCTTTGAACCAAACATGAAACATGGAACCGATATCGTGCGCATCGCCTTCGACTGCGGTACCAAGTTTATTGGTTTTACCTGAAGCTAGGCCTTTTTTTAATCCACATCCCGCCATGGCTAAAGACCAAGCTTCAGGCCAGTGATCGCGCCCAAGATGGCCATTGATGCGTGGGGTTCTACCAAATTCAGACATGAGAATCACAAGAACATTATCGAGCATTCCGCGCTGTTGCAAATCTTCAAGCATCGCAGAAAACGCCATGTCTACCTTAGGAACCAAACTAAGATGGCCGTTGAAATTATCGCCATGCGTATCCCAACCATACGAGGTGACTTTAACAAAACGCACACCCGCTTCGAGCATGCGCCTAGCTTGCAGCATATGCCTACCGAACTCGGTGATGCCATAGCGTTCAAGATCTTTGGAAGGGATTTTAGATTGGTCAAAAAGATCGATGCGTTTTTGCAATTTTGCAGCCATGTCGAAAACAGTACTAGAGGCTTCGCTACTTTCTTTTCTTCTAGTAAGCCTGTAAGTTTTATCGAGTTTTTCGCGCAGTTCATTGCGAGCAAGATCAGCTTCAAGAGAAACAGAATCAGGCCTGAGAAGGTTTTCGGGTGCTTTGCCATCACCAAAGGCAATCGCGCCATATTTGGGGCCTAAAAAGCCAGCATCTTTAGTAATAAACCCGCCACTCATTGGCTTGATCCAGACATAAGGTGGCATGCCGGAAGAGCAAGGGCCCATCAATTTGGAAACAGCAGAACCAAGATAGGGATAGGTAACACCGCGGTTTTTTGGATCGCCCCGCTGAATCCGATCGACCCCTGCAGAATGCGAATTATCCTGGGTGCAAAGGCTTCGAACCAAAACAAGCTTATCCATGTGGGATGCAGTTTTAGGCAGAAGCTCGGAAATATGAATACCCGGAACTTTAGTGGGAATAGCCCTAAACGGTCCACCAAAAGTAGTATTTGGCTTAGGATCCCAGCTTTCAAGTTGACTCATGCCACCATCGAGCCAGATAAACAAAACCTGCTTGTCGTTTTTACGAAGTTCTTCTGCGATAGCAGGTTGGGCAAGCATCCCTGATGCCCCTAGTGAAGCAGCGCCTACAGTGGAAGCACCCAGCCATTCTCTTCGCGATAACAAATGATCGTGAGGCGTACATAAGTTTTTCATTTTATTTCTCTAATTACGAATCAATGGTTCAAGTTAAACTCTGAAGAAGCAAGCAAAGCCCATACCAGATTTTTAACACCAATCTCACCAGCACTTACAGGCTTAGAAAGAAACTCGAGTGCATCTTTAATTTCTTGAGGATCAGGAATGCGTGCAAGAATTACAAGGTATGCTTTTTCAATCATCACATTATCAGGCTTCATTTTCGCCAAATCCGCAACGGTGTTGTCAGCTTCTGGTTTCAACAACGCAAGCACTGCATCATCATTCAACAGAAACAGTGCAGCCTTTAAAGAAAAAGCAATTTCATCTTCGGGGTCGCGTGCAGCGTTGGCAAAAGCCTTGGCGAATTTCGCTTTCAAAGCTTCGGGCATATCAGGTTCGTTACCGCCTTTTCTTTCAAGTTTCCCATACCGGCCTGTTGCGACCAGAATTGAAGAAAGAAGCTGTTCAGCGGACAATCGTTTTTCAATTGCAGTTGCAAAAAGTGCTGGATTTTCAGGGGTTTTGCCCATTTCAACTTTACTAGAGCGCTGATAAACCTTGGTATTTGCAATCTCTGTTAAAAACCATTTGATATCAAACTGATGGGCGCTGAATTCTTTTGCAAGAAGGGAGAGCAACTCTGGATGCGAAGGGGGATTTCCCGCATGATGTAAATCTAAAGGATGAACCAGTCCCCTGCCCATCATCATGAACCAAATGCGATTTACAATATTTTTAGAAAAGTCTGCGTTCTCTGACGAAGGCAATTGTTCTGACAATTTCTCTAGGGGGCTGAACTTAGGCACTCCCAATATCTTCTTCTTGGGATCTGCAGGAACCAAAAACTCTTCACCCTTCTTAAACTCTGGAATAGCAACTTCAGCCATTCCTGGAATCTTAGGAGCGGTCTCTTTTTTCTCTTTCTTAAAGACGGACATGAACTCCACTTTTTTCGCAGTCAACTTCTCGCCCACGACCCCGGCTTTTGCATCTGCAAGATAAGTGTTTTGAAAAAAAGCAAACAATCCTTTGAAGTCTGCCTGCTTGTATTCATCAATGAAAAGATGATCATGACACTCGGCACATCGGAAGTCCTTGCCTAAAAACAATCTACCCACATCCCGGGTAAGGGCGGAATAATCGACAGGGTTTTGGCCGTAGTTCTCAAGCCTTTTAGAGAAAAAGAAATTGGCGCCTTTCAAATCTTCTTTACTGTTTATGCCCCGCAAGATTTCCTTCGCCATCACATTCCAACCTTTGTTTTTCTTGAAGGAGTCTTCAAGATATTTCATCCACTCTGTGTTATCGCCCAATCTTTCCATGAAATGAATATGAAAGGTATTGGCCATCGTTTTTGAATACGCAGGGGAACTGATAAGCTGAGCGATCAGCAGTTTGCGTTTATCCAAAGCCTTGTTGGCAACAAAAGAATCAACCTCTGCAATGTTGGGGATACGACCTGCAAAATCCAGATAAACCCGTCGCACAAACTCATGGTCATCCGATTGTTTGCTAACCACCTTGCCTGTAATTTTAGCATCAATCAAGGCATCAATTTTTCCAGAGAGCGATAGTTCCGCAGCGTTGGTGTGACTCAGCATCAAGATCAGAAGAAACCACAAAGGCATGGATCGAAGTAAAAATCGGTACATTGAAACCTCTGAGGGCAACTACTTTGGCGGGAAAAAAACAGCAGTTATTAGACTAAGCATACCATACTTCGCAACTTAAACAACAGAAAATCAGGGTGTTGGAACGATCTTAGTGGCATGTAAAACCCTAGGGTTTCGCCCCCCATCCAAGATGGTTGGATGCAAATGAAATTGAGGATAAGCCTGAAATCTTGCCCGGGAAGGTTCTTCTTGTGGAGCACCAATCTCGATAAACAAATTCCCACCCGGGTTAAGCCTTAAACCTGCGCCCGGAAGTATCTGGTCGAATATCGAAAACCCATCTATCCCTCCGCTCAACGCCAGTCTTGGTTCATAATCTTTTACATCCTTATCCAAATCTTTAATATCGCTATCAGGGATGTAAGGGGGATTGCTAACAATGGCATCAAAGACCTGGCCTTTTTCAAGTGGAGCAAACAAATCCCCAAGAACAAAGCTGACCCTGTCTGCAACCTTATTCGTAATTGCATTCTTAGATGCAACCGCCAAGGCCTTAGGACTGATATCAACTGCAACAATCTTTACTTGGGGAAGAGATTTTGCCAACGCAATTGCAATGCAACCTGATCCGGTTCCTAGATCAAGGATTGTTCTCCAGTTTTCTTTTTTTGCAATTCGAAGAGCAACATCGACCAAGCACTCGGTATCTGGCCTAGGGATTAAAACATCCTGATTGACAAAAAAAGGGAGGCTGTAAAATTCCTTGCTTGCGACAAGATATGCAACGGGGCATCCCTCTGCGCGTCTTCGCACCAGATCGCGAAACTTTGCTTTCGCATCTTCCTCAATAGCTTCATTATAGCGGGCATATAAATCGATACGTTTAAGTTTAAGCGCATGGGCGAGAAGAACTTCTGCATCTAATCTGGGAGAATCGCAACCCTTTTTGACAAAATACTGTGCAGTCCAATCTAGTAAGGATCCAACTGTCCATTCTGTTTCAGGTTGCATGAAAGTACTTCTGGGAAATGGTCAGGTGAGTTTTGCCTGCTGTAGCCTGATCTTTCTATCTTGTTCGCGTAACGCCTTGAAAACATCGCCTAGTTCGCCCAGCATGATCGCATCCAATCTATAAATATTTAGGTTGATGCGATGATCGGTAAAACGATTTTGCGGGAAGTTATAAGTTCGTATTCGTTCGCTACGATCCCCCGAGCCAATCTGCTCTTTTCGCGCAGCAGAGCGTTCATCGTGGGCTTTTTTCATCATCATTTCTAAAACGCGGGAACGAAGAACGCGCATTGCCTGCTCGTAATTTTTATGCTGACTACGCTGATCCTGACACTTCACCTCAAGGCCCGTGGGTAAATGAATAATCCTTACAGCAGATTCAGTTTTATTCACATGCTGCCCACCCGCGCCACCCGCCCTCATGCGTTCCCATTCGATATCTTCATCACGGATTTCCACCTGAACATCATCAGGCTCGGGCAATACCGCAACCGTTGCTGCAGAGGTATGAATTCGCCCTTGGGTTTCTGTTGCAGGCACTCTTTGCACACGATGCCCGCCACTCTCAAACTTTAAGAATTGATAGGCGTTGTCGCCTTCCAAGCTGAAAATCACATCTTTATAGCCACCATGCTCGCCATTACTAAAAGAGATGTTTTCAACCTTCCACCCTTGGCTGCGTGCGTAATAAGTGTACATGGTGTAAAGGTCGCCTGCAAAAATCGCAGCTTCATCCCCACCTGTACCTGCACGAATTTCAACAATAAGTCTGTCGTAATTCTCATCGCCCGCTAGGAGAAAATCTTCCAGCTTTATCTTCAGCTCATCCCTGCGCGTTACCATCTCAGTTAATTCGTTCTGAGTGTAGGCAAGCATCTCAGCATCCTTGGCATCGATCAGCGCAAGCATTTCTTCCCCAGCAACAATATCTAGCTCTAATTTTTTAAATTCTTCGAATGGCTTGACCTGTTTGACGAGTCTGCCATGCTCTTTGGCAATGGTTGCAAACTTGGCCCTATCAGAAACAATGGAAGGGTCTGAAAGCAGGAACTCCAGCTCTCTGTGTCGTGCCACCATGGATTCGAATGCGGCCAGCATGGATGTTTCACTTTGGGTTTAAAATGCCGATGCCCCCACCCCGTCCAACGACAGAGTAGGGGCATCAATAATATTAGAAACTACTTGGCGGCTTCAGCAGGTGCTTCTTCGCCAGTCTTCTTGCGCTTGTCCCAGTTGTACTTCTTCTGGAACTTTTCAATACGGCCTGCAGTATCAACAAACTTCATCTTCCCAGTAAAGAAAGGATGACATGCAGAACAAATTTCTACCATGATTGTTTTCTTGGTGCTGCGGGTCACAAATTTATTACCGCAACCACATGTGACAGTTGCTTCAATATACTCTGGATGAATCTTAGCCTTCATGATAATCTCCGGTTTTCATAAACATCTTAATTGTTTATTCTAGAACTTAGGTATTACTTGCGACAAGGGTAACAACCCGAACTTACTCAATTTATTATGGTTGCTATGGAATTTATCACCAAGTTTGACCAAACCCTCTCGGTACAAAATCTTGATTTTGTTCCCCCCACATGGCTGGATTACCTTCTAAGGAATGCCACCTACCTCGGGGATTCACGCCTAATGATTCTACTTATCCCATTGCTAGGGTTATACTTACAACGAACTAACGGTTGGCGAACAGCTTTAATTTTCGTGATTGGAACTTCAGCAGCCTGCTTAACCTGCGAAACTCTGAAGCATTGTGTGGGCAGGAATAGGCCGGAAGTAACTCAAATGAGGCTCGAAGGAATAAAAGTTCCAACTTCGCCTAGTTTTCCTAGCGGTCACACCTTTTCCGCCTCTGCGCTCTACCCGGGCCTAGCATTAATAATGGTGCGTTTTTCCTCATCCATGCCCCTCAAAATCGCCCTACCTTTATTCGGTACTGTCCTAGCGCTCTTGGTTGGCTACACCAGAATCTATCTGGGAGTTCACTTTTTCTCTGATGTAGTTGCTGGACTAGTTGGAGGCCTAACCTTTGCATTGGCAATGGCTTTCCTCATTCCTAAACCAGTTGGCCCAACACATGACACAAAAATTGCTGCACCATCATCCTTGTTAACTTAAGTTGCTCAAGGGTAATTTAAATCTTGGGTTGGTCAAGCAATGGCCATTGACAAGATTCACCACGGGTTGGTCAAGCACTAAGCGCCTGACTTCTTCTGCACCTTTTCTGCGCATTTCAATAAACCCTTCCACCGAATAAAAAGCACTGTGCGGCGTAAGCAACACCTTCGGATGCTTGCGTAATCTTTCATCATCCAAGGGTTCTTTTTCAACAACATCAAGTGCTGCATACGCAAGCTGACCTGATTCCAACGCACGCACCACCGCATCGCCCGAAACACATGGGCCACGGGCTGTGTTCACCAAGTATGCCCCCTTAGGAAGTAATGCAAGGGTAGCATCGTTCACAATATGCTTTGTTTTAGGGGTTAATGGCGTATGCACACTCACGAAAAGACATTGAGGCAGCATTTCCTCTAACGAATGGCATCGTTCCATTCCAATCGCTTTATCGAGACCGGGTGTTGCAAACGGATCATAAAATAGCACACGCAAACCCAAAGCTTTCAGACGCAGCGCGGTGGCGGTACCAATTCTGCCACACCCTATTAGGCCAACGGTTTTGCCTCGCAGCCTAGGCGCTCCAAAAACATGATTGGGCTGCCAGCCACCAGATCGAATATCATCGTAGCAGGGAATTAATCTGCGGGCGATTGCCAACAGCAGCATAACTGCATGGTCTGCAACTTCTTCGGTTCCATAATCGGGAACATTGCAAACTGCAATGCCTTTTTCGCCTGCAGCTTTAATGTCAACATTATCATAACCCACACCACAGCGAACAATGCCCTTGCATTGATCAAGCTTGGCAATGATGCGAGCAGAGATTTTGATGTCATGAAAAACCAGAATGCCTTTTACTTTAGAGGCAAAGGGATCGATATCCGTATCGGTATGGGTATTCAGGATTTTGATATCAGCACAGTTTTCGAGAACCGGGTTTTCGATGTCTGCTTCTTCGAGGTAATCGGTGATAAGTACCAGCGGTTTTTCAATTGCCATTGATTGCTCCTTGGGTTTGCATCTTAATAATGCTTATCTTAGGAACCAGAGGGGAAATGTGGAGTTGTAATAAGAGAAGGGGCAGGTGTTTTTTAAAGTGGGTGAAGCTTTGGGTTTCTTTACGGTTGTAATGAATAGGGGGTGGGATAATAAGGATTAAAAGCAAATATGGGGTTCGAAACGGTTCTTCAACTTGGTCTAATGGATGATTGTTTGCTATCAAAGTTACGATAATACTTAAAGACAATCACTGCAAATGACTGATAGCTATTTCGAAAATATGGGAAATTGATGAGAACAGATGAACCGTGGTACAAGGATGGTCTAAAATTTAAGTGTACACAATGTGGCCATTGCTGCACGGGTGAGCCTGGGTATGTATGGGTCACCGAGGAAGAGATGCAAGCTATTGCGGATTTTACCAAAGAACCTTTGGAAGAAGTGAAGCAGTTAAAAGCGAGAAAAGCCAAGGGACGATACACCTTACGAGAAAAAGCGAATGGTGATTGTGTTTATTTGGGAGAGGGCAAAGGTTGCACGATCTATAAAGTAAGGCCAGTGCAATGTCGGACTTGGCCATTTTGGGAAAGCACCGTGGGGACCCCCGAAGATTGGGAAGAGACAAAAAAGGTCTGTCCCGGTTCGGGTCAGGGCGATTTAATTAGTTCGGAAGAGATAACAATGCGCTTGAAGCAACTGCGATTGTAGGTAATAATCAAGGTGATACTCCTACCCGAAAAAGTGAGCTTACAAAACCTGCCCTAACATTTATTTTGGGACTATAACGGTGATGTTTAATACGAAGTTGAAAATAGTTTTTCTAAGCATGCTGGCAATGCTGGTTTTGTCCACGATTACTATCAACGCTGCGAAAGTACATTCTGCAGATAAAGAACCCATCGCCAACTTTGACAATGACATTTACCCGGTTTTAAAAAAGCATTGCCAAGGTTGTCATAACGATAAGCGCAAAAGTGGTGGCTTTAATTTATCTAAATATAAGAATCTTGCAGACATCAAGAAAGACATGAAAACATGGGAACGGGTTGCAGATAATCTTCGTACAGGCGATATGCCCCCTCCAGGAAAACCCAAGCCCAGCAACCAGCAACTAGATGTTGTGAATCGCTGGATGGATACGCAGGTTTTCGAGTTCAGTTGCGTGGGCCAGAAGGATCCGGGCAAAGTTACCATGCGCAGATTGAATC
>Ga0214919_10012990_pt1 | contig 10149 bp, 9 predicted proteins | sample LL1503_MetaG_FD_177994 | JGI IMG/M metagenome (GOLD analysis project Ga0214919, IMG submission 177994) | Freshwater microbial communities from Lake Lanier, Atlanta, Georgia, United States - LL-1503 | ecosystem: Environmental > Aquatic > Freshwater > Lake | place: USA: Georgia | collected 2015-03-15 | reverse complement strand
ATCCGCGCCACTGCCGCTTGCGCACACATGAAACCGCCCATCACATTGGTGGCAAACACCCGCTGAAAACGCGCCGCATCCATGCCCTCGACCCGCGCATAAGGCGCGACGATGCCCGCGTTGTTGACCAGCGCATGCAGGGGTGGGCATTCGCGGTCCACAAAGTCAAACAAGGCGTGTACTTGGTCGGCTTGCGACACATCGGCGGCCATGCACCACGCTTGGCCACCGGCGGCTTGGATGGCCTTGACCACGGCTTGGGCCGTGGCTTGGTTGCTGGCGTAATTGATGCAAATGGCGTGGCCTTGCTGGGCCAAGAGCCGCGCTGTGGCCGCTCCAATGCCGCGACCCCCGCCGGTGATGAGAATGGTTTTTTTCATGCCGCCGGACCCGCCACGGTGACACCTTGCACGCCATTGCGTTCGATGATTTGCGCGACCAAGCCCGAGGCCTTGGCCTGCTCCACAAATTGGTGCAAAAACGCTGCCGCAGCACTGCCGCCCTTGGGCACCCCAATGGCTTGGCCTATGGCGGTGAAGCGCCCGTCCAAAATGCGCGAGCCCGGCAGCTTGGCCTGCTCTTGCACCAGACGCGGGCGCAGGCCCGACAAAGCCTCCAGGCCTTGGGCCACAAACTCGTTGTAGGAAGCGTCCATGCTGGCCATTTGCACCAATTGCGCGTGTTTCAAACTGCGGCTCAGGTACAGGTCGTAAGCGCTTTTGTGCATGACCGCAATGCGCACCCCGGCGCGGTCGACATCTTCGATGCGCTGCAAAGGTGAATTGGCCGGCACCAAATAGGTGGCTTCGATCTCCAAATAAGGCGCCGAAAAATCAATCACGTTTTGGCGCGCCGGCTCGACCGCCAACAAGGCCATGTTCCACACACCACTTTGCGCGGCATCGGCCATTTCGCCTGGCGTGGCATAGGGGAAAAATTCGATGGGCACGCCAATTTCACGCGCCACTTCACGGGCCAAATCGGGGGCGATGCCTTTGGGCGCTTGGCTCGGGTCTTTCATGCTGACCAACAAAAAGTTGGCCAGGTTCAAGCCCACTTTCAGGGTGCCTTGGGGGGCGAGTTCTGCGCGCACGCTGTCCAGGGAGGGGGTCATGTGGGGTTCTTTCTGTGAACAAGGATGGGAATCAAAAAAATCAGCGCCGCACCGACGGCCCCTCAATGGGCATGCCGTTGGCGCGCACTTTCAGATACAGCTCCAGGCTGCGCAAAATCGCGCTGCCGGGCTCGGGCATGGCGGACTGTACGCCAGAGAAACAAGCGCGCAAGCGCCGGTCCATGCCACCGGCTTGTTGCCACGACAAGCGGTAAATCGGAAAGCCCGTAGGGTGGCCCGGGCTGATGGTGTCGCCGCGCATTTGCGCGCCCACACGGTCATCGTGGCAATGGGCACAGGAGAGGTTCATGCGTCCCTGCCGACTTTGGTATTGATCGGCACCGGCTTGCCACTGGGCTTGCCAAGCCGATTGCCGAGCCACTGGTGCTTGCACGGTGATGGGTTCGCCACGTGCCGCGTGGTGAAGGGCTGCACTCAATGCCAACACCGTGTCGTCGGGCTGGGCACTGGATGCACCCTGGCGTTGCCGACAGACACCGATTTGGTCCTCCAGGTTGCGCAAGGACCGCCCATCAGGGCTTAGCTTGGGGTGCTGGGCCACGGCTTTGCGCATGTCAGCCACGGGTCCGTGGCAGGACTGGCAAGTGGGGCCTGGCTTGCTTTGGCCCCAAGCCGCCAAGCCGCGCTCGACCCACAGGCTCATGGGGTTGGCCATGTCGTCGTCGTTCATTTGACGCAGGCTGGGCGACAAAAAAGCCAAGCCACTGATGCGCCCTTTGGTGTCTGGCGTCGGATCTTTTTGTGAGGGGTTAATCGGAACTGATGCTGATGCGGGTGTTGAAAAAGCGGGCGGCGCAGAAGGCGTGTGCGAAATGACCATTCGCTGCTGCAAGGCCAAAACCACCGCATCAATTTGTTCGGGGCTCAACACCGCTTGGGCAGGTGCGGGTTGGCGCAAGCCACTCAAGCTGCCAAAAACCGGCATCAATGTGTCGGGACGCAGGTGGCGTGGATCGACCACCCATTGCTTCAATTGCGCCGCGCTGTAGCGCTGCGCCACCCCATCCAATGCAGGTGCAAAGGTGCTGGTCGACGCAGGTGCGGCCTGCCAAGCATGGCAAGCGCCGCAGTTACCCAGGCTGCGCTCAGTGATGATGCGCCAACCCAGTTCTGCGTTGGCCAGCGCAGAACTGGCCCACCCGCCCAGCACGATGGCCCAGATACCGGCGCGAAACGCCAGCCAGCCAACCTGGATCACGCCACCCTCTGGGTCTCGGCCAAATCGTTCCAAACGTCTTGCCGGGTCAGTTGGCCGTTGACCACTTCAAAACGGTCGATGAATCGGATGCCCTCAAACGCACTGCCATCGTTCCACACGCCAAACAACGTACCGCTGCAATACACCACCGTGGTGTCGCCATGCCAGCATTCGTCAAAACGGTCATACCGCTTGGCCACCGAACGGTAGCGCGGCTTGGCCCAATCCATCAATTGTTCTAAACGCTGCATCTTGGCCGGGCCAGGAAAGACCATCTCAAAACCAGGTGCCAAAAAAGTTTGCGCCAAGGCCAGGTTGCGCGCCGCCATGGTTTCCAAAAAACTTTGGACCCGTGAACTGGCATCGGGCACTACCGCTGCGCCAGCGGCATACACCTGGCCGTCGCGCCGGTAGGTGCTGGCTTCGTTGATGAAGACCGTGGTTCCCGCGTCACTGGCGGCAATCACCGATCGGGCCGTATCGGCCAAGCGCTGCACCAAGCGGTGCTGGGCCTCTGGCGGATACCCAGGCAGCAAAGTCACAGTGATCACAGGCATGAAACAACTCCAAAAAAATAGGGCTCACAAACCCAAAGGACTGACCCCGACCAACCAGGCGTGGGCTTTGAACAAAAACACCGCATACAAAACCACGCCACCCATCACCGCCACCAAAGTGGCCCGCATCTGCGGCACCACCGGCGCCAAGTTGGTTGCGCGGTCACGGGCACGGGCCGCGCGAAAGCACAGCACCGCCCACACCAAAAAGGTGGCAAACAAAATCACATCTTCCAAGTTGCCGTTGGCCAACAAATGGGCCAGGGCCCACACTTTGACGCTGAGCACCATGGGGTGACGCATGCGGGCTTTGAGGTGGTTGCCCGGCACATGCGCGGCCACCAACAGCACCGAGGCCAACAGCATCAGCAAGGCTGCCACATGGCGCGTGGCCACTGGCGGCACCCACAGCACGGTGGGGGTGGCGCGGGCCAGGTCATAGCCCCAGCACAGCAGCACAAAGCCCGCCAAAGACACCAAGGCGTAAAGCCCTTTGAAGTTTTTTTCGCCAATGCGCGCTATTTGCTGGCTGCGCCAGCCCTCGGCAAACACCCGCATAGAGTGCGCGCCCAAAAACAAACCCAAACCCAACAGCATCCATGTCATGGCGTTTCTCCCGCCCCGACCACCGAGGCACCACGGCCCATGATACGCAAGCGCTGCTCAGACCCTGCCATTGGGTTCACACCCCAAAAGCGGCCAAGCCGCCATCGGGCTCGAATCGCTGGTTCACAAAGCGCAGTCGGGTGGGGCCGGGCATGGCTTGCGTGCCCACGCTGTGGCGTGGGTCGCCGGGGTAACAAATGACCCGGGTGCCGTTGTCGTCATGGGGCTGGGGCTCGACCAGGTGCGGGCCACGCTGGGCCGCATCTTGCAGCACCGCATCCACATGTTCAAACCGGGCCAAATGCGCCAGGCTCATGATTTGGGGTGGCGCCATCTCCATCTGGCCGGCCCAATAGCGGTGCAAGGCTTGGTGCGGTGTGATCCACACACTTTCCGTGGTCTCCACGTTGTCATGCTCGGCTTGCTGGTTGGCCGGTGCACGGGCCACAAAAAAACGGGTGTCAAAGCGTTTGTTGGTGACCGAAGGCATGCGAGACGTGATCCATCGCGACCAAGGCCACAAAGCCTCACACTGCAATTGCAAGTCGTGACGCTGGATCAAGTCCCCAAAACCAACCTCTTCGTGCCGCAAGCCATCCCAATCCAGGCCTTGGGCACCGCCCTGTGCAAACAACACGCCACACTCTTCAAACGATTCGCGCAAGGCTGCCACCCACAGGCTGGCGGCGGTATCGGTGCTCACATCGCCCTCGCGCAGGCGCTGGTGCAACACATCGGGGGCATGGTCGAGCCGCGCATGCAAGCCAGGGTCTGCGTCGAGGCGGTCCAACTTGCCACCAGGAAACACAAATACCCCACCCAAGACGGCCGATGCACTGTGGCGGCGCAGCAGGAAAACCTCCATCCCTTGAGCGCCATCGCGCAGCATGACCACGGTGGCCGCAGGGATCGGGGGGGCAGTGACTTCGATTGAATTGATGTCCATGCAAAGCATTCTGTCATTTCGCCGGGCTCGGCGCTGTCACCTGTGCAAGCCACACAAGGGCACAATGGCGGGCCTCATCCAACCACAACTCCATGGCCAAGAACACCCCGGAACGCCCCCAGGCAGCCACACCCAGATCGCTATCGGGCTTGAGCCCATTTTTGCGCCCCTACACCAGCGCCATCGCAGCAGGCGCCTTGTTTTTGTTGCTGGCGGCAGCGGCCACCCTGGCTTTTCCCTGGGCGCTGCGCCAACTCATCGATGGCGGTCTGGCCGACAGCGCCCAAGGCCAAGCCGATGGCTTGGCTGCCGACTTTGTCATGCTGTTTGGCGTGGCCGTCGCCTTATCGGTGTTTTCTGCGGCGCGCTTTTATGTGGTGAGTTGGTTGGGTGAGCGCATCACCGCCGATGTGCGCCAAGCCGTTTATGCCCATGTGTTGCAGCAAAGCCCATCGTTTTTTGAAACCACCCAAACCGGCGAGGTGCTTTCGCGCCTGAGCGCCGACACCACCTTGGTGCAAACCGTGGTGGGCTCATCGCTGTCCATGGGCTTGCGCAATGCGGTGATGGGCTCTGGCGCTTTGCTCATGCTGGTGTGGATGCGGCCTTGGTTGATGGTCCAAGTCATCGCGGTGCTGGTGCTGATTGTCTTGCCCAGCGTGTGGTTTGGGCGCCGCGTGCGCCGCTTGTCGCGTGCCAGCCAAGACCGGGTGGCCGACACCAGTGCCATGGCCTCTGAGGTCCTCAACGCCATCACCGTGGTGCAAAGCCATGGTGCAGAACAGCGTGAAGCGCGCCGCTACGAAGCCTCCACGTTGAGTGCCTTCACCACGGCGGTGCGCCGGGTGCGCGCCCGCGCCTTGCTGGTGGGCTTCATCATTTTGGCCAGCAGCGCTGCGCTGCTGTGGGGCCTGTACCAAGGCACTTTGGCGGTGTATGCGGGCAGCCTGAGCGCGGGCGAGTTGGGTCAAATCATTGTGTATGTGATTTTGCTCGCCAGTGCATTTGCGGTGCTCGGCGAGGTCTACGGCGACTTGTTGCGCGCTGCGGGTGCTACTGAGCGCTTGATGGAGTTGCTGCACACCCAATCAACGGTGGTGTCGCCTGAGCACCCCCTCCAAGCGCCTTGGCCCCATGCGGGCTCCACGCTGGCCTTGCATGGGGTGGGCTTTCACTACGCCTCGCGCCCCCTGACACCGGCGATTGACCAACTCAGCGCCCAAGTCCACAGCGGACAAACCGTGGCAGTGGTCGGCCCCAGTGGCGCGGGCAAAACCACCTTGTTTGATTTGTTGCTGCGCTTTCACGACCCACAGCTTGGCCAGATCGAGATCGATGGGGTCCCCATCCACCGCATGGACTTGCACGACTTGCGTGCGCGCATTGGCATCGTGCCGCAAGAACCGGTGATTTTTTCGGGCACGGCGTGGGACAACATCCGCTACGGCAGACCCGAGGCCAGCGACGCAGAAGTCATCTCCGCCGCACAGGCGGCCTATGCACATGAGTTTTTATCGGAACTGCCCGAAGGTTATGACAGCTTTTTGGGCGAGCGCGGTGTGCGCTTATCGGGCGGCCAGCGCCAACGCTTGGCCATCGCCCGGGCCATCTTAAAGAACCCCCCTTTGCTGTTGCTCGACGAGGCCACCAGTGCCTTGGACGCGCAAAGCGAGCGCATGGTGCAAGCCGCGCTGGAGCGCGCCATGGACAACCGCACCACCTTGGTCATCGCCCACCGCTTGGCCACGGTGCAAAAGGCCGATGTGATTTGGGTGCTGGATCGCGGCCGATTGATCGAGCAAGGCACCCACGCCCAACTGATCGCCCAAGGCGGTCTGTACGCCAGTTTGGCCGCCTTGCAATTTCAAAGCAGTTGATCACCCCTACAGCTTGACGTGGGCACTGGGTCAAGGTGCGGCTTGGCTTGCACCGGCTTGCAGTTGCGCCTGGCTTGGCAACCACAGCACGATCAAAGCGCTGACACAGGCAATGGCCGACATGGTCAGCATCAAGCTGGTGAAGCCCGCCGCCTTGATGAAGGGCCCCAGCAAATACACCGCCAACGAGCTGATGCCAAACGACACGGCAATGCGCACACCGCTCACGCGCGAGCGCATGGAGTTGTCGATGTAGCGCACCACCATGGTTTCGTTGAACGGGATGGACGCAAACACCGACACCATGTAGGCAATGGCCGCCACATACCAAAGCCAACCCGTGGTGTGGGCGGCCCAGTAAAACACCCCGATTTGCATGGCCAAAATGCCCAAAAACAAGGGCTTGACAGCCACCTTGTCGAGCAAGCGGCCCACCACCAACTGGGCCAGGGAGGCCACCGCATAAATGCCGGCCAGCAAAAACCCGAGCTGGGCCGGGTCGGCGACCAAACCGTCCAGCCGCTCGACCATCAATTGGCCATTGCCATTGGTGGTGAAGTTGAACAACAAGCTGCCGGTGGTGGCGCTGGCCACCATGACCACAAAAGTGCGAATGGCCAAGTTCCTGGGCAAATGCACCTGGGTGGCGGCTTTGCGCGCTGGTGCCGCGTGCTCAGGCGGCGCACAACGGGCAAACCAAAAACCACAAGCGATGGACACCAACCCGGGCACCACAAAGGCCATGCGCCAACCAAAGTACTTGACCAACAAACCCGTGGACAACGCCGCCAAGGCAATGCCCAAATTGCCAGACAACCCATTGATGCCAATGGTGCGCCCGGGCGTGGGCGAGTTTTGCACCAACAGCGGTATGCCCACCGGGTGGTAGATGGCAGAAAACGCGCCCAAGACCGTCAATGCCACGCCCATTTGCCAAGGGCTCTGTGTGAACGCCACGGCGATGGCACTCCAACCAACCCCATGGAAAAAAATCAACATCATGCGCCGCCGCCCCCACAAGTCGCCCCAACGCCCGGCCGGCACCGAAGCCAGGCCAAACATCACAAAAGCCCCTGTGGTGTAGGGCATCAGGTCTTCCCAGCGTGCCACGCCAAAGTCAGCGGCGATGGCCGCCACAGCAGTGGCAAAGATCAGCAAGAACAAATGATCCAGCGCATGGGCGAAGTTCAGCAAAAAGGCGGGGGTTCGGTTCATGCGGACCATTGTGAACGAATTCACAGATCCAAATCGACCCAGCAAGCGGCTTTGAAATCTGGGTTTTCAAAGCCCCCCTGGCGGCGCAGTGGATAACCGCGCGGATTGCACACCACCCGCGTTCCGTTCAAACCATAGTCAAAGCTGCTATGGGTATGGCCATGCACCCACAGCGCGGCGCGGCCCATCCAGTGCTCCAAATCAGAGCCAAACGCTGCACTGCCCAAGTCTTGTTGGTACATGGGGGCCGTGGATTGGAAACTGGGGTAATGGTGGGTGATGACCACCGTTTGCGCAGGATCGGCGTGCTGCAGCGCTTGGTCAAGCCACGCCCGGCTGATGCGGTGACGCTCCAAAGTGTCCATGGGCTGCAAGCACCTCGTGCTCGCCGTGGCGGTGGTGTCCGGGCTGGAATCGATGGCAATGGCGCGGTAATCCACCATGGTTCGTTTCGCCGCTGCCATGGCAGCGTCCCGGGTATGGGCGCCAAACAGCTCAAAATCAGTCCACAACGTGGTGCCCACAAACTGCATACCCCCAACAAAAACACCATCGTTTTCTAACAAGTGAACATCCTGAATGCGGGCTTTTTCGCGCATGAGATCAAGGGTGTTGCACCAATGCCCGTCATACAGCTCATGGTTACCCGACACATAAACAATGGGTTTATCGGGGAAAGTTTGTCTTGCCCACACCAGGCCTTGCGTGCCCACGTGGATGTCACCTGCCAAGATCACCACATCCACGCCCTGGTCGATGCGCTGCCGGCCCTGGACAGCTGGAAACGGGGCAAATTCGACATGCAAATCAGATAACACCAACAAACGCATACCAACCCCATCCTTTTAACGCTGAAAACCCATGCTCTGTCGCCTTGTTGGAACCTGAGAGACGAACAACGCGTCTGACCCGGGCGAATCCCCATGGTCAAGGCCATGGGGCATGCTACCCTTTTGCATGCCCCACTCACCCGCACCCGCCACGTGGATTGACTCGCGCCACGCGGTCCACCGCTTGCTGATGACCTTGATCATCACCACCTTGGGCTGCAGCCCCATGTATGTGGTTTCGGTGGTGCTGCCTGCGGTTCAAGCCGAGTTTGGTATCGGCCGTGCCGATGCCTCTTTGCCCTACACCGTGATGATGGTGTGTTTTGGTTTGGGAGGCATTGCGATGGGCCGCTTGGCCGATCGCATCGGAATACAAAAGGTCTTGTGGCTGGGCTCGGTGGGCATCGTGCTGGGGTTTGTGGCGGCGGGCATGGCGCCCAATATTTGGCTGTTCATCGTGGCGCATGGCTTGTTGCTGGGTTTGCTGGGCAGCTCGACCACCTTTGCCCCCTTGCTGGCCGATACCTCGCTGTGGTGGGACAAACGCCGAGGGGTGGCGGTAGCGGTGTGTGCCAGTGGCAATTACCTCGCGGGCAGCATTTGGCCCACACTGACCCAATGGGGTGTGGAGAATTGGGGCTGGCGCAGTGCTTACATCGTGCTGGGCTTGGTCTGCGGTTTGGGCATGGCCGCACTGGCCTTTGGCATGCGCCAGCGCCCCCCGCTGCTCGGTCCAACGGTGGTGACCGCCAGTGGCCAATCCTTGACATCCGAGCGCCCATTTGGGATGAGCGTGGGGGCAGCCCAAGCCTGGCTGTTCTTGGCGGGGTTGGCGTGTTGCGTGGCCATGGCCATGCCCCAGGTGCACATCGTGGCTTATTGCGCCGACCTGGGTTTTGGGGCGGCTCGCGGGGCAGAGATGCTTTCGCTCATGCTCGCTTGCGGGATTGCCAGCCGTTTGGTATCGGGGGCGATTTGCGACCGCATTGGCGGCATGCGCACCTTGATGTTGGGCTCGGCTTTGCAAGGCATTGCCTTGTTGATGTTCATTCCGTTTGATGGCCTGGTGTCGCTCTACGTCATTTCCGCGATGTTTGGTTTGTTCCAGGGCGGCATCGTGCCGTCCTACGCCATCATCGTGCGCGAATACTTTCCCCCAGCGCAAGCCGGTCAACGGGTGGGCGCGGTGATCATGGCCACCATGCTGGGCATGGCATTGGGCGGCTGGATGTCGGGCATGGTCTATGACCTGACCGGCTCCTACCGTGCCGCATTCATCAATGGAGCGGCCTGGAACCTGCTGAACGGAGCGATTGCATGGGTGCTGTTCATGCGGGTGCGCGCCCTCCAACGACCCGTGCATACTTGACGGACTTAAACCTTGCAACCCTTGAGTTGATGCGCCATGATTCCTGAGCACCCCCCTTTTGAAGTTCTGCGGCTGGACCACGTGGTCTTGGCCGTGAGCGACTTGCAGCGCGCTGAAGACTTTTACACCCAACTGTTGGGTGTTCAAGTGGAGCGCCGTTTGGAAAAACCAAAGTTGGTGCAACTGCGCGTGGGTGAAAGCTTGCTCGACCTGGTACCGGGATCTCCCCACCCGACCCAGCGCAACATGGCGCACTATTGCTTTCGCATCGAACCTTTTGACGCCAATGCCATCACCGCTCACTTGAGCAGCTTAGGGATTGCCGTGGCCGCCAGTGGTGAGCGGTATGGGGCCGATGGCCACGGCCAGTCCATCTACTTGCGCGACCCCGATGGCAACGAGTTGGAGCTCAAAGG
>Ga0214919_10012989_pt1 | contig 10149 bp, 8 predicted proteins | sample LL1503_MetaG_FD_177994 | JGI IMG/M metagenome (GOLD analysis project Ga0214919, IMG submission 177994) | Freshwater microbial communities from Lake Lanier, Atlanta, Georgia, United States - LL-1503 | ecosystem: Environmental > Aquatic > Freshwater > Lake | place: USA: Georgia | collected 2015-03-15 | reverse complement strand
TCCCATCAAGGCGGGACCTGCAAAATAAATTTCCATTTGTTGCAAACGTTCGCCAAAGCTTTGCGCCACTGCGTCGTGGGCAAAACCACGCAGATAAGGCTTGGTTAAGTTGGCAGTGTCTGGCTCATTAGAAATGATCGCTTGGTAATGGCCGCGAGCATCCCAGTCGGAAAGCGCTTGCAGCATGTCTAAGCCGCAGACATCTTGCAAAGAGCGTGCACCATAGTAGAAATGCAATTTTCTAGCTTTCATTTTTGGGCTGTTGAATGTACCGCGTGCAATCGAAACCATGGGCGCCAAACCCGAACCACCCGCCACACACAAAATGTCGCGCTCAACATCTTCGCGCAGGTAGGCCATGCCGTAAGGGCCATCAATTTCAACTTGTGCGCCTGGTGCCAACTGATCAAACAAGTGCGCACTGCCATGCCCGCCAGGAACGCGTCGAACTTGAAACTCCATCACATGACTTGCTTGGGAGTGGCCATTGATCAAGCCCACATTGCTCATGGAGTAGGCGCGCGGCCCCGCAATGCCTGGCATTTGAACCAAAGCGTATTGGCCACTTAAAAAAGCAACAGGTGTGGCGGTTTCAAACTTGAATTCCGACAAATCGTGCGTGATGGCATGCGCTGAAACGAAAGTTGCCGTGGTGCGAACAGGGCGATGCTGAGGCGCATATTTATCGCTGGTGCGAAGCTTGATTTGCAAAGGGCCAGAGGGCTTGCTCTGGCAACCAAGACCTCTGTTTTTGGCGCGATCTTTGTCTGAAAGGCCAGGGGCTTCTGGCCAGCAGGAGGACATCACGCCTTCCATCAATTCAAATTTGCAATTGCCGCATGAGCCGACGTTGCACTCGTAGGGAAATGCGATGCCGCTTCGAAGTGCGGCGCGAAGCAGGGTGTCGTTGTCTGCGCAAGGAAATGACTGATCGGATCCAGCCAATTGAATAAGGTGTACTGCTTGAGACATGAATTTACGCGCGATAGCCCAATTGAGAGGAGATGGCCTCGGCGGTGTTGAGCAAAACAGGCGCCAAGCCGCGCAACTTTTTAAGTGTCAAACGCTGGCTAGGACCGCCAATGCCAATGGCAGCCACCACTTGGCCCGTGATATCTCTGAGCGGTGCGCTAATGCCGCGCATGCCTTGTTCAGACTCTTCATCATCAATGGCATAACCATGGGAGCGGATTTCAGCAAACATTTTCATGAGTTGCGCGGGATCTGTTTGCGTGCCAGGGGTGCGCGCTATGAGGGGTGCGTTAAGAACCTTGTTCATCAATTCGGGGCCACCAAAAGCCACAATGGCCCGGCCTTCGCAAGTGCAAAACGCAGGTTTGATGGTGCCGATGTAGCTCTTCATGCGAATGGCTTGGCGGCTTTCGAGGTTGTAGAGGTACAAAACATTGGTTTCATTCATCACGGCCAAGTGAATGGTTTCGCCCGTCTGTTCGCGCAGCACATTCAAAAAAGGCTGCGCCATGTTGGACACATCCAAACGACGGCGAACCAAAGCCCCCATCACGAACAAATTGATGCCCAAGCGGTAACGTCCTGTTTCGGGGCTTTGTTCTAAAAGGCCTTCACTGGTGAGCGTGACGGCCAAGCGGTGAACCGTGCTTTTGGCCAAAGACAAACGTTTGGCCAAACTGCTGATGCCAATTTCAGGCTCAACTTCAGAGAAACATTTCAGCACGCGAACAGCCGCTGCCACAGAAGACAGGCGTGAGCTTTTGGAAGTGCTTGCGTCAGAGGTCGTGTTCATTGGACAATTTCAAAGAGTCGCTTAGAAGTGAGCTGGAATTCTGAGTCTGCTGCCAGAATTAATTTCAGAAGGAGACCATCAAAAGCCCCACCAAGGATTGGCTAAAACAGCGTTTGGTAAATCATACCGATTTTCCGCCAAAAAGAACATCGTTCCTTATAAAAGAATGATGCACCAGAACTTTGATGTTGAAGAGTGCGCCATAAGAGCTGGCTTTGCAAATTGATGGAGGAAAACTCGCCCTAGGGTAAACCCGTTCGCCCATTGCTTGACACTTTGAATTGAATCCCGCCTAATGCTAGTTGTGCCTTCATATGGACTGTAGTTCCGTATAAAAGAACGGGTAGCCCATTCCGTTTTGGTCGGAAAATTTCTGGAGAATTTATTCGTGCAAAGCTCAGTCGCAGAAACTGCAAGCCCCAAGTTTGGGACGGCATTCGATGCCAAGTGGTTGGTCATTGGCGTCAGCTTGGTCGTTGTGGCCATTTTGGCGCTGGTCCCTTTCTGCTTCATGATTTGGCAGAGCTTTCACACCCCTGAAACAGCCTCTTCGCCCTCCACCTTCACGTTCGGCAATTACGTCACGGCTTATACCAATCCAGAAACCGTGGCCATTTTCTGGAACTCCGTTCAATTTGCTTTGGGTGGCTCATTTGTGGCGTTCGTCATTGGAACGGCGCTGGCTTGGATGAACGAGAGAACCAACACGCCCATGCGGCGTCTGTTCTTTGCCTTGTCCATCGTGCCCTTGATCATTCCCAGTATCTTGTTCACCATTTCCTGGATCATGTTGGCCAGTCCCAAAATTGGCTTGCTCAATACCTGGGCCATGTCCCTGTTTGGTTTAAGTGCCCCGCCCTTCAACATTTACTCCATGTGGGGCATGATTTGGGTGGATGGTTTGCATTACTCACCCATGGCATTTTTGCTCATGTCGTCGGCGTTTAGAGCCATGGACCCTTCCTTGGAAGAGTCGGCGGTCATGAGTGGTTCCAGCATCATGAACACGCTCTGGCGAATCACTTTGAAATTGGCGTTTCCAGCCATTGTGGCCACAGTGTTGACCCTGTTTGTGCGAGCCATTGAATCCTTTGAGGTGCCCGCATTGCTAGGTTTGCCTGCAGGCATTCAGGTTTTCACATCGGCCATTTACCAAGCCATTCACCAATACCCCAGCCAAATTGGTTTGGCGGCCAGTTACTCGGTCATTTTGCTGTTGCTCACCACCGGCGGCATCTATGTTCAGGCCAGAATCTCAGCTTCTGGCAACAAGTACGCAACCGTCACAGGCAAAGGATTCCGTCCACGCACCATCGACTTGGGTGTGTGGCGCTATTTCACATTGGCCATCTTCATTGTGTATTTCTTGTTGATTGTCATTTTGCCTTTCTTGGTGCTGTTATGGTCATCCTTGCAAAAGTTTTATGCGCCACCCTCGATGGAGGCTTTGTCGCGCATCACATTGGATGGCTACAAATACATTTTGGGCTCAGAGACGATTCGTGCGGCCGCTTTAAACAGCCTTTGGATGTCCATCACCACGGCAACGGTGGTGATGTTGTTGGCCTCGGTGGTTTGCTGGATTGTTGTGAAAACAAAAATCCGCGGACGTTGGTTGCTTGACAATTTGGCATCTTTGCCCATGGTGTTCCCTGGCTTGGTGCTGGGCGTGTCCATCATGATTTTCTATCTCACATTTGACATTGGCATCTACGGCACATTCTGGATTATTTTGCTGGCCTACATCACGCGTTTCTTGCCCTACGGATTGCGTTACAGCACCACATCCATGTTGCAGATCCACAAAGATTTGGAAGAGTCAGGCGGCATGAGTGGTGCCAGTTGGTTCACCGTGTTCCGCCGCATCATCTTGCCTTTGCTCAAGCCAGGCTTGGTGGCCGGTTGGATTTACGTGATGATTGTTTCGATTCGAGAACTCTCTACTTCCATCCTTTTGTACAGCCCAGGCAATGAAGTGATCTCCATTGTGATTTGGGAATTGTGGGAGAACGGTCAATATGTCGAGCTGTCCGCTTTGAGTGTGCTCTTCATCATGATGTTGTTGGTCTTGGTGGGCTTTGCGCAAATGGCAGGCAAACGCTTTGGTGTGAAAGAAAGCTAAGGAAATTGCAGAGAGGTAAAGCGTATGGCTTTGCTTGACTTCATTGGAAACAAGGAATTAACGTGTTAAATGTCAGTGGATTGCATACCGAATACGTGAGCGACAAAGGTGTCGTCGTCAAGGCTGCGCAAGATGTCAGTTTTGAAGTGCCCGAAGGGCAACTCTTTACGCTGCTTGGCCCAAGTGGTTGCGGCAAAACCACCACGCTGCGCTCTATCGCTGGTTTGGAAAAACCAACCGAGGGTTTGATCACCGTCAGGGGCGCCGCTGTTTACAGTTCCGCGCAGAATGTTTTCATTCCACCCAATAAGCGAGGGTTTGGCATGGTCTTTCAGTCTTATGCCATTTGGCCGCACATGACCGTTTTCAAAAATGCCAGCTTCCCTTTGGAAGTGGGTCAAAAAAACTATTCACGCAAAGACATTGAAACCAAGGTCATGCGCGTTTTGGAGTCTGTGGAGTTGGCGCAGTTTGCCGACCGTGATGCCACCCGCTTGTCGGGCGGTCAGCAACAACGTTTGGCATTGGCACGCGCCTTGGTCATGGAGCCCAAGTTGCTGCTGCTCGATGAGCCCTTGTCTAACTTGGATGCCAAGCTGCGTGAAAAAATGCGCTTTGAGTTGAAGAAAATTCAACGCGAATTAGGCATCACCACGATCTACGTGACGCACGATCAATCGGAAGCATTGGCTTTGTCGCACGAAATTGCCGTGATGCGAAGCGGTCGAATCATGCAAATCGGCACACCTCGCCAGATCTACGAAAAGCCCAACAGTGAGTTTGTGGCAGATTTTGTGGGCACCATTAACTTCATCAAAGCCACCGTCCGATCCATTGATGCCACTGCAAACACCATGGTGGTTGATTCTGAAATTGGTACCGTTCAAGTGCCCATGATCAACGACTTCCATGTGGGCGAAGAAGTGCAAGTGTGCGTCCGACCTGAAGACGTTTACTTGAGCGACTCCACGCCACCTGTGAGTCACACCAACCACTATTTGGGCACTGTCTTCGCCAAGATTTTCTTGGGCGAGGTGCTCGATTTCCAAGTCCAGGTGAACGACAAAGTCATGCTGGCCCGTGTTCACCCTAGCCAAAAAACACCCGTTGGTGCGCCCATTCACATTGTGTTGGATCCGTCCGATTGCATCGTGTTGAAACACCAAAATTAATTTCTAGAAACTTCAAGGAAAACTATGAGTGCTGATGACAAAAAAGCGCCCTCAACGGAATTCGTTCCCAATGAGTCGCACTACCACAGTAAGAAAGATCGCACCTTTGTACGCGCCATTGCCGGCCCTTACAACTTAGGCGATGAATTGAAGCGTTTGCGCGCCATGCCCCGCGTGCGCAAAGGCAAGGACATCAAATTCAACGATGGCCCTCAAGCATTTAGCCGCCACTATGTGGAGCCCAAAGATGGCATCACACAAACCTTTCACATGCACTTGGAAGAGTACGGCCCTGGCGGCAATTCACAAAAGCACGGTCACGTGAACGAAGCGGCGTTCTACATTTTGGATGGCACGGGCTACGAAATTCACGATGGCATTCGCTATGACTGGAAAGCGGGCGACATTGCGGTGGTTCACAACAACTGCGTGCACCAACACTTTAACGCCAGCAACGAGCGCCCTGCGCGCGCCTTGGTCATCAAGACCAAGCCCATGTACATGTTTATGAACATGCTGTTCCAGCACCAAGTCGAACCCCGCCCCAGCGAGCCCGCACCAGGCGGCGAAGGCTTTGTGGCGCGCAACGACGAAGAAGACTTTAACCATCCAAAGGGAGGCTACTAAGATGGCTTGGGACGAATCAAAATCATGGTTGCAAGGCAACCAACAAGGCAAGTATTACCAAGGTCTTTTGGACGATGCAGAGCAAATGCCTGCACGCAATGCCAAGCGCCACAAAGTGGTACGCCCTGACGACATGCCATGGGAAATGGCGCGTCAAGGCTTGCTCAAGCACTTGCTGAACGAATCCATGAACACCCGCATCGAAACCGTCGATGCTTACATGCAAATCATTCCACCAGGCAGCAAGTCTGGTAAGCACCGTCACTTGGCTGAAGAGTGCGTGTATGTGCTCGAAGGCCGTGGCTACGACTTGCATCAAGATTGCGACGTGGAAATTACAGACACTTACCACTGGAAGCCCCAAGACGAAATCAAGCGTTATGAGTGGGAAGCCGGTGACGTGATCTACATTCCACCAAACACCATTCACCAGCACTTCAATGCCGACCCAGACCACCCCGTGCGTTTGATCTCCTCTATCAACCGCATTTTCAAATACTGCGGTTTGAATGACTTGGAGCAAATTGAGAACGCGCCAGAATTTGATCCATCGATCAAATTGGATGGCGAAGCCATTTTGAAATATTTGCGCAAGTAAAAAATAGGGGGCACCTTGTGTGCCCTCCCTTGTCTCATTACAAATAAAACAGAGCAGCACATGGCAAAAGACGCACTCGTATCGGAAGACCTCGCTTCCAAATTCGCGACCGAAAAAGAAACCCCCTATACCCGCTGGGTCAAAAACGAAGGTTTGGACATCATCAGTGCCCATTACATTCGCAGCTTGAACACGGTTGATTTAAAACCTTGGGCACGCCGCGGCGGCAAAGGCGTTTACATCAATCACGAGGCTTCACGCACTTCCAACGATTGCTATGTGTGCGAAATTGCGCCAGGCAAACAACTAGAGCCGCAGCGTCAAATTTTTGAAGAGATGATTTATGTGTTGTCTGGCCGCGGCTCCACCACGGTCTGGAATGACGAAGGCCATCGCATCACATTCGAGTGGCAAGCGGGCGCCTTGTTTGCTATTCCTTTGAACTGCATGCACCAGCACTTTAATGGTTCAGGCAAAGATGCTGCGCGTTTTGTGGCTGTGACCAATGGTCCACCCGTCATTAACTTGTACGAAGATTTGAATTTTGTGTTCAACACGCGACACGACTTTGCCAACCGCTTCAATGGCGAGCCAGATTACTTCAGCGGCAAGGGCGAGCAAAAAGGCTTGCTGCTTGAAACCAATTTTGTGGCCGATGCCGTCAACTTGCCGCTCATCAGCGCCAAAGAGCGTGGCGCGGGCGGTGGTCACATTCGCTTCAACATGGCGCGTGGCTCCATGAACAGCCACATCTCTCAATTTCCGGTAGGCACCTATAAAAAGGCGCATTGCCACGGCCCAGGCGCCCACGTGATTATTTTAAGCGGTGAAGGCTACAGCTTGATGTGGCCCGAAGGCGAAGAGGCGCGGCAGTACGACTGGGAAGTGGGCGCCATGATTGTCCCGCCCAACATGTGGTTTCACCAGCATTTCAATACGGGGCAAACTCCCGCACGTTACCTTGCTTTTAAACACGAGGTGGTGTCCATTCGAAATGCCCAAGGAGTGCCTAAGGCTTGGATCAGTCGCCGTGTGGGCGGCGATCAAATTGATTATGCTGATGAAAGTCAGGCTGTTCGCACCCGCTTTGAAGAGTCCTTGGCCAAGCATGGCATGACGCCGCGCATGGAAGAGGCCTACGAGGCAGAATTGCCTACATTGCCACCTAAATCCTAATCGGAGTTCTCAAATGAGAAGTAGTCGTTTTTCACGTCGACAAGTGATCCAAGCTGGCGTGGCCTCTTTGGGTGCCATGTCATTGGGAAGCTTGCAGGCACAACCTTCAGCTGCCGCAACAGGCGCCTTGGCTGCCTTGACGGGGGCTGAGCGTCAAAAGCGCTTGGCAGAAGGTGCCAAAAAAGAAGGCGTGGTGAGCATCTACACGTCCATGCCGCAAGACGACATGGGCGCTCTGACTTCGGCTTTTGAAGCCAAATATGGCGTGAAAGCCAAAGTGTGGCGCAGTGGCTCTGAGAAAATTTTGCAGCGTGGTTTGTTGGAAGCCAAGGCCAACCGTTTTGAAGTCGATGTTTTTGAAACCAACAGTCCCGAAATGGAAGTGTTGTCGCGTGAAAAAATATTGATTGCCGCCAATTCTCCTTTTTTGAATGAATTAATCCCGCAAGCCATTCCTGCACACAAAGAATGGATTGCCACACGCTTGAATATTTTCACTTGCGCTTACAACACCAAGTTAGTTCGCAAAGAAGAGCTGCCCAAAACCTACGCAGACTTGTTAGACCCCAAGTGGAAGGGCAAGTTGTCGGTTGAAGCCGACGACAGCGATTGGTTGGCAGAAACCGTCATGAAAATGGGCGAAGAAAAAGGCATTGCCTTGTTCAAAGAGATTGCGCGCAAAAATGCAATCTCAGTGCGCAAAGGTCACACGCTGTTGGCCAACATGGTGGCTTCAGGTGAAGTACCCATGGCGCTCACTTTGTACAACTACAAAATTGAGCAAATGAAAAACTCCGGCGCACCTGTCGATTGGTTTGCTTTAGACCCCACCATTGCAAGGCCCAATGCCAATGGAGTGGCACGCAGTGCACCTCACCCGCATGCCGCTTTGCTGTTCCAAGATTTTGAATTGACAGAAGGCCAACACATTTTGGGCAAACGGGATTTTATTCCTACCAGCACCAAAGTCCCGTCTAACTTGAACAAAATGCCGCTGACCTTTGCCAACCCCAAAACAACTTTGGACGACGGCCACAAGTGGAACAAAATATACGACGATATTTTCAACCGCAAAGGCTGAAATTAGATTCGTGAAAGTAGCCTACGCATTGTGTGCGCCTTAAAGGAGACCCGATGATTCGCAGAACATTGCTTGGTTTGGTTTGTGTGAGTGTTTGGGGGCTTGCTTTGCCTGCCTTTGCACAAACCGACCTTAACCTTTTGCGCAGTGCGGCGCCTGATCGCAGCGCTAAATTGGCAGCCGCTGCCAAAGTAGAAGGCGCATTGACGCTTTACACCTCGATTGCAGAAAAAGATTTGAAACCCCTGATCGAGCCGTTCGAGAAAAAGTACGGCGTCAAAGTTTCAACTTGGCGAGCCAGTGGCGACAGCGTCATGAACCGCACCTTGAACGAAACCAAAGCCAAGCGTTACACCGTGGATGTGGTGCATGCAGGTGCTGTTGAGTTGGAGGTCTTGCACCGCGAAAAAATGCTGCAAGCAGTGGCATCGCCTCACTTCGCTGAGTTGATGCCTGGCAGCGTGCCATCTCACAAAGAATACGCCACCACCATCTATTCCATGTGGGTTCAGGCTTACAACACAGGGGCTGTGAAAAAAGCAGAGTTGCCCAAAACTTACCAGGACTTGCTGGACCCAAAATGGAAGGGTCGCTTGGGTTATGAAGTTGAAAACATCGATTGGTTTGTGACGGTGGTGCAATCCATGGGTGAAGCCAAAGGCCTGCAATTTTTCCGTGATCTGGCGTCCACCAATGGCATTTCAGTTCGCAAAGGCCATACTAACTTAACCAACATGGTGGCTGCTGGAGAAGTGCCTGTGGCCCTCACCGTTTACAACTACATGCCTGAGCAGTTGAAGAAAAAAGGTGCGCCCATTGATTGGACAGTTTTGCAACCTGCTGTTGTGCGTGGCAATGCCGTGGGCGTGATGAAAAATGCAAAGAACCCTGCTGCTGCTGCTTTGTTTATGGACTACTTGCTAGGAGAAGGCCAACAAGCCTATGCCGACCTCGAGTATTTGCCTGCCAATACCAAGATTGCCAACAGCCTTCGCAATTACAAAATGCTGGTGGTAGATCCAGAAGAAAGCTTGGACCGCCGTGAAAAATGGCGGAAGTTGTACGACGAAATTATCATGCGAGGAGCTAAATAAATGAGCGCATCTCAAGCCACAGTGGCAGAGCCCACCACACTGTCCAAATTAGACATTCGCAACATGGGCTTGATCACTTTGGGTCACTCTCTAACCCATTGGTATCCCGCCACATTTTTTATGTTGCTGCCACTCATTGGCAATGAAATGGGCCTCTCCTACAGTCAAATTGGCTTCATCATGACCTGCCAGTATGCGGCTGGCGCAATCTCTAACGTGCCAGGCGGTATGTTGGTGGATGTGTGGGGCAAGAAGGGTCAGTTGATGGCGCTTTCGCTTTTCTGGGTAGGCTTTCCTTACCTCATGATGGGCTTCAGTTCACAGTACTGGATGCTGCTCATTTGCGTCATGCTGGTGGGCATTGGCAACAACTTGTGGCACCCCACTGCCATTCCCTTGTTGGGCAGCATGTTTCCCAAACGCAAAGGTTTGGCGCTGTCATTGCACGGCATGGGCGGCAATGTGGGCGATGCGCTGGCACCCTTGGCGGTGGGTGCACTGTTGACCACTTTGT
>Ga0214919_10012988_pt1 | contig 10150 bp, 9 predicted proteins | sample LL1503_MetaG_FD_177994 | JGI IMG/M metagenome (GOLD analysis project Ga0214919, IMG submission 177994) | Freshwater microbial communities from Lake Lanier, Atlanta, Georgia, United States - LL-1503 | ecosystem: Environmental > Aquatic > Freshwater > Lake | place: USA: Georgia | collected 2015-03-15 | reverse complement strand
TTTATCAAGGGTTTTTGGGGTAGTTTCTAGGATTTTTTGTGTTTTGGAAAATATTTTGATGGAAGGTTTGGGGGTTAGGGTTTAGAAATGGGTACTTCAGTGGGGACTAATTATTTTTAGCACAGATTTTGACATGTTTTTAGCGTTTTTTTGACAAAATTATGATAAATATCTGGATATATTTTGAATAATCACCCGTCTCAAACGCTAATGCGATTAAGACGAGTGATTTAACAAATCTAAAAACCATTAATCAAATCAGCCAAATCCCTATGATTAAAATAAAGCGGCACAGCACCTCTTTCATCTCTACCATTTAACATCAATTCTTGAGGAATAGTTTTAGAAACAAGATTCTCTTCCTCAGAAATTCCTAAAATAATTGGCTGACATCCAGTGTTATAAGCACATTCAAGATCAGTAACTGTATCACCAACAAACCAAATTTCATCTTTTGCTGGGTCTAAATCACTTCCAATTAAAGCTAATTCAACAGGATGGTGGCTAGGCTTATCAGCAACCGCGTCACCAGCTCCAACCAAAGCAAAGAATTTTTTATCAACTCCCAAACTCTCTGCCTCTTTACGCAAAGTTGGACCCATTTTATTACTAATCACAAATTGTAAAATTCCTTTTTCTTCTATGGCATTTATTAACTGCAAAGCATCTGGTAAAAAATCTAACTTATTTAGATTTATTGATCTGTAAGTGCTTGTATAAATTTTACCCGCCTTTTCCCAATCGTCACCAAAAATTACAGGAAAAGATTCACGCATTGATTTATGAATATTATCCATCACCTTTTTCAAACCCCAAGGCTCTTTACCCATTTGCACCATTGTGGTATCAATAGCGGTTTGAATTAATGGCCAAGTATTAACTAAAGTATTATCCCAATCAAAAATTATTGCTTTAGGTTTTTTTAGAAGCGATAGAGCTGCTTTATTTTTTGAAAAATCTGTCATGAGAATTGCTTATTGCGTTAATTATACTGTTATCCTGAACTTAGATAAGGATCTCATGAGTTTTAGCCTTAAGAAAAATCAAAAGAGATTAGCTGCACGCTCAGGATGACAGTTTGTTATTAAGACTTAAACGGTCTTGAATCAAAAAAGTTTTTAAATTTATCTTTCATACCATCAAATTCTTTAGCTTCTGGTAATGGATTTTTTTGCTTAGTTATATTAGGCCATTCTTTAGCATATTTACGATTCACTTCTATCCATTCAACCAAATTCTCAGCTTCAGGAGAAATTGCCTCTGCTGGACATTCTGGTACACAAACACCACAATCAATACATTCATCAGGGTCAATAACCAACATATTTTCACCCTCATAAAAACAATCAACAGGACATACGGAAACACAATCGGTATATTTGCAGCGCACACAATTGTCAGTAACTACATAAGTCATAATTCAATCCTTCTCTAATTAATTTTATTTATTTTAATCAACATAATTTCACTTCTAACTTTCAATAAAGAAAGGAAAACAAAATAACAAAAATAAACTCCAAACATCAAAAGCAAAGGTTTCAACATAGCTGGATCAATTGCCACTCCACCACTTCTAATAATGCTGGCTGGCTGATGTAAACTATTCCAATATTCCACTGAAAATTTAATAATTGGTACATTTACAAAACCTACAATTGAAATTATCGCGGCAATTTTTTCGCCTTTTTCCTTATCATCAAAGGAATCGAGTAAAATTATATATCCCAAATATAAGAAAAATAAAATCAACACTGATGTAAGTCGCGCATCCCAAACCCACCAAGCACCCCAAATTGGTTTCCCCCAAATACTTCCAGTTACCAAAGTTACAAAAGTAAAAACTGCACCAATTGAGGCAATTGATTTAGCGATTAAATAGAAAAATGGATTTTTCCAAATGAATCCAGAAATATTAAAAACCGCCATTAAAGTATAAATTATCAAAGCCATCCAAGCCGCTGGAACATGAATATACATGATCTTAACCGCATTTGATTGTTGGTAATCAAGAGGCGAATTTATAATCTCTGGAATTGCCAAAATCAAAAAAACTAAAAAACACAACAATGAAAATGGACAAAAAAAGCGGAAGTTTTTTTCAAAATTTTTGAAGAGAAATAATTTTTTAAAAATCACGCCTTACCTTCCAAATAATGAATTAGAAGATTTTGTTTAACTTTTTGTTCTCTTGAATTATCAAAATCTTTAACAATTATTTCACCATTTTTCATTTCTTCTTCGCCAATAATTACCACAAATCTGGAATTATTTTGCGAAGCTTTCTTCATCTGTTTTTTGAAATTAGCGTCAAAGATGAAATCAGTTAGAATGTCTTTATTTCTAAGCTTTTGAGCCAATTCAAAAGCAGTATTTTTTTGCTCAGCTGAAACATAAGAAACCATAATTGGTCGCAATTTTTGAGTTTCTAATTGTGAAATTAACATCAATCTTTCAAGACCAGCAGCAAAACCAATTGCTGGAACATGCTTACCGCTCATTTTTTCAACAAGACCATCATAACGACCTCCTGCCAAAGCGGTATTTTGTGCGCCTTCATGGCTGGTGATAAATTCAAAAACTGTAGATGTGTAATAATCTAAACCTCTTACCAACCTTTGATTCACGCGATATTTCACTCCAAATTTTGTTAGTGAATTCAAAATAGAATCAAAACGCAATTTAGATTCTGATGAATAAAAGTCTTGAATTGATGGTGCATCATTTAAAAGTTCAATATCTTGCGAGTCTTTAGAATCAAGGATGCGCAACGTATTTTTTTCTAACCTAATTTTACTATCTGCCGAAAGTTCATCTTTAAATTTTTCAAAATATTTAGTTAAAGCCTCTTCATAATCAGCTTTAGTTTTAGCACAGCCAAGAGAATTTATTTCTAATGAAGTTTTATCTAAAACTCCTAAATCCTTTAAAATGGATCTTGCCAGCAAGATTGCTTCAACATCGCAATAAAAATTATCTTCGCCAAAAATCTCAAAATTAATTTGATTAAATTGTCTTTGACGACCTTTTTGTGGGCGTTCATAACGAAAAAGTGGGCCGTAAGAAAAAAACTTTCTTGGCAAAACTTGTTGTAATTCACCATTAGAAATAAAAGCACGAACCACGCCTGCAGTAAATTCAGGACGCAAAGTTAAAAAGTTATCACCACGATCTGGAAATTTATAAACCTCTTTAGCAACAATATCAGAGCCTTCTCCCAAATTTCTTTCAAAAACTTCACTAAATTCAAAAATAGGAGTTTGTATTTCTTCAAAACCAAAAGATGCGCTTTTTTTTCTGGCAGTTTCAATAATGTGATTGAAGATTTTTATTTCATCGCCAAACAGATCTTTTGTGCCTCGAACTGGTTGGAGCTTGTGATTTGACATGAAAATAAATTTTAGTTTTAAATTTTAGCAACTAACATTGCTGTTCGTTAAGATTATAAACCCTAAATCTTAATTTTAAAAACCTAAAATCAAATAAATTCACCATGACAAAAAATATCTTCAAAAAAATCAAAAAAATTAACGACTTCAACCAAGAGTTTTGGAGCGCTCGCGAGCTTTCTACTCTTCTTGGATATAGCGAATATAGTAAATTTTTGCCCGCAATTGAGCGCGCAAAGATAGCCTGCGAAACCAGTAAACAAGGGGTTGATTTGCATTTCGCTCACGTGAGCGAAACCCAACCATCCCGCAACCAGTATGGTCTAATCGATGGTCGAAAAATTTCAGATTATAGTTTATCTCGTTACGCATGTTATCTTATAGCTCAAAATGGTGACCCTCGCAAAGAAGAAGTAGCAATGGCTCAGACCTATTTTGCTATTCAAACCAGAAAACAAGAATTGGGAAATAACTCCTCTCAAGATTTAATTTAGGATCGCAATCGCGTTTATTTAAGAGAAGAAATAAAACCACATAATAAGAAATTAGCAAGTACTGCAAAAGCCGCCGGCGTTACTAACTATGCAACTTTTCAAGACTTTGGTTATATGGGATTATATGGCGGATTAAGACAAAAGGACATTCATAAGAAAAAACTATTAAAGCCAAAAGAAACGATATTAGATCACAGGAGCAAAGCGACTGCAACTCGCACAATTAAAAAAATAAAAATTTGCGAGTACATGGGCAGTGAGGAATTAGCTGCCAATCTTTTCCGTGCCACCCAAGCTGAAGCAAAGTTAAAACGCAAAAATATCTTCGGACAAAGTGAAGCTAATAAAACTCATCTTGATATCGGAAAAAAAGTACGCCAAACTATCAAAGAACTTGGCGGAACAATGCCAGAAAAATTACCAACACCTACGAATATTAAAGAATCTCAAAAGAGAATTAAAAAAACTCAGAAAATAACAATTTCAACGAAAAAGACAAAAAATAAGTAATGAAATCTCTCTCTCACATTCGCAATTTCTCAATCGTTGCCCATATTGATCATGGTAAATCAACCCTTTCCGACCGCTTAATTCAAGAATGTGGCGCCGTTGAAGCACGCGACATGACAGCGCAAATTCTGGACTCAATGGATATTGAAAAAGAACGCGGCATCACCATTAAAGCTCAAACTGTACGCCTTTCTTACAAGGCTGATGACGGTAAAACTTACATGTTAAATTTAATGGACACTCCGGGACATGTTGATTTTGGCTACGAAGTCAGCCGTTGTTTGGCAGCTTGCGAAGGCTCAATTTTGGTGGTTGATTCAACTCAAGGTGTGGAAGCGCAAACTCTCGCCAATGTTTATCAAGCAATTGATAATAACCATGAAATCGTTCCCGTTCTAAATAAAATTGACCTTCCCGCTTCAGATCCTGAAAGCGTTAAAAAACAAATTGAAGAAGTTATTGGAATTGACACTTCTGAAGCAATTTTAGTTTCAGCCAAAACTGGCGTTGGAATTCATGAAACTTTGGAAGCTGTTATTAAAAAACTTCCTGCCCCAAAAGGTAATCCTGATGGCGATTTCAAAGCCCTTCTAATTGACAGTTGGTATGACGCTTATTTAGGTGTTATCGTATTAGTTCGCGTAATTGATGGTTCAGTTAAAAAAGGTCAAAAAATAAAAATGATGATGGCTGGAGCCACTTATCAAGTTGATTCCGTAGGTTTTTTCACACCAAAGAAATTTTTCTGTGACGATTTAAAAGCTGGAGAAGTTGGTTTTTTAAACGCCCAAATCAAACAAGTTTCTGACTGTAAAGTTGGAGATACCATTGTTCTAGCTAATAATGAAACAGCTACAGCCCTTCCTGGTTTTAAACAAAATCAACCAGTAGTTTTTTGTGGAATTTATCCAATTGACGCTTCTGATTTTGAAAAATTCCGTGACGCTCTTGGAAAGCTTCATCTAAACGATGCCAGCTTTGAATATGAAACTGAAACTTCCACAGCTCTTGGTTTTGGATTTCGCTGCGGCTTTTTAGGGCTTTTGCACTTAGAAATTATTCAAGAAAGATTGGAGCGCGAATTTGATCTTGATTTAATCACCACTGCTCCTTCGGTAATTTACAATGTTCATCTGCGCGATGGTCAAGTTCTTCATGTCCACTCACCAGCTGAAATGCCAGATCCAACCAAAATTGAATTCATGGAAGAACCTTGGATCAAAGCTACCATCATGACTCCCGACGAATATCTTGGCGCAGTTTTAACTCTTTGCACCAACAAACGCGGCATTCAAAAAGATCTTTCTTATGTTGGAGATCGCGCCATGTTAGTTTATTTATTACCTCTAAATGAAATTGTTTATGATTTCTACGACCGCTTAAAATCATGCTCTCGCGGTTATGCCAGCTTTGATTGGCAGATGGATAGTTATGAAAAAAGCCAATTAGTAAAATTAACAATTTTAGTTAATGCTGAACCAGTTGATGCTCTTTCATTCATAACTCATAAAGTTAGAGCAGAAAGCCGTGGCCGCGCAATTTGCGCCAAACTAAAAGAGCTTATTCCAAGACAAATGTTTAACATTGCCATTCAAGCGGCAATTGGCGGTAAAATTATCGCAAGAGAAACTGTATCAGCAATGAGAAAGGATGTTACAGCGAAATGCTATGGTGGAGATATTTCTCGTAAAAGAAAACTGTTAGATAAACAGAAAAAAGGTAAGAAAAAAATGCGCGAAATTGGTAATGTAGAAATTCCACAAAGTGCCTTCTTAGCTGCTTTAAGACTTGACGAAGATTAGAAAATATAAAAGAAATGGTGGTAGAAGACTCGAACTTCCAACCTCTACAATGTCAACGCTAAGTTCTTAATAGCATGAAAACATCATCAAAAAAGCGAGATCGTTTATGGCAGGCTCTTCTGATAATACCAAACTTTACGATGTTGTTAAAAACAAGCTAAGAAAGAGGAGATCGAACTCCCTACTGGTATTGAAGATGTTCGCTTTCACGACTTATGTCGAACTTTAGGAAGTTTGCTAGCTCACACGGGAGCAAGCCAATGCATCATTGGCAAAACTCTTAATCACAAGAGCCCTAAATCAACAGTGGTTTACGCTAGATTAAGTCTTGATCCAGTTAGAACCTATGAGCGAAGCTGTTAAAATGATGCAAGGCGGAAAAAAGTAGGTATACAGATAGCCTTTAAATTCCAGCCATCCCGTTAATAAATGTTTCCACAAACCCCGCTATTTTTTTCAAAATTCTGTCACCTGTTTTTTTGCGCTCCAGTACCTTAGGTTGCTCTCCCTCTAATAGTTGAAGCACCTCATCTCGAAGGGGCTCTCTTTCTGCATAAAGATAGTCCTCAATAAGAGTTTGGGTTTTCTCTGATGATAAATTCTCGTCTTTTATAATTTGTTCAAAAGCCCTTTGTTTTTGCTCGCTCCAGAATTTATCGAAAGATTCAGTTATTTCTTCAGGGTCTTTTATTGCAGGTAAATTCTCTTGAATGAATTTTTCTATCAATTCGCGTTTGCTGCGTAAATCGGCTTCACCACTAATTATGCTTAAAATTTCTTTTTCAGCTGTGCCAGAATCAATCGAACCTTTCATCAAAGACTTAGCCTTCAATTTGATGAGCAATTGAATGATGTAGGCAACATTAATTTCATCGCGATGGATAAGCTCCAACTCAAAATCTACATCTTCTAAAATTGAAACTTTTTCTTTTTTGTGGTCTGACTTCACCTTGTCGTAAAGATCAAGATATTTGCTTTTATAATCTTCAAAAATCTGTTGCGACATTGCTAAATCTTCCCACTTAAAATCAGCAAAAGCAGAGAGGATATTTTTAATCCGCATCAATTCTCTGAAGGCTTTAACAAAATCCAGCTCATCATCTTCGCTTTGTAAATTATTCACACTGGCAACAGTCGGTGCAATTTTTAGCAGCGAAGTAAAAGCATCATTGAATTTTTTCACATGATCTTCGTAAGGCTTCATGATAATAACATCAATCGCTTCTTTGTTGCTAAACAGAGTGATGGCGTTGTCTGTGGCTTTTTTAAGATTACGAAAAACCACAATATTTCCCTGAGATTTCTGTTCGTTTAAAATACGATTTGTTCGCGAATAAGCCTGAATAAGTCCGTGATATTTCAGGTTTTTATCAACATACATCGTGCTTAGCGTTGGACTATCAAACCCAGTCAAAAACATGTTAACCACCAGCAAAATATCAATTTTGCGATCCTTCACCTTCAAAGAAACATCTTTGTAATAATTGTAAAATAGCTCGCTGTCTTTGGTTGAATAAGCGCAGCTAAACATCTGGTTGTAGTGAGAAATAAACTCGTCCAATTTTTCGCGGCTATGTTTATTTATTTCGCCTGCAACCTTCCCATCTTCCACCATTAACTCATCTGGCAAAAATCCATTCGCATCCTTGTCATCTTCGTTGGCTGCGTAGCTAAAAATTGTAGCAATTTTAAGGTTATGCTCACCTGCATCTTTTTTGCGTTTCAAAATGTCGTAATACTTAATCAAAGTTTCAACGCTGCTCACGCAAAACATGGCGTTAAACTCTTTGGCGTGGGTTTTGCGGCTGTGATTGGCAATGATGTAATCTGCAATTTTCTCTAATCTTTTAGGCGACTCCATCAGCTCTTTGGTATCGATGTCTTCCACCTCAATATCAATTTCGGTTGCGCCTTCCTTCTTCTTGTATCTTCCCACATATTCCACCGCGAACTTCAAAACATTTTCGTCACGAATGGCGTCGGTAATTACATATTTATGCAAACACTCGCCAAACAGCTCGGCAGTAGTGCGTTTGCCCAATTCATTTTTCACCGCATTTTCTGCAAAAATTGGCGTGCCGGTAAATCCAAAAAGCTGAATATTATTAAAGAACGCTTTGATGCGATTATGCGTTTCACCAAATTGGCTGCGATGGCATTCATCAAAAATAAAAACAATGCGCTCATCTTTTAAGCGCCCCATTTTTTCCAAATACTGCTTTTTGCCAATGGCGCTATTTAGCTTTTGAATGGTGGTAACAATTAGTTTGGTGTCGTCAGAAAATTGCCCAACCAGCGCCTTGGTGTTTTCGGTGCCGTCAACGCTGCCGTCGCTAAAACTGTTAAATTCTTTGCTGGTTTGGTAATCCAAATCTTTGCGATCAACCACAAACACCACTTTTTTAACCTTGGGCAAGTTGGTTAAAATTTGGCTGGCTTTGAAAGATGTAAGAGTTTTTCCTGAACCAGTTGTATGCCAAACATAGCCATTGCTGTGGCTGTGCATCACCTTATCCACAAGAGCTTCTACTGCATAATATTGGTAAGGGCGCAACACCATCAAAGCTTTGTGCGTTTCGTTCAAAACCACATATTTGCAAATTATTTTAGAAATGTGGCACGGCTCTAAAAAGTTGCTGGTAAAGCCGTTTAAGACATTGGTCAGGCGATTATTGTCTTTGTCAGTCCAATAAAAAGTTTGCTTGAAAGACTGAGCTTTATTGTTGGCATAATATTTGGTATTCACGCCATTGCTGATTACAAAAATTTGCAAATATTGAAACAAAGCCGCGCTCGCCCCAAATGAATGGCGCTGGTAGCGGTTGATTTGGTTAAAAGCCTCTTTCAATTCTAAGCCACGACGCTTGAGTTCAATTTGCACCAGCGGCAAACCATTAATCAATAAAGTTACATCGTAACGATTTTTATATTTGCCCTCAATGCTTACCTGATTGGTCACCTGATATTGATTTTGGCACCACTTCTCTTGATTCAAAAATTCAAAATACAAATTCTCGCCATTATCGCGAACAATGTGTTGCTTGATCTCACGCAAAGTTTTGGCTTTTTCAAAAATCGAGCCTTTGCTTAAAATGTTTAAAACTTTTTTGAATTCTTGTTCGCTAAATTTGCTGCCTCCCGTGCGAGTTAAAGCGTCTTGATTGTGAATTTCTAATTGAGCTTTGAGGTTGGCAATTAGCTCTTTTTCATCTTTGATCGACACAAAAGCGTAGCCCAATCTCTGAAGCTGGGCAACTAATTGATCTTCTAAAACTTGTTCTGATTGGTGGCTCATAATTTGTGAAAAAATGGTTTAAAATTGGTGGTTAAAATTTAGCAAAACATCTGCTGCAACAGCCCTTTTTTGTAGTAAGAAACTTTTTCGATTTGGTTTTGTTGCTGGTTTATTTTTTCGTCGATAGTGGTTAAGAGGTTGGCGATTTTGGCTTGCTCTGGAAGGGTTGGTAAAAGAATTTCTAACTTCATCAATTGAGATTTAGACATGTTGTAGCGCGTACTTCCTTGCGCTAGCTTTACAATATTATTTCTGAACGACTTGTTTTTAAATAAATAACGAGAGAAGTGCGGACTTAGCTCTTCTAAAGAATTTGCTCTGTACCCAAAGCAGAAGCTGTTCAAATAAAGTTCTTCAACCTTATCTAGTAAGACAGATGAGGTTCCAATTTCGTTCGGTGTTTCTGAGGAAATAGTAAAAAAAACATCTCCAAATAATGCTTTGTTTTGATTTTCTCTGACACCGACTTCCACAAATTCAAATCGTGAAATATCGATTTTTGAATCATCAAAAATTTGTTTGTATTGGATGTATGGCTTATACTAATTTAACTTCCTAATTGACCACTAATATTATTTAATAAATAATCCTGTCTCAGATTTTTTATTAACTTTATTGGTCTTAATTTATGAACAAAATTATTGAATTAAACGAAACATTAAT
>Ga0214919_10012986_pt1 | contig 10150 bp, 8 predicted proteins | sample LL1503_MetaG_FD_177994 | JGI IMG/M metagenome (GOLD analysis project Ga0214919, IMG submission 177994) | Freshwater microbial communities from Lake Lanier, Atlanta, Georgia, United States - LL-1503 | ecosystem: Environmental > Aquatic > Freshwater > Lake | place: USA: Georgia | collected 2015-03-15 | reverse complement strand
ACGACGAAGCGGAACAATAATAAAAGATACATTCCTAAGACTAATAATCCTCCGAAAAGACCATATTCTTCAACGATAATGGCATAAATAAAGTCAGAAGAAGATTGTGGTAAAAAATTTTTCTGCACACTTTTACCTGGTCCAAGTCCATATATTCCTCCAGAAGCTATGGCTATTTTAGCTTTCTCAATTTGATAATCGTCTTCATCTGGTTTATCGCTTGTGAAATTATCAATACGAGCTATCCAAGTATCTACACGATTGGGGAAAGCACCAGGAAAAGCTTTGGCTACTAGGATGAAAAACACCAATCCTATAATTCCAGCACCAATAATAATTCCAATATATTTTAATGGATATTTTCCAATGAAAGCTAACATCATTACCATAGAAAAAATTAAAGCTGCTGTAGATAAATTGGCTGGAAGAATTAGTAAGATAGTAATAAAAACTGGAAGCCATAATTCCCAAAGTGAGTTTTGAAAAGTTATAGGTGTTTCTCTTTTTTTAGATAAATATCTGGCCACAAAAACATATAACACTATTGAAGCCAATGTTGACGTTTGGAATGTTATGCCAATAAAAGGTATTTGTATCCAACGACTTGCATTAGCTCCTTCTATAACTGTTCCTTTCAATAATGTATAAATTAATAGCAACCAAACGACAGGCAACAACAATCTCGATATCGTTCTGAAATAATGATAGGGAACTTTATGTACTTTATACAAAATAAAAAATCCAACTAAAATTTGTGCTCCGTGTTTCAAAAGATAAGTTAAAGCATTTCCGGAACCATGACGCATGTAGGCCAAATTACTACTTGCGCTAAAAACTGGCATAAAAGAAAACAATGCCAATAAGGCAACGAATGCCCAGATGACTTTATCTCCTTTTAGACTGTGAATTAGTTCTTTCATTTTTTAGCTGTTAGCCTTTAACTCTTAATATCCTATGCATTTTTGCTAACAGCTAATAGCTGAAAGCTGACTGCTTTTACAAATTCTTTACCGCTGCTTTAAATTGATTTCCTCTGTCTTCGTAGTTTTGAAATAAATCGAAACTTGCGCATGCTGGAGATAATAAAACCGTATCCCCTTTCTCGGCTAAATGTTTAGCAGTAATTACCGCATCACTCATATTATCCACCTCTACCATCATATCAACCACATTTCCAAAAGCATCAATTATTTTTTTATTGTCGATACCAAGGCAGATGATTGCTTTTACTTTTTCGCGAACTAACGACATGATTTCGCTGTAATCATTTCCTTTGTCAACACCTCCAACAATCCAAACAGTTGGGACAGTCATGCTATCTAAAGCAAAGAAAGTAGCATTCACGTTGGTAGCTTTACTATCATTGATGTACTGCACATTTTGAATTTTTAACACTTTTTCTAAACGATGTTCTACACCTTGAAAATTGGATAAACTCTCACGAATAGTTTCCTTTCTGATTTTCATCAGCAGGGCTACAGAAGTTGCTGCCATAGCGTTTTTCATGTTGTGTTTTCCTTCCAATGAAACCTCACCAGTTTTCATTTCAAATTCCTCGTTGTTGATAATAATGTCCATAGTGTCGTTTTTTATAAAGGCTCCGTTTTCAAAAGTTTTGTTTAATGAAAAAGGAATTAATTTTGCTTTTGTTTTGTTTTGTTTGAACCAGTTCGAAATTGCCTCATCATCTGCATCATAGATGAAATAATCTTCTTCAGTTTGGTTCATTGTTATTCTAAATTTTGATGCGATATAATTTTCATATTTGTATTCATATCTGTCTAAATGGTCAGGACTAATATTCAATAGAATGGCTATATCTGGTCTGTATTTTATATTGCCATCCAATTGAAAACTGCTCAATTCTAAAACATAGTAATCGTAGTTTTCTTCAGCAACTTGCCAAGCAAAACTTTTTCCAATATTTCCTCCTAAACCAACGTTTAGCCCTTCATTTTTTAGCAAATGATAAGTCAATATCGTAGTGGTGGTTTTTCCGTTGCTTCCAGTAATCCCTATGGTTTTCGCTTTTGTAAATGGAGCAGCAAATTCAATTTCTGAAATCACTGGTATTCCTTTTTCCAAAAGTTTTTTAACCATGGGAGATTTCTCTGGAATTCCTGGACTTTTCATAACCACATCTGCATTTAGAATTAAATCTTCTGTGTGCTGTTCCTCTTCCCATTTAATCTCATATTTTGTAAGAACGTCTTTGTAATTTTCTTTAATGTTTCCAAAGTCGGAAACGAAAACATCGTATCCTTCTTTTTTTCCTAAAATGGCAGTTCCAATCCCACTTTCGCCTCCACCAAGTATTACCAATCGTTGCATTATCTCAATTTTAATGTCACAATTGAAACAATTGCTAATAGAATGGCAACAATCCAAAATCGGGTTACGATTTTACTCTCGTGATAACCTTTCTTTTGATAATGATGATGCAACGGCGACATCAGAAAAATGCGTCTTCCTTCGCCAAAACGTTTTTTGGTGTATTTGAAATAAGAAACCTGGATAATAACAGATAAATTTTCGGCAAAAAAGATGGCACATAATACGGGTAATAACATTTCTTTTCGAACAGAAATAGCCAAAACCGCAATAATTCCGCCGATTGTTAAACTACCTGTGTCACCCATAAATACTGAAGCTGGATAGGAATTATACCAAAGAAATCCAATTAATGCTCCTACAAAAGCCGCAATAAAAACCGTCATTTCTCCAGAATTTGGGATATACATTACGTTTAGATAACTAGATAATATAATGTTCCCAGAAATAAATGTGAAAATACCGAGCGCCAAAACTGAAATTGCAGAAGTGCCTGCAGCTAAACCATCTATTCCATCTGTTAAATTTGCCCCATTTGAAACAGCGGTGATAATAAAAATAACAATTGGTATAAAAACTAACCAAGCCCAATTTTCATATCCATCGCCTGTCCATTTAATGATTTTGGCATAATCCAACTCATTGTTTTTCATGAATGGAATGGTAGTTACTGTAGATTTACTTTCTCTAGGTGCTTGAGAAATTACATTTTGTGTTTGATAAAATGTTATTGGAGTTGTTGATCTTTCACGAACAGTAACTCCTGGATGAAAATATAAAACCGAACCAACAATCAAACCTAAACCTACTTGACCTATTACTTTGAAAATTCCTTTTAAACCTTGTTTGTCTTTTTTGAAAATTTTGATGTAATCGTCAATAAATCCAATAATTCCCATCCATAGTGTAGTAACTATCAAAAGGATAATGTAGATGTTATTTAGTTTGGTTAAAAGAATAACAGGAATAAGAGTGGCTATGATTATTATCAAACCTCCCATAGTTGGCGTTCCAGCTTTTTGAGATTGACCTTCAAGGCCAAGTTCTCTTACCGTTTCTCCAACTTGTTGGTTTCTTAAAAAGTTAATGATTTTTTTTCCATAAATGGTAGAAATCATCAATGATAAAATCAAAGCCAAAGCGGAACGGAATGTTATGTATTGAAAAACTCCTGCTCCAGGAACATCCATTGTTTTATCGAGGTATTCAAATAAATAATATAGCATAGGTTTATTTATTTTGTTGTTCTAAAAGTTCTTTTACTATTTTCATATCGTCAAAATCATGACGAACACCATTAATTTCTTGATAGGTTTCGTGACCTTTTCCGGCTATGAGTATAATATCGTTTGGTCCGGCCAATTGACAAGCAGTTTTTATGGCTTGTTTTCTATCCACAATTGATAATGTTTTTCTTTGATTTTGTAGCTCAACACCTTTTTCCATATCAGCTATAATGTCGATTGGATCTTCGCTTCTTGGATTATCCGAAGTAATAATCACTTTATTACTCATGTTTGTTGCTATATGAGCCATAATGGGTCTTTTGGTTTTATCTCTATCACCTCCACAACCCACAACTGTTATTAATTGTTCATTATTTGTTCGGATGTCATTGATGGTCTTCAAAACATTTTCCAATGCATCAGGCGTATGAGCATAATCTACAATAGCTGTTATTTTAGCATCGGAAACTATAAATTGAAAACGACCTGAAACGCTTTCTAGTTCAGATAAAAACCGTAAAACTTCTAATTTATCTAATCCTAATTCTACTGCTGCACCATAAATAGCCAATAAATTATAGGCATTGAACGTTCCAATTAGTCGAACCCAAACTTCACTTTCATTGATTTTTAATAACAATCCAGATAATTGATTTTCGAGGATTTGCGCTTTATAATCAGCATACGATTTTAAAGCATATGTTAATTTTCTGGCGTAGGTATTTTGTAACATTACCAATCCATTCTTGTCATCTATATTGGTTAAAGCGAAAGCGGATTTTGGTAAATGATCAAAAAATGATTTTTTTACATCTCTATATTCTGCAAAAGTTGGGTGATAATCTAAATGATCGTGAGATAAATTACTGAAAATACCACCAGCAAATTGCAATCCTTCAGTACGCTTTTGGTGAATACCGTGAGAGCTTACTTCCATAAAGCAATATTCAACACCAGCATAATTCATTGCGGCTAAATAATAATTAATAGTCAGCGAATCTGGGGTTGTGTGAGTTGCTTTATATTCAACTTCATCAACCATGATTTTTACAGTGGATATCAATCCAACTTTGAAACCTGCTTTTTTGAATAATTGATATAATAGAGAGGCAATAGTTGTTTTGCCATTTGTTCCCGTTATTCCAACTAATTTTAAATTTTGTGACGGGTTTCCATAAAAATTTGAAGCTAAAAGTGCTAAAGCAGTATTAGTGTCTTTCACTTGAATATAAGTAACTCCTGTAACTATAATTTCAGGTAATGTATCGCAAATAATTACAATTGCGCCAAGGTTTATGGCGCGCTCAATAAAATCATGTCCATTAGAAATAGTTCCTCGAATAGCCACAAAAACATCATTCTCTTCAACTTTACGTGAGTCGAATTCAATTTTGTTAATGCAGATTTCCGTCGAACCTTTTACGGTTTCGATGGCAACTTTATATAATATGTCTTTTAAAATAATCACGATAATTCAAGTAGGATTGTTTTGTTTCTATCTAGAGCTTCTCCAGGATGAATTGATTGTTTTTTTACTTTCCCAATTCCAATAACCTTTACTTTTAATTTTAAATTTTCTAAAAGAGCTACTGCATCCATTCCGCTCATTCCCTTAACATTTGGCATTCCTTTTACTTCTTGTTGCTCTTTGATGGCATATTCATGGAACGATTTCTCTTGATTATTTATTTTTCTATTTAGGTTTTTGATTTCATTTGTAGAAGGTGTATCAGTAAAAATCTTTTGAGCAATTCGCTTAAATACTGGGCCAGCAACATCAGCACCGTAGTACCCCTTGTTTTTTGCATCTGGCTTGTGAACTACTACGATACAAGAATATTTAGGGTTTTCTGCTGGAAAATATCCCACAAACGATGAAATGTAATGCTTCTCAGAGCCGCCATTTTTTGCATAATTGGCTTGAGCTGTTCCCGTTTTTCCAGCCATAGAAAAATCTTTAGAATACAATGATTTTCCGGTTCCTTTTTGAACTACATTTTTTAAAACCGCTTGGATTTTTTTTACAGTTTCATCTGAACAAATCTTCGAGTTGATAATTTCTTTGTCGTATTTTTTGATAACATTATTCCATTCTTTTATCTCAGAAACAAACAGAGGTTTTATCATTTCGCCGTTATTGGCAATTGCATTATACAAGGTTAATGTTTGCAAAGGGGTAACAGCAACACCATATCCAAAAGCCATCCAAGGCAATGCAATAGCACTCCATCTTTTATCTGCAGGATGTGGGATTATTGGAATTCCTTCACCTTGTATAGGCAATCCTAGGGGCTTACTTAAACCCATTCTGTCTATACGATCTATAAATTGTTTCGGGTTATTTTTATAATTTTCATAAACCGCTTGAACCATAACCGTGTTTGAAGAAATTTCCATTCCGCGTCCTAGTGATATTTTCTGTTTACCACCTCTATGAGAATCCTCTACATCTTTTCCGTATATCTTAATTAGCCCACCTTTTCTATCATAAACCTTGCTTGTATCAACTTTTTTATCGTCTAATAAAGCAATCAAATCCACTAGCTTAAATGTAGAGCCTGGTTCATGAGATTCTTTGATAGCATAATTTTCAGTTTCATAATAGGTAGAATCTGTTTCCTTAAATTTTCCGAGATTGGAGATAGCTTTAATTCTTCCCGTTTTAGTTTCCATCACAACCACACAACCGTGATCAGCTTTGTATTCCTTTAACTGTTTCAGCAAAGCATGATGGGCAATATCCTGAATATAAACATCAATTGTAGAAATGACATCATATCCATCTTGTGGATCAACTTCATTCATATCCCGAATAGGTTTCCATTGTCCTTTGGCAATTTTTTGTTTTAAAACTTTCCCATCTTTTCCGTTCAAATATTTTCTAAATGACCATTCAATCCCTTTACCATCTGGTTTTCCTTCGGGAGTTAATCGCTCGTAACCTATGGTTCTCTCGGCAATTTTACCTATTGGATGTTCACGAACAGTTTCTTGCTCGGTAATCACTCCTCCTTTATTAGCTCCTAGATTAAATAGTGGAAAACTTTTAATTTTCATAAATTGAGTATAACTCAAATCACTCGCTACCAATAAATATCTGTTTTTATTTTCTCTGGCAATTCTCAATTGGGTTTGATAGAATGCGCTAGATTTTCCAAGCATTTTTGATAAAGAATCTGCTAATGGTTTTGCATTTTTATCAAATGCCTCACTTTTTGGAACAACTGCATCAAAGCGAATGTTATAATTTGGAATTGAAGTGGCTAACAAACTTCCATCTGAAGAATAAATATTTCCTTTATTTGCAGGGATAACAAAGCTCTTAACTGTTTCTTTTTTGGCTAATTCACGAAGCTTTGGACCTTCAACCCATTGAATCTTTGAGAGTTTGAAAGTAATGGCTACAGCCATCAGAAAGATACTGAAAGCAACTAAATAAATTCGGTAAGAGATATTTTTATCTTCTATTGCCATAGTTTTTGAAAGAAACTTTTTTCTACTGGTTTTTTAACTTTAATTTTTTGAGGAGGAACCGTTGAAGGAAATATTTTTCTTTCTTCCATTTTTTCAGAAACGGTGGATTCCATTTTTAATTTCATTAATTCTGAGCGTTTGTCTACAAATTCTGAACGCAATTCTTTTACTTCATTTGTCAATTCTGTGATTCTGAATATTTTTTCATCATATCGGTGCTCGTTGGCTATCATTATTATCGCTAAAAGAATTAAAAATACGATAAAGCGCCAGTTTTTAGTAGCATCCTCATTGACAAGAAATCGAGCTTTTAATATTCCATAAACCCCTTTTTTCATTGTTTTTCTGCTATTCTTAATTTGGCACTTCTTGCTCTATTATTCATTTTAATTTCAGCTTCATCTGGAACAATTAGTTTATCAACTAACTTGAATGGAACCGTAAAATTCCCAAAGAAATCTCGCTCTGGTTCCCCTTCAAATAATCCGTTTTTCATAAATCTTTTTACCAGTCTGTCTTCTAAAGAGTGGTAAGAAATTACACTTAATCTTCCTTGTGGTTTTAATATTTCAAGTGACTGTTCTAAAAATTCTTTCAAAACTTCCATCTCTTGATTTACTTCAATTCGGATTGCTTGATATATTTGAGCTAAAATTTTATTTTTAAACTGATCAGGTAAAAATTTTGATAAAATCATTTTTAACTCATCCGTAGTGTTTATCGATTTCACTTCTCTGGCTTCAATAATGGTTCTTGCCAATGCTGGAGCAACTTTCAATTCACCATAATCCAAAAAAACTCTTCTCAAATTAGCGTCATCATATTGATTAATCACTTTATGTGCATCTAACTCATTTCTTTTACTCATTCTCATGTCTAAATCAGCGTCAAAACGAGTTGAAAAACCTCTTTCGGGAACATCAAATTGATGTGATGAAACACCTAAATCCGCTAAAATTCCATCAACACTTTTCACACCGTGAAATCTTAAAAAACGTTTTATGTATCTGAAATTTTCATGTATCAAAGTAAATCTTTCATCGGTGAAAGCATTAGCTAACGCATCTTCATCTTGGTCAAAACCAAAAAGCTTTCCATTTGAACCCAATCGGCTCAAAATTTCTCTTGAATGACCACCGCCTCCAAATGTAACATCTACATATATCCCATCGGGCTTGATATTCAATCCATCGACAGTTTGCTTTAACAATACTGGGTTATGATAATCCATTTCCATCATCGCTGGTATTTCCCATTACATCCTCAGCTAAGTCAGCAAAATAAACATCATCTCCAGCAATTGCTTTTTCATATAAATCTTTATCCCAAATCTCAACGATGTTTACAGCAGATGAAAGCACAATATCTTTTGCAATTTTACCAAAGGCAACTAAATCTTTTGGGATTAATAATCGTCCTAAATCATCAACCTCAACCACTTTTACTCCAGCCGTAAATCGACGGATAAAATCATTATTTTTCTTTACAAAACGATTGAGTTTATTAATTTTTTGCATCATTAAATCCCATTCCGTCATAGGGTATAATTCCAAACAAGGCTGAAAAACAGAACGTTTCAATACAAACCCATCTTGCAAAGAATTAGCAAGTTGCTTCTTTAACGCTGAAGGAATCATCAATCTTCCTTTAGCGTCAACTTTGCATTCGTATGTTCCTACTATAGAGTTCAATGGCTTTAAATTTTCGTCAAGAGCAAAAATATAAAAATATTTACCACAATTTACCACAAAATACCACTTTGTTAATAAGTTTTAGTACTTCAAAGGTTTTTTATAGAAAAACAGCGTGAAATCAGCACGAGAAGTTTGTTAATTAAACCCTAAAAAATAAGATTAGAATGTGATGAAAATCTAAAAATTGGTTTGTAGCATTTTTATTATCAAATGTTGATTTTTAAAAATGCTATGATTTCATGATTTTGAAGAAAACATTTTTAAAACTTGGTAATGAATTAATCTGTTTTAGCAGTAAATATTCCTTTTTGAAATGAGTTTTAATGTTTAATATCATATATTTGTTCGATGTTAAAGTCATTTAAGAACATGGAAGGAAATTTAAAAAAAGAAGGAAGATATTCCTATTATGAAGCAGGAGAAGGAACACCAATTGTAGTCTTACATGGTTTGATGGGTGGTCTAAGTAACTTTAATGGAGTTGCAGCTTATTTTTCGACAAAAGGATATAAAATAGTGATTCCAGAATTGCCTATTTATACTCAAAACATTCTAAAGACTAATGTAAAAGCTTTTGCAAAATATGTTAAAGATTTTATCACATTTAAAGGTTTTGACCGCGTAATTCTTTTAGGAAATTCTCTAGGTGGACATATTGCATTGTACCATTCCAAAATGTATCCTGAAAAAGTTGCTGGTTTAGTCATCACAGGAAGTTCTGGACTTTATGAAAGTGCCATGGGAGATAGTTATCCAAAACGTGGAGATTATGAATATATCAAGAAAAAAGCTGAAGCTGTTTTTTATGACCCTAAAGTGGCCAGTAAAGAAATTGTGGATGAAGTTTTTTCTGTTGTTAATGATAGAATTAAGGTAATTAAAACCTTGACCATTGCCAAAAGTGCTATTCGTCACAATATGGCAAAAGATTTACCAAAAATGCATTTGAAAACCTGCATTATTTGGGGTAAAAATGACCAAGTAACACCTCCAGAAGTTGCTGAAGAATTCCATAAACTAATGCCGAATTCAAAATTATATTGGATTGATGAATGCGGTCACGCAGCTATGATGGAACATCCTGACGAGTTTAATCGTCTTTTGCATAAGTGGTTAAAAAAAGTACATCTATAGACAAAAAATCCTGTTTAGGGGCTTTTTTATTTTAAATAAAACCAATGAAAATTAATTCTGCTGAATTTATTATTAGCAATTCTGACGTGAGCAAATGTCCGCTGGAACGATTGCCTGAATATGCTTTCATTGGTCGTTCCAATGTTGGAAAGTCATCTTTAATTAACATGTTGACCAACCACAAAAATTTGGCAAAAACATCAGGTAAACCAGGGAAAACTCAGTTAATTAATCATTTTAAAATCAATTTGAATTGGTTTTTAGTTGATTTACCAGGTTATGGTTATGCTA
>Ga0214919_10012984_pt1 | contig 10151 bp, 9 predicted proteins | sample LL1503_MetaG_FD_177994 | JGI IMG/M metagenome (GOLD analysis project Ga0214919, IMG submission 177994) | Freshwater microbial communities from Lake Lanier, Atlanta, Georgia, United States - LL-1503 | ecosystem: Environmental > Aquatic > Freshwater > Lake | place: USA: Georgia | collected 2015-03-15 | reverse complement strand
CACATTCGCACCTGATATCGAGTAATCACCAGCAGCAAACGGAATTACCAACGCATCTCCTTGCGTGATTGCCATAGATGGTGCGCTCGCAAATGAGATTTCACCGCTTCCATTTAGAACTAGTGCAATGGCAAAGCCCGCATCAAAGTTGCCAGTCTGTGGTGCTAGATGTGCTCTGAAATATCCATCTGCCTTAAGCGGCAAGATAGAACGGAGATTTCCTCCTGAAAGTGCATTGCGTGCAATGAGCGAATCGAATTCGGTATCGGTGAGTGGATCTAATTTGAGTGCATCTGTCACGGTTTCAAATCCGAGTCCAAGATGGCCATCTTTAATGCCATCGACAGCAAAACCTTCCCATTCAAGCAGCGCCGATAAATCAGTCGGTTCTTGTAATTCGAGCAAGAAGATTCCAGCATCAATTGCATGAGCAACTCCTGCAGGTACCAAGACTGCATCTCCTACAGATACTTCAGCGCGACGCAGTGAAGCCAATAGCGCTGCTGAATCTTGGTTACGTACGAGTGCAAGCAAATCCGCTTTATTTTGCTGCGCTGTAAAACCTAGTCCAACACCAGTTCCAGCTGGCGCTTCCAAAATAATCCATGCTTCAGTTTTTCCGTGATCAAGCCCTAAATGTTGCTTGGAAAATGCTTTATTGGGATGAAAATGAACCGGAAGGCGTTGATCGGGATCCAACAACTTAATAAGAATCTCTGTGCTTAATCCGAAATTCTTTACATGATCTGGGCCCAACCAAGCATCTGGATGTGCAGCGATTGCATCTTTGAGCAGTGTTCCATCTTCTAATGTTGATAAACCTTGAGCAGATTCGCCAAAGCGAGTTGTGACAGATCCAATCCATTCTTCTGGGCGCATTGGTCCGCCAGGTCCATGGCGGAGTGCACCAATTCGATTGCCGCCACGATAAAAATGATCAAACTGATTAGACGGTAACTTGCTTGGTACGACTGCGCTCTGTGACATGCCCGAAGAATAGCCTTTAGCATTAGGTTATGTCAGGTCTGCTTGCCGATAAAGATGTGGCAGTTGAACGCGTACGTGCATTACTTAATTCAACTGAAGATTGCACATTAATCGGCATTGTTGGAAAACCTGGTGCAGGCAAATCAACGCTCTCGCAATATATTTCTGAATCAATCAATTCTCCCCAGCTCGCTGTTTTGCCGATGGATGGCTTTCACCTCAGCAATGCGGTGTTAGCAGAATTGCATCGGGCAGATCGAAAAGGGGCGCCAGATACATTCGATGTTGCTGGTTTTATTGCACTGCTTACAAGAATTCGCAACGAGCGAGATTCTCATATCTATTACCCAATATTTGATCGCAGTATCGAGGAATCAATTGCCGCGCAAGGTGTCATCACTAGTGAAACAAAGGTTGTGATTGTTGAAGGAAATTACTTGCTTCACCAAGAAGATGGTTGGCAGAACGTTGCCAAAATTCTTCATGAAACTTGGTATATCGATATTGATGATGAGCTACGGATAGAAAGACTGATCGCACGACATATTGCGTATGGAAAGAGCGAAAGTGCAGCCGATCAGTGGGCTCGTGGAAGCGATGAAAGAAATGCAGAACTGATCGCACTGGGCGCTGAGCGTGCTGAGTACGTTATTCGCTTAGATTGAGCGCGGTAAGATTGGGCAGTGCCTCAATATAAAGTAGCAATCGTCGGTGCTGGTCCCGCAGGTTACTTTGCAGCACTCGCTCTTCAGAATTTACAGAGCGAAGAATTAATTTTTTCTATCGATATGTTTGAGCGCTTACCGACTCCATGGGGTCTAGTGCGAAGCGGTGTTGCTCCAGATCATCCCAAGATCAAAACTGTGGCAAAAGTCTTCGAAAAAGTTGCAAACGAGCCACATTTTCGATTGTTTGCCAATGTTGAACTAGGTAGCGATATCACCCTTGCTCAATTACAAGATTCATACGATGCCGTAGTTCTTGCCACAGGATCTGCAGATGGAAAGCGTCTTGGTATTCCTGGAGAAGATTTACCAGGCTCTATCTCGGCCGCTGAATTCGTGCCTTGGTATAACGCGCATCCTGATTTTAAAGATGAATCAATTGATTTAAGTTGCGATACCGCCGTTGTCATTGGCGCCGGAAACGTTGCTATGGATGTTGCTCGTATGTTGGCACTTGACCCAACTGAGCTTGACCCAACTGATACCGCCGATCATGCACTTGATGCATTGAAACGCAGCTCAGTTCGCCAGGTGTATATCAGCGCTCGCCGCGGACCAGAACACGCAGCTTTTACTTCACCTGAACTTCGCGAACTCCCTAAATTAGAACATACCAATGTCGAGATCAGTAAGAGCGATATCGAAGCTGCTATTGCTCGCGCAGGTGATAATCCAGAGAAAGATGTAAAGAGCAATTTGGATGCAATGTTACATATAGCTGAGCAAGCCCCGACTTCGCATGCGCGCACCATGACATTTCAGTTCTTAGCGACCCCAGTTGAAATTAAAGGTAATTCCAAAGTGGAAGAAGTTGTTTTTCAGCGTACTGGTACGCAAGAAAGATTCTCTATCAAGTGTGGCTTAGTAATCACAGCAATTGGCTATGAACCTCAATCTATTTCTGGCGTTCCCTTTGAAAAAGGAAAAATTATTAATGTTGATGGCTTTGTGAAAGAAAATCTCTACGTTGTAGGTTGGGCAAAACGTGGACCGTCGGGTGTTATCGGAACTAATAAATCTGATGCAGCTGATGTCATGAAGTTATTGGTTTCTAAGTTAGCAGCACCAAAAGATTCAGCAGATATCACCGAATCAATAACTCATACAATGATCGTTACTCAATCCATCTGGCAGCAGATTAACGAGGCTGAAATCGCAGCAGGTGAACCGCTTGGAAAGCCTCGCCGTAAGGCGGTAACTCGCGAAGAGCTCTTAAAACTAGGTAGGCTCTAGTACGTGCGTTTCCTTAACGAGCCGACATTTGATCTCACTTATGACGATGTCTTTATGGCACCCAGCAAATCTGAACTCACAAGTCGCATGGATGTTGATCTCACAACAACTGATGGCAGCGGAACCACAATCCCTATTGTTGTAGCAAATATGACTGCGATCGCAGGTCGTCGCATGGCTGAAACCGTTGCGCGTCGCGGTGGGCTAGTTGTTATTCCTCAAGATATTCCAATCCCTGTAGTCGCAGATGTGATCGCTGACGTAAAAGCACGTCACACATTTTTCGAATCACCAATTACTTTGACGCTTAAAGAGACTGTTGCTGATGCCGCCGCGCTGATTCACAAACGTTCGCATGGCGCCATTGTTATCGTCGATGGAAATAAGCCAGTTGGAATTGTGACCGAAGATGATTTGGCAGGTGTAGATCGCTTTACTCAAGTAAGCCAGGTGATGACACAAGAACTCACTACCATGCCGGATAACCTAGATCCCCGCCAAGCATTTGAATTTCTCAACGATCGCCTTCGCACTGTGGCTCCAGTAGTTTCTAAAAACGGTGAGCTCGTTGGAATCGTGACTCGCGTCGGCGCCCTTCGTGCGACTCTGTATTCACCAGCAGTTGATGCAAAGGGCAGATTACGTATTGCAGCAGCAGTTGGAATTAATGGTGATGTCGCAGACAAAGCTTCAAAGTTAGTTGCAGCGGGCGCAGATGTTCTCGTTGTAGACACAGCTCATGGTCATCAGAAGAAGATGATTGAAGCGCTGCAAGCCATTAAAAAACTTGGACTCAATGTTCCGATTGTCGCCGGCAATGTCGTTACTGCCGATGGTGTTCGTGACTTAGTTGCAGCAGGCGCTGACATTATTAAAGTTGGTGTGGGACCTGGTGCAATGTGCACAACACGTATGCAAACTGGTGTTGGCCGTCCTCAATTTTCAGCAGTTCTTGAATGCGCCACCGAAGCAAAGAAACTTGGCGCACATGTGTGGGCCGATGGCGGTGTGCGTCATCCGCGCGATGTTGCGTTGGCGCTCGCTGCCGGCGCTTCACAAGTAATGATTGGCTCTTGGTTTGCTGGCACGTATGAATCACCAGGTGATTTGATGCGCGATAGTTCAGGGCGTGCGTATAAAGAATCATTTGGAATGGCTTCAAAACGAGCAGTGAGTGCACGCACATCACAAGAAGATGCATTTGATCGCGCACGCAAGGCGCTCTTTGAAGAAGGAATTTCATCTTCGCGAATGTTCTTAGATCCAAATCGTCCAGGTGTTGAAGATTTGATTGATGAAATCATTTCTGGATTACGTTCTTCCTGCACTTATGCAGGTGCAAAGAATCTTGCAGAATTTGCCGATCGTGCTGTGATTGGAATCCAATCTGCATCCGGGTATGCCGAAGGTCGTCCACTCAACACATCTTGGCGTGGATAAGTTGCCTTTTCCTGTGGAATTGCTCAGTTTCTATCTGCTTTGAAATACCTGTAATATTCGCAACCGCACCAACAATTAAATATGCGCCCGTAGCTCAACGGATAGAGCATTTGACTACGGATCAAAAGGTTAGAGGTTCGAATCCTCTCGGGCGCGCTTAGTTTTACTAGTAGTCAATTCGATCGAGTTTCTCAGAAACCTGAGCACCATCTACTCCCCACTTATTGTCGATAAGCGAGAGCATGTATTGCATCGTATATTTATTCCCATCTTTATCTTCTAATTTTCCTTTGAATAAGAATCTGCCTTCAGATTTGTCGCACGATAGGATTTGGTAATTCTTGATATTGAGCAGCATTGAATATTGACCTACAATGATGACAGTGAACATATCAATATTTGTGCGCTTTCTAAATCCTTCTGAGGCATATGAATATGCTTTCGCTGGGTTGTCGTCACTAAAAGCTTTTAATTGCCCTTTGATCCAATTTGACCCTCCGCTGAATTCTTCTTTAGAACATGAAGGAGTTGGTTTTATAACTTTAGGCTGAGAATTCTGAGAGACTTTTTCTGGTTTAGATGTGGAACAGGCGGATAAGACAAGGGCGATTGAAATTGCGAAAATGACTGGTCTCATTCCTTTCACCTCTGAAGTATGGCCCAGCATTGGCTCTGGCGAATTCTCCGTGTGGCGCTCTAGCCTGAAATCCGAGAGAATCGCAGGATGAAGAAGGCGATTTCTGTACTTACGACCTTGGCACTTGTGCTGGGGTTAAGTGCATGTGGGCAAACTTCGAAACAATACCCAGCGCTTAAAAGTGATGGCGTTTTCTTTTCAGTTCCAAATAATTGGCGAAACGTTAGCACTACAGCGCTGAATAAATATGAAAAGAATTCAAATGAAGAGAACGATACAAGCCGCCTATCGCTTGTGAAATGGCAGATTGCTTATTCGCCTAACAAAAAGGTCAAAGCTGCCGATGTTTTTACTTTAAAAACTCCGAAGCACCCACTTGTATTTGCTCGCGTTCGAGCCCTGGATGATTCTGAAATCAACGACATTTCTTACAACTCATTGCGCGATGTAATAGTTCCGATTACTAAAGTTATTAGCGGTGAAATTCAAGATGAACCTGGATTTTCAATTCTCTCAGACCAAGAGATCGTTGAAAAAGGCGCACGGGGAGTCCGTACTGTTTACACACTCACTATTGATGATGTGAAGCAGACGATTAGTCAGACCGCTCTGATGTCTAATGATCGTACGACTATGTACATTTTTGTTGTTCGCTGTGAGACATCTTGTTTTAAGAAGAACACCAAGACAATTAACGAAATCGTTAATTCCTTTACGGTACGGGGAGCCCGATGAGCCAGATAGAAAATCGCACCAGTAGACCGCGAGATACAGATCGTAAGACACGGATCCATCTCTCGTTCTATGACCGCATCAAGTTCTTACTGCTCTTTGCCATCACATTCCTTGTCCTGACTTGGTCTAGCCTTGCCGAAAATCCAATCCTTAGCGTTGAAGATGCTTTTAATCAGACCCTTAATAGCAAGCGCTGGATATTGGTTCTTGTTGTCATCGAAGTCGTTCGCCAAATTCACTTTGCACTGGCTGAATTACTTGCGCCGTATCACGGAATCTGGAAGCGCTACTTTGATTTTGTCGATCGCCAGATTCATCGACTCAGCGATTGGACTCGCTTCAGACTTTCTCGTGTTATTAAATGGTTGCTCTTTATCTCGCTGTTATCGGTAGTCCTTGGTGCCATCTATAAAGAACCACCAGTTCGTGCGCTCTTCTTAGCTCCGAAGGCATTTATTACTGCGCTCCCATTATTGGGACAGTTACTTTTTGCAGTCTTCTTTGTCATCATCCAATTTGCGGCAATCTTCTGGTTCTTAAGTCGTGGTGGAGTCGATACATATTTCCCAGATGACATCAGGACACGCTTTTCAGATGTGTGGGGACAAGATCACGTACTCAATCGAATTCGCGAAAATCTGCTCTTCCTTGAATCCCCCGAAGAGATTGAAAAGCATGGTGGTTATGTCCCAGGCGGAATTCTTCTGTGGGGACCTCCAGGAACCGGTAAAACTCTTATGGCTGAATCCATGGCTGGAGAAACTGGAAAACCATTCGTATTCGTCGATCCAGGTGCATTCACCAATATGTTCTTTGGAGTTGGCGTACTCAAAGTAAAGAGCTTGTTCCGCAAACTTCGTAAATTAGCGCTGCGCTACGGTGGCGTCGTTGTCTTCTTTGATGAAGCAGATTCACTGGGAAATCGTGGAATTGTCACAACAGGTGGACCGCAACGTACATCACAACATAGCGCTGGAATTTTTGGTAGCGATTGTCATGGTGGCGCTTATTTATCTGCACCAACTGTTTCTGCAATTACACGCGAAAAGTTTGTGATGGGTGGAGCCGCAGGCGGTGGCGGTGGCGGAATGGGCACACTGCAAGCGCTGCTGACAGAGTTATCTGGACTCAAGAAGCCGCGCGGATTCTTTAATCGCATTGTGCGTCGCACACTTGGTATGCGCCCAAAGAATCCACCTAAATATCGAATCTTGGTTGTCATGGCAACAAACTTGCCTGAAGCACTTGATGAAGCGTTGCTCCGCCCAGGACGTATTGATCGTATGTATCGCGTTGGTTATCCAAGTAAAGCTGGTCGCGTGCGCACCTATGAAGGTTATCTTTCAAAGGTTTCGCATTCGCTCACCGCGGAAGAGATCGACAAGATTGCAACGATTACACCGTATGCAACTGGTGCAACCATCAAAGACACCATTAATGAAGCACTCATCATGGCAATTCGCAATGGACGCACTTCGATTGAATGGTCTGACATTGTTAAGGCAAAGCAGCAGAAAGAGCTTGGACCTTCTGAAGATGTTGAATACATCGAGCGCGAACGCCATGCAGTTGCTGTCCATGAAGCTTGCCATGCAGTTATGGCACATCGCACGCGTCAACATATGGCGATTGATTTAGCAACAATTGAAAAGGGTTCTGATTACCTCGGAATGGTTGCGAGCATTCCACCAGATGATCAATTCACGCGTTGGAAGAGTGAATACCAATCAGATATTTTGGTTTCACTTGCATCGCTTGCAGGTGAGCGCATGTTCTTCGATGGCGATAACTCATCAGGAGTTTCTGGTGATCTTGAGAGTGCAACCACCATCGCTTCCTTGATGGAAGGTCATTGGGGAATGGGCTCAACTATTTCTTCGCATGCCAGCAACCGTCGCTTCGAAATGGGATCTCCGGGTGGCGGCAAAGGAAAAGATGAATCTGAGAAGCAGATGCGCATGGCGCTCAGTGATCGTATTGAAGAAAACTTGAGCAGATTATTAACTGAAGCTGAAGAGATTCTTCGTAATAATCGCAATCAAGTGCTGGCGCTTGCACATGCACTTGAAACTCATAAGACACTTTCAGGCGAAGATGTCGCTGCAGTCATTGATGGTGTTCAAGGTTCGCTCGTTGATGGCCGTCCATATACGCGACCTGAATTACTTGCTGAGATTGAGAAATATCACGAAGCATCGGTGGTCGCGCATCGCGAGCACCGTGTGCCTGATGTGCGTTTACCTGTCATCGCATAAGCAGGTATCTTTATCCAGTGAACAAAATCTTCCTCTTCGTGGCTATTGATGTGCGACCAGGAAAATTTGACGAGTTTGTCTCTGCTTTAAAATCTCATATCCAGGTAATCAGAACCGAATCTGGCTGTGAATTTATCGAGCTATACCGAGATACCCAGGTGGAGAACCGTGTCAATGTTTGGGAAATCTGGAGTGATCGACCTTCGTGGGATGCTCACATGGTTAACGAGAACAGCAAGAAATGGCAAACGGTTGCAAAAGATTTGGTTTTTGGTGAATCGATTACAGTTATGGATGCGGTCTCATGAGTCAATTTACGCTTTCCATTGATTGTGGTGGACTCTTTCTTAAAAGCTGTGTTCTAGATGAATCCGGAACCATGCACGCTGCTCCAACTCGAGTGTCAACTCCGTATCCACTTTCTACTTCGAGATTTCTCGATACAGTCCAAGAGATTGCAGATTCACTTCCAAAATCTCAACGTGTAACCGTTGGTCTACCAGGCATGATTCGTAACGGCGTTGTTGTTGCGACTCCGCACTACATTAACGATGCAGGCCCACATACCCGTATGAACCCTGAGTTAAAGGATCAATGGTGGGGTTTTGATGCCGAAGCCGCAGTCGCCAAGAGACTTGGAATTCCCGCAAAGGTGCTTAACGATGCCGAAGTTCATGGCGCTGGAGTTGTCACTGGCACTGGTTTAGAAATTGTCATCACGCTCGGAACAGGTCTTGGCTTTGCAGTCTTCCATGGCGGCAAGTTGTCGCCACACTTTGAACTTTCTCATGCGACAGTGCGTCGCAATACAACATATGACACATGGATTGGCGATCGCGAACGCCGCCGTATGGGTAACACTTTCTGGTCACGTCGTGTGCGCTTAATGGTCTCTGAACTTCGCCCCGTCTTTTTGTGGGATCGTCTTTATATTGGTGGTGGAAATTCACACAGCATTCAACAACGCGACTTGGCGTTGATGGGAGATGACGTTGTCATTGTTCCAAACTCTGCTGGAGTTGCTGGCGGAGTTCGCGCGTGGCAGCTCTAATCAGTAACAATAATTTTTCCAGACTCCTCGCGAACCGGAATACTCTCCAGCGGGTGGGCAGCTGGCCCGCGCAATACCTGGCCATTCTTTAAGTCGAAGAGCGCATTGTGACAAGGGCAATGAAAGCCCTCTTTCTCGATATTAACTTTGCAACCTTGGTGCGTGCATATATCCGCTAAGGCAATCAGATTGCTTTCACTTCGAATTACTATGTAACCCTTTTGATAACCATAGCGATTGATTCCTTCAAACTTTTTTACAGAATTTGTAGGCAGTTCATTAGATTGTGCGATAACAATATCTTTTTTCTCGACTATTCGTGGCGTTACAGTTGGAGTAGGCGAAGGCGAATTTACTTCAGGGGATTTAGTGGGAGCAGGAGTTGAAAGTACTTTGCCTGAATCCCAAGCAAGGATCATTTTTCCATTGACCTTGCCTTTTACCGCGGTGAATACTCGACCCTGAAAACTAACCTTTTGACCAACATATTTGGGCTGAAACTTCGGTTTGGTGACAGCGAAGAGCGCTAGAGGCTTTTGAAAAATAGCAATAAGTAAACTCAAGGTAAATATCCGTCGACGAATCTGACTCATGTAGGCACGCTAAACCGTGCGAATGAATTTCTCGTTAAATTTAAACATCGTTTCACAGAATTGATTTTTTCGAAACTTCTTATTCGCTTAACCATACATTCTCATTCAGCGGTGAAACTCACCCCCACAGGAGCCTTCCTGCAAAACCTAAGGAGTTGTATTAATGAAGACTAGATACAAGATTGCCGCAGGCGTTGCGGTAATTGCATTAGTAGGTGGAACCTCTACCGCCTACTCATTACTAAATAAACCTGACTACATTCTTCCCACGACTGATGCAGCTGAGATTACTCCCCTCGTCTTTGCTGGAGATGTGATTTCGGGCTTAACAATTCGTGGAATCCCAGATGGAATGGGTGCAATGCGTGACGAAGATGGAAACGTTGTCCTTCTCTCCAATCACGAAGTTCCTTCCTATGGAGCAGTAGGAGCGCTAGCGAAAGCTGCCGGTAAAGGTCAACCAGTTCTCGGAACATCAATTTCCAAGATCACTTT
>Ga0214919_10012983_pt1 | contig 10151 bp, 8 predicted proteins | sample LL1503_MetaG_FD_177994 | JGI IMG/M metagenome (GOLD analysis project Ga0214919, IMG submission 177994) | Freshwater microbial communities from Lake Lanier, Atlanta, Georgia, United States - LL-1503 | ecosystem: Environmental > Aquatic > Freshwater > Lake | place: USA: Georgia | collected 2015-03-15 | reverse complement strand
CATTAAAAATAAATTCTTTTAAAATTTTAGAAATTTTATTAGATAATAAAAAAATAAAAGCGAATTCTTCTATTTTTAAGAGTAATCCTATTAATACATATTTAGCTAATTTAGAAATTAATTCTGATGAATTTGTAAAATCTCGAAATATAATTAAATATTATTTAGAAATTCTGATTGATAAATATAGTTATCCTATCGCAGTATGTAAAATTATAAATTTATCATATGCACTAAAAAATTTTGGAATGGTTAAATTTTTACTTTCTTTAAAAAATTCCAGAATAGGTATATCAACATTATTAGCTACTTCTGAATCATATTCTCAATTATGTCTTGTTAATAATAGTCTTAATAATATTGTTCTAGATTATCACCGTAATTTTACAATGAAAATACCTGAATTAAAGAATTATTTACTATATGATTTTGTGATAGAGAATATACCAGATAATGCCGGGATAGATATTCATATACTTACAGCAATTATAAACGCCAATGAAATATCAGAAATATTGTATAATCAATATATTTATCTAATTCGAGATTATGTAAAACACTTTGATTCCATTGATAATTGTAATGATCTTACACATAAATATTATTGCAATAAAGCAACATTGGAATATATGTATAAAATATTATTGTATCCTTACTATGGTTTTGTAGAATTTAAAAATAAATTAAAAAATGAATTAACGGATGATTTTACAATTGAAGAACTTCGTGAAGGGATAAAAAAAATATATTATAAAATAAGGAAAAATAAAAAGCAATCAAAAAAATTAACAGATTTAGTTAATCAAGCAAGAAATAGCAATCTTTCTTCATTAGAAAGACATAGAAGTATGGATATTACATTTGAATACATATTAAAAAATACAGATTATTTACTAAATAATAAAATATTCAGAGATATGATTGTAAAAAAAATTCATGAATTTTTAACTGATAAAAGTGTAGATGAGAAGTATATTGAAACCGCCCATTTAATGGATACAGTTCGAAAACTTAAATCAATTATAATTTCAATGGACAAATTAGGTTTATTTAATGAAGAATGATACATGTGTTCAGAGTTCAGAGTTCAGAGTTCAGAGTTCAGAGTTCATCATGAATTAATTCAGCATGACAAACTTCTCCATTAAAAATACATCCTTTATTGGAACAATTACCTTCAATACCCCATCCAATATTGTATTTTTTTTTAATATAAAATTCGATATATCTATACTTATGGTGTGTAAGTATAAATAAATTACATTCATATATACAATATGGTAATGTCTTATATTTAATTGTTATAGAACCTGTAAATTCAATATCATATTCAATATCATTGTAATTATCATATTCATATTCATTCGTATTTGAAATATTTTTACTAACTACAATATCATGTTTTATAATTACAGCTTGTGATTGAACATATATAAATTCATCACAAGATTCTTCAAATAATAAATCGTTTATTGATAATTTTGATCTTTTTGATAATGAATGGGCATCTGCATAAATATGGGCGTCATTAACATTAATATTAGTAATTGCATATACACCTAATATGAGTAATATTTTTGATATCCCATTAAATAATTTTACGTTTTTCAAAAATGCCATTTTTATAATAAAATTAACCAGTATTAATTTATAAAATAAATAATTTTATTTTTAAATTTCAATTTTTTCATATAATATTTTTAACCCCGTAGGGACTTTTAGTACCGTTTTCGTAAAAACGGTTTTAAATTCTGGGGAGCGAATGCTCCCCTAGGTTTTGGTGATGTTTTGCTAAAACATCATTCAAAATATTTATTAATATCCTCAATAATCTGAAACCCCTGTTTAATTGCATTTAATTTACTTACATAATAAGGTCTAATTAACTTATGGGCTTCGGTTAAACTAAATGATTTTATATTACTTACTTCATAATTTAAAAATCCTCCTTTTTCTACTTTATCCATATTTTCATTTGCTTCCAAAGTATCTTTAATATCAGCAATAAAATAAATATGTTTATAGACAACTCCATTTATACCCGTATAAATTTCTTCAATAGGCTTAATATTTCTATATACATTAATATTTTTATATTTTATACCAGTTTCTTCTACAAATTCTCTTATAGCACATTCAATATCATATTCTTTATTATTACGCCTACCTTTTGGAACACCCCATTCAGGACTAGACCATTTAGTATAACTTTTATCTAATAATGCATTTACTTGGTCGCAAATCTCATTTTGTTTCAAAATCATAAATTTACGTTTGGCTTCATCATATTCATTTTTATAGTTATATTCCCGCTTAAGACCAATAACTGTTCTAATCATATCAAAGCTATCATGTTGCCTTAAAATTCGCTTTTCATCAAAAGTCATCATATTAAATAATTTAACAATATAATCAAAATCGGTAACATCATATTTACCTCTTAAAAATTCTATCATTCCGATTGTATTACGTCTTTGAACTAATAATACTTTGTTTATCATAACTTCTTTCATTTCTTCTGTAATTTCTTTATCATAATCTCCATCTAAATCAATAATTTCTTCTACTTCTTGTGTATCTAAAATACCATCAATTGCTTCTAGGTCTTCGCTATTTCCTCCAACCACACCGAGCATATTTTTTAATGTATATGAAATACTTTCGTGTCTTTTCAAAATTTTAATTCTAGAAACATTATTTATAATATTTGCATTATTATATCTATATTTATTACCATATTTACCATTATTTTTTATATTGCTATTACTATTACTATTTCCATTTCCATTTCCATTTCCATTTCCATTTCCATTTCCATTTCCATTTCCACTTCCATTTCCATTTCCACTTCCATTTCCACTACCATCTTTATTATTGCAGCTATTACCTCCGCTATTACCTCCATTGCCACCATTACTCCGTAAGCTATACTCTGTTTTCTTAGTTTTTCTATTAAATAGGTTATTAACTATGGGTTTTTCTTTTACCATAGTTTTTTTTTTATAAAAGCAAATTAATCCATATGAACAAACAGGAGAAGTACAAAATTTAAAAATATGCCCCTGAGTACCACAATTAACACAAAATGATGTATTATTTTTATTTGATTCTGTATATTGTGTATTCATACCAATTACAGGTAATTCTAATTTAGGATTTAATAATTGTTGTATAATATCCATTTTTCTAATTTTCTAATATATTAAATCAAAATATATTTATAGTTTATATAAAATATAATGTTTTTATATTACATTTTTAAACTTATTAATTTATAAATTAAAATTTCAAAAATAAAATACTACTAGAATTTAGTATAAGATATCAATCATTATATATATAATCTTCATAATCTTCATAATCTTCATATCCATCATATTCATCATATCCATCATATTCATCATATCCATCATATCCATCATTTATCATGAAACCAAGTGTATGGGGTCCTCAATTTTGGTTTATTCTTCATATAATATCATTTGAATATCCTGACAATCCCACAGAAATTGATAAAAATATATATTATAGTTTTTACAGTAGTTTAAAAGATATTTTGCCTTGTGATATGTGTAAAAAACATTATAGAGAATTTATTCATAAACATCCTTTAATGCCATTTTTAGATAAAAAGGCAGATTTAATACAATGGGTGATAGATATCCATAATCAAGTTAATATTAGTCTAGGAAAGCCAGAACTTAGTCTAGATGAAGTTTTAGATATATATGGTAATTTAAATCCCATATCTCCATTCGCAGCTGTGGATGCAATTGCTATAGCAAAGAAACACGAAATTAAAAGATATACCAAGATGTATTATTGGTTAGTAATTATGGGTATTATAATAATTGCTTCTAGATTCTATTTCAATAGATATTATTTTAGTTTATAGAAATATAAAATTAATTATAAAAATTACTTATATTTCATTTCAGTTTCATTACATCAAATAATTTTGCCTTCCATTGAATAATAGTGTATGCCAAAAATGTATTACCATTACCATTACCATTACCATTACCAATACTTGTACCGGCTTTTGAAATAAGGCTTTCTTTGAGTTTATTCCATTTAGTTGTATCTGGAAACACATACGGAAGATATGTTGCTCTCTTTTTATCATAGCCCTCAACTATTAAACCATATTTTGAATTTTTAAATATTTCTCCATTTGGAAGTAGCTTGCCAGTTTTTTCATTTATCTTTATAAGTGGTTGTAACATAAAATCAATTTCTATTATTGAATCTGGATCATTTTTAATTGGTGGAAAATATTCACGACGTGTATCATTATACATAGCGCTATTACTAACATCCAATATATGTTTAATAATTTCTTTTGGTGTAAGAATTGAGTAATCTGGAGACCAATATCCAATACAACCATGAATATCTTCTGGATATTTGGGAAGTTTTACAGACCGACGAATAGTTACAAATACACCAAAAACATTTTCAGGTATTTGTTTTGTATATTTATTAGATTTAGATATTGCATTTGCATTTGATGATGCATTTGCTTTTGTATTTCTTAGTTTTAATATATTTTCAATTATTTTTGTTTCTAGATTCATTATATTACTATATCTATTTTATTATATTATTATATCTATATTATTATATCTATATTATTATATCTATATTATTATAAATATATATTTTTGTTTTTTGCGGTTTATTTTACACAAAAGAAAATCATTAAATATTAATAAACTTAAAATATAATATTATTTTTTAAAATATATATCTAGATACATAATTATATACATATATACATAAATATATATAAATACATATAAAATGATTGAACAATTAAAAGAATTTTATGAAAATAATACAACAATGGTTATTATTGCAGTTTTAGCCTTAGTAGCCATGGTCGGTTTCGTTATTTTTCGCCGAATGAATAATGGTTCCGCTCAGACACCATTTCCTACTCCTTCTCATGATATGGATGGTATGGAATCTATGGCTTCAGTATGTGACATGGCTTCGGGTATGTGTCAACCTCCGGAACATATGGCTCAAATGTCTCCCGAACAAGAGCAACAGATGATGCAACAGCAGATGATGATGCAACAGCAGATGATGATGCAACAACAGCAGCAACAGCAACAGGGAGGTCAAATGCAAGGTCAAGAAGAACAAGATCAAATGCAAGGTGGTCAAGAGTAATAAAAAAAATAAGCAAAAATTATTAAATATTTCATTATGTATACGTATAGAGATCAATGATCAATTATCAATTATCAATTATCAATTAACAATTATCAATTATCAATTAACAATTATCAATTTATTTAATTTCTTTAATTTTTTCTATATTGATGCAATTAGCTTTATGCAAATAAACTTCATTGATTGAAAAGCAAATATCAACATTTTTTTTATTTTTAAATAATAAACAGTCTGTGCTATAGTCGTTACTTTTCACATATTGAATGCTAGGTTTGCAAAGCATAAATTTTTCATTTTTATCTTCTGGATGACGACTTGGAGCAAATTCTGGATGACTTGCATAAAATTCTGCATAACTTTTGGAAAATTCTGCATAACTTTTTGCACAATCTGGACGAATTTCTGAAAATATATATTTATTAATAATAGAAGAAATCATTTTAATAAACTTTTTATCTGTTATTTCTATAATCATCTTTCCATTTGGAAATATGAAAATTATATTACAATTCCTAGCAACAAAAAGGAATTGTTCTCCATTATATTTAAGATCAACATATTTTAATTGTGAAAAATGATTTTGTTTTACAGGAGAAAATGATATTTTAGAAATATCAACATCATCAGGGTTTAATGGACGTTTAATAATAATTGGTACTAAAGACATTTTATTATTGAATAAATGTAACTGTAAATCTAATAAAAATCAGAAAGTGTATTTAATAATATTTAATAATATTTAATAATATTTATAATTTTCAATTTTTTATTTTATTTTACTATTTTATCCATATTTTCTAAATTAAATATTTCATATACCCATCACATATCCATATTTTATTAATAATTCATTAATATCTCTCTGTGTCATAATGTATTCTAGAATAGGTTTTTTTATATTTTCATCATAATGTATTTCTACAAAATATCTATTTGGTTGATTATCATATATAATATCAATTGGTTTTGATACTTTTCTTTCATTTGATACTTTTCTTTCATTTGATTCATTTATCTCCTTTGATTCCTTTTTACCTAATAATGGTTGTTTTTCACCATATGAATCATCATTATCTTTAGTTCTAGATAAGTTGTTACAAGGTTGATTATCTACATATATTGCATATATATTTGTTGTATTTTCATGGTTATGTTTAAGATTATATGTTTTATAATTTGTATATGATTTGCCGTAATTAAGAATTCGAAACTTTTTATATCTAGATTCAAATGGGAGAGGATTTTTAGACATATTATTTAGTTTTTATTTTTTAACTTTATTATTTATGAAATATATTATAGTTTTTAGATACTTATTTTTACTTTATATTTATATTTTGTTTTTATATAATTATTTATAAATTTATATATCTGTTTAATTTATTTTATATTATTTTTAGTATATGTAATATAATTATTATAATTAGCATTATCAATATCATCAATATCATCATCATCCCCACCTGGAGAAGTCATTTCTAGAATTCTATATCCAAATTCATCTACATCATCAATATTATCAGGATTATCTTTAGATTTTCTAAATGTATCATCAATATCAATATTTTTAGGTATATTATTATTTATAAATTTTACATTATCCACCTTTTCATTAGTCACATTCTCATTAGTCATATTCTCATTAGCCACCTTTTCATTATCCACCTTTTCATTAGCCACCTTTTCATTAGCAGCCTTTTCATAGACCACCTTTTCATTAGCCACCTTTTCATTTTCAATCTTTTTTTTATCTTTTTCATTATATTCATAATCCATGGTATAAAGCCAATCTCTAATTTGACTAGAACTATTAAATTGATGACATAAACAATAAAATTTATCAAAACCAACATCAATAATATATCTTTGTAAATTTGTAATATATTTAAGTGTATATGCTTCATTTTTAACATAATCTGAAATATAATGAACTGATTGGTCTATTTTGTCTTTATCACTATCATATATTTCCCTTATTATTAGAAAATTGTCTTCATCTTGCCTAGCTATTTTCATTAATTCCATTCGTAATTCTTTATCTGTATAAAATACAAAATGATATTTGATAGATTCGCAATAGCTTATATTTTTATCTACTCTGACACCTAAACCATAATTCATAAAACATGTCTTTACTATAAAACTCTTTTCAGATATATCTTCTACATCAATCATATAATCCATTTTTTCCATTTTGAAAACAAATCTTTTATAAACAAATGCTTCCAATTTAGCATTAGTTTTATAATAATCATAAGAGAATATTTTAGATTTCATTGTTCCTAAGCTCTTTTCTATATTATAGTCTAATTGTTCACGGCTTTTTGAATTTAGATATACCGTTGCACCTCTATTTTGATAAAATTCTTCTGAACTCGTTGTAGTATGATCTAACTTATTTTTAGTATATTGGATATGATTATCAAAACCTTTAACATTTATAGATGCATCTACATGAGATAATATAGTTTCTGTGGTGGTAGTATGATATGATAGATTTTTAACTCCCAATTTACCTGCTAATAATAATAACATTTCCCTCTCTTTCTCAACTTTTCGTTTTATATAAATACTATCATTATAATATTGTCCTTCAAAGAGATGGAAATAAAGGCAATTTACCTCCGGATATAATTTATCATCAAATGATAGTGTTAATATTTTGTGTTGTTTTTGCTTTTGATTTGAATTCTTTTTTTCATTCTTTTTTTCATTCTTTTTTTCATTCTTTTTTTCATGTTCTTTTTTATTATATTTGCCAATTCTTCTTTTATTATTAAATGCTGATAATGATGTCTTTTCTGGTATTTTTAAATGTTCTCTGTCACTTTCACTTTCATTTTCATTTTCAGTAATAGAAATGGATTCAATAAGTAATGAGTTTGTAACGACTGATAATTCTTTTGTATTATTAAATTCTTGTTTGATATCATATTCTGGAATATTATTAAATGTTACAGTTTTTTTATTATCTTTAGTATTATCATTATCTAGAGTATTACTGTTACTATTACTATTACTGTTACTATTACTATTACTATCACTATTTTGATAATTAATAATATCGGTAATAGATGCAACTGTTATACCCTTATTTTCTAATTCCTTAATGATTTTTTTATAACTGGATGATGAAAAAAACCTTTTCTTCTTAAAAAATCTATCATGTAAGAATATTATACAAGATGAATCATTATGAATATACATATCTAGATATAGTTATTATTATTCTAGAATTAATTATTATTATAAATTGATATTAAAATAAATATATAATCAAATCTTTTTAACTTAAAAACTTATTAACATATTTATAATTAAATATTAAAATAAATTATATATAAGTACATATCTAGATAATGATTTGTATATAGTCAACAAGCCATCCACCGATTCCAAATGTCATTATCATTATCTATTAGACAACAAAAATATGCTATCATAACAATTCTATTATCATTAAATACTATATTAAGTGTATTATCTATAATATATAGCCAATATTGGTATATATTTATTGGTATATTGGGTCTAGCATCATTCGTAAATTCTATAAATGTTATATTAATAATATTTTATAATATCTATAAATTTTTATACAAGAATATAAAATGTATAAATGGTCGAACACCAATTGAAACAACAAAAACAGACCCGTCAACCGACCAATCACCCAACTCATCACCCAACTCATTATCAAACCCATTTTCCAAATATATCTATGTATTACCTTGTTACAATGAGACTGAGGATGAACTGCGTAATACAATTGAATCTATTAATAAACAAATAAAAGTATCTAAATATCATAAACTATTAGTAATTATTTGCGATGGGAAAATACCAAGTGGTAAAGATAAAGAATGTATGAAAACTAATGAAATACTAACAGAAATAATATTTAAAGAGTATATTACTTATTCTAAAACTTTCGAAAATGGATATAAAACATGGAGTAATGATTGGAATGATTTAGAAGTTCATACAGGTACTATGCATAGTACTAAAAATATGAATAGTATAAATTTCATTATTTTAATTAAACCATATAATCTAGGAAAACGCGATAGTTTAACATTAGTTAGGCGTATGAGTCAATATTATAATGAATCCAAAAAAATAAAAGAAGACAAACAAGATGAACAATACAAACAAGACAATCAAGACGAACAAGATTATAATATGATAGAGTATTATAGTTATTTTTCACCTGAACTTATTGATTTTACAGATAATATATTTGATGTAGATAATATTATATATGATGAAATTGAAACATTACCCCCAACATCTCAAATACCTCAAATACCTCAAATACCTCCAATTATTACATCACAACCTATTATAAAAATACCACCTCCACCCACATCTCTGCCACCCACATCATCATCCATATCACCCCTATCATCAAAAGAAGAAATATCCCATAATACAGTAAAAAATAATAGAAATGTTGAATACATAATTGGAACTGATGCAGATACGATTCTAGATACAAATTGTTCTATTGAATTAATAAAAAGTATTGAAGGTGCTTGTAATGATACTGTAGGTGTAGTGGGTTTTGTAGATATAGTAAAAACCTGGAATCCATTAGTAATATATCAATATTGCGAATATCTATTTGCCCAATGTCTAAAACGCAAAGCCCAATCAATTATTACAAATAAGGTGAGTTGTCTCTCTGGATGTGTCCAACTTATAAGGGTTTGCAATGAAACTTGCGGTAATATGATTCTAGATAATTTTAATAGATTACCAGATAAAAATGAGAGCATACTTAACCATATTAGAAGTTATGCTAGTGAAGATAGAAATCACATATGTCTAATGTTTGAAATGTATCCCTATGTTAAAACTATTCAGACAATGGAGGCTATTTCTTATACCCATGTTCCAGATACTATTATGAAATTTATAATACAAAGAAAGCGATGGTGTGCGGGCGCTTCTAGTAATGATTTACTAAT
>Ga0214919_10012982_pt1 | contig 10151 bp, 10 predicted proteins | sample LL1503_MetaG_FD_177994 | JGI IMG/M metagenome (GOLD analysis project Ga0214919, IMG submission 177994) | Freshwater microbial communities from Lake Lanier, Atlanta, Georgia, United States - LL-1503 | ecosystem: Environmental > Aquatic > Freshwater > Lake | place: USA: Georgia | collected... | reverse complement strand
AAAACTCCTTCAAAGTGACCATAGATAGCAACGCGTCGATTTTTCTGAGTGATATTGCGCCTAAGTCCCAATTTTTTCCCCGTGAAAGCATTCCTGCCACTTGCATCGATGATCCAGTCTGCATGGATCGATAGAGCACCCTGTGGGGTTTCGCAGTGAAGATGCATCTTTTTGGTATCAATGTTTTCAATCGCACTGACCCTAGTTTCCTCATGAACTTCACAACCGTGAGCGCGAGCGTTATTAAGAAGCAATTCATCAAATTTTGAGCGCTCAACTTGGTAAGAGTATTCGCAGGAGGAACCAAGGGTTTGACCAAACCAGAAGCGCCGCAATCTCGATTTGTCACCTGTACAAAATTCGGCACCGTACTTTCGCAAGAAACCAGCGTCTTCCATTTGGTTCCAAACACCAAGTTGCTTAAGTAGAATGTTTCCAAAAGGAAGCAATGACTCTCCTATGCAGAAACGGGGAAACTTTTCCTTTTCAAGAATGACAGGCTTTAGCCCAGCCTTAGCAAGCTGGGTTCCTGCCGCTGCGCCAGCTGGCCCTCCGCCAATGATTGCAACATCATATTCGGAGGAGCATCTCATTCTGGAGAAATCGTGATGCGTTTGCTTATCCAGTCGCGGAGCACGCCTAGGCTCTGTAATGCATCTTTTGCTGTATTAGGATCGGCAATGACAATTCCGTATTTCTTTTCCACCGCAAGAACGATTTGCAAGGCATCTAACGAATCCAAACCAATGCCATCGGGTCCAAATAATGGCGTTTCTTCACCAATGGTAGAAGGGTCGATTTTAAGCATGCAATTTTGCATCAGAATCTCTCTTAAACTTTCTACACTGACTTGGCTCATGAATTTATTATGTAGCATTTAGTCGTTACTGCATGCAAAACAAAATGACCTCAAGCCATCAAGAAGGGATCGTGGTTTGGTATCCTTCAGATTCAAGTCTAAGGAGCAAATTACGGAGTGTGTGAGCTCTATTTCCGCGTTGCTGGCCGTGCAATGAGCTTTCATGAAGCAGTATAATTTTACCTGGGGTTAACGTTCTACAGATCCTTCGGATCACATTCTCAGGGTTATAGCTTATTCCATCATTTCCTGATGCAGACCATCCAACCATCTGAAGATTTTCTCTCTCCGCAACTCCATGCACAAACGGGTTGGCAAATCCTACTGGAGCCCTGAATTGATTAGGCTGAATGCCCGTAACGGATAAAATAGCTTCGTTACAGAGGGTAATTTCTTTTTGAGCAAATTTGGAAGATGCCCCCCAAAAAAAAGAGGCATTGTGGCTGAATGTATGATTTTGAATTTGATGCCCGTTCTCGACTATCAAGTTGGCTAGATGAGGCCACCGAAGGACATTTCTTCCGATCGCGAAGAAAGTGGCCCGGGCGTTGTGTTCTTTGAGAATATTAAGGATTGCTGAGGTCTCATCGGGATTGGGCCCATCATCGATAGTTAACCACACTTCACGTTTGGATGTTTCAAAAGTTGTAATGATGTCACCGAAAAGCGGGCAGTTTCTCCAAAGCGTAGGAATCAAAAAAAGCGAACTTGCTGCTAGCGCAAACGCATGCGCTTTTTGGTTTGAGCCAGTTAATGCGTATCGAAGAGCATTGCCGCCCAATGATGCTGATAGGATACATGCCATCACGCGGCGCTGTTTGGGGGTCAACATAACTCGGAGGGAGTTAAATCCGTCTCTAATTCGGAACGAAAATATTCTTCAACTTCGCTCGATAAAATCCTTGGGTTGATTGATTGGTTTGATCGAAAAATGCGACCTGCCGATATTCGGAAGCGCAATGGACAAATGGCAGGTTTGAAGTAAGAAAATTTTCTTCCGAAATAGTCAGAGTCGCATCTTATAAAGATAGTGCGTATCGGACCACCGGTTGCCTTTGAAATGAGCGCATATATTGGATGGAAGGGGTTAAGTGGTTTCTTGATCGTGCGAGTGCCTTCAGGAAATAGCAGTATGTTGGAACCTTTTGCGATTCTATCCTTGCATGCTTTCGTAATATTCAGCGGAGAGTCATTGCGGATAAAATTGCATAATTTCACAACACCTGAAGTTACGGGGTTATGCAGAAGCTTTGCGTTCACAACGCAATCTAATGAGGGCACGAACGCCATAAGGATAATTGCATCAAGAATGGAGGGATGATTGGGAGCGATAATGCAGCCTTTCCACTCATCAACATCCTCAAAGCCTTCCAACTGAAGCTCAATAATCCCGCTTTTTTTAAGTAGACACAAATAACTGTTGATGCCTTTCACGAGCAGCTCTCGCTCCGTTATACTGCATATCCGAAGTCCGAGGACTCGCCTGAAAGCCCATTTTATCGAAAAACAAAACCCACCACAAATGAAGTAGAGATGAGCGTATGCCTGAGCAAGGTAACTTGGGCTGGAATGCATGTGTGTCGATTGCCTTTTAAATATCGGCTCAGATGGTGTAACGGATATTTGTTCTAAGATTTTACTCTGATAGTAGTGGATTCCTAGACAGTACCTTTTAGCAGTTTTCGGATGAAAGTTTGCAAGCGGCATGAAATCCCGGCGCTGCCATCAGTGTCGTCACGACCGCCATTAAAACAAGCATCGTGAACAACGTTTGTGTGATGAGCCCTGCTTGCAGGCCGATATTGAGCAAAATGAGCTCCATAAGACCTCGCGCATTCATGAGAGAGGCAATGGTCAGCGAATCCGAGTGTTTGATTCCGGACAATCTCGCGGCACCATAGCAGGCAAAAAGTTTAGCGGAAATGGAAACAACGATAATAACACCGCAGATAACCCAGAGCCAAAGGGAGTCAAGCAGGCCGATTCGTGTATTCAGTCCCGAGTAGGTGAAGAATACGGGAAGAAGAACAGCGGTAGTGAGGGGATCTACTTTGGCGGCCAGTTTATCGGCCAGACCGTCGCGTGGCACAGATAGTCCCAAGATGAATGCGCCGAAGACAGAATAAAGGCCGACCAAATCCGTGAAAAACGCTCCAAGAACCACGAAAAGCATCACGAGACTGAAAAGTTCGGATTCGTTTTTAAATCGGCGGTGAAACTTCCACAGGGCTGGCTTGACGACAAAAAGGCATGTCAAAACATAGACGAGCGAACCACCGATGGCGTAGAGAGCAAGCATCGGGTTCCCCGAGATGCAACCTAAAACCACTGCGAGAAGCATCCACGCCACGACATCGTCGAAACTTCCAGCAGCTAGGGCGATGGTTCCCACGAGTGTCCCCGAAAGGCCGTGTTCTCTGATGATGCGAGCGAGCATCGGGAAGGCGGTGATAGACAAAGCGGCGCCAATAAACAGCCAAGCAATCGAGTCGGAGACATGCGGGGCGAAGAATCCTCCTTCACTCTGAAGCCAATAAGCCACCCCTCCACCTAGGATAAACGGGGCCAGAATTCCCGCAGAAGAGACAGCGAGTGCGGTGCGGAGTTTTTCACGGAAGAGGTCCGAGCGAAATTCCAATCCGACCACAAACATATAGAGTGTAAGCCCAAGAGATGCGACCGAGTAGAGTATGGGTTTTGAGGCTGCTGGAAAAACAAAGCTCGCTGCATCCGGCCACAACAAACCAAAGAGGGAGGGGCCGAGAAGAACGCCTGCAATCATTTCCCCAATGACAGGAGTTTGTCCGACTCGGCGCATCACAACCCGCATCACAGCGCAGACGGAAAGAATGACAGCTAACTGCAAAAAAAAGTGAGCTGCGCCATTGGTTGCTGAATTCATAAGCTGGAGTTGGTCTTAATCCGTGCAACGTGATCAAGCGATGGCATAGCGAGAGAGGAACGGGGTATTTCCAAGGACGAAGCGCTCGGCGTATTTTAAAACACCTCGACTCCAAGGCTCGGCCGTAGTGAATCCCGATGCCATGCCTGACATATTGGCGCTCATGAATGTTTCAATGAAGCCCAACGGGAGAAAGGGAAGTTTCGTCTGAAATTCGCGCCCCCGGTCGTGAAGCTCGAAAATCCTTCCATCGTAAAAGTAATCAATGAGGTCGCGCCAAGCGTTCAGGCTTTCCTTCATTTTGGTGGAGTAAAGTTGAAGAGCGTCTTCCAGTGGTTTCGTGGAAAGTTGTTCATCGAGTAATTCGGCAGACTGGAGAGCCAACAGCATGCCGGGCGAAAGCATGGGATCGACAAATCCAAAAGCATCCCCGACCGAGGCCCAGTTTTCGCCGACACCTTTGGTCGAGACGAGTTGATAGTTGGCGTAGGTCTCGGCTTGCGAAATTCGCTTCGCGCCACGTGTCTCAGATGACAAAAGCGGGTCATTTCTCATTGCGGCTTCAAGGCGTTCTTCGGGTGTTTTTCCAAGTGCGGCAGCGGCCTTTTGATCCATCACAACCCCAAAGGACATTTTGCCTTGAAGCGGAATCCTCCAAGACCATCCGTCGGCAAGGCGGTTGATTCGCACCTGTCCACTGGGCCTTTCGGGATCGAATCCCTCGTAATGCGCGAAATGGGAGACATCGCGACGAGGTCCCACGTCCGCTTTGATATTCAGAAGACGTGCGGCAAGTCGCCTCCTGCCGGATGCGTCAATGAGGAAGTCGGGTTGACGACCATTCCATATTCCAGCTGATGCGAGTGTTTCTTGGCTCAGGTGCAGCTTGTCCCCTTCGGCGATGAGGTTGGCGCGCTGCGGGATCACGAGAGCGCCTGCGTGTGCGGAGCTAGCCTCAAGGATGCGATCAAAAGCCGGTCGCGGAACATTGTAGGCATAGTCTGGAAATTTGCGCGGAAGCGACGAAAAGCTGAAGGCAAACTCTTTCCCAAGAGCTGGGAAAAAGGTCACACCTGGCTTGCGAATACCGATGGCTGCGACTTGATCCTCGATGCCCATTCTTCGGAACAACGGAATAACGCCGGGCACGAGCGACTCGCCTGCGATGTGCTCCGGTCGGCCTCCCTCGTCGAATACCGCCACCTCGTGACCGCGTTGCGCCAACAGCGTTGCGCACACACTTCCGGATGGTCCACCCCCTATGATAGCGATTTTCATCGACGCAGGATCTTTCCACTTGGGGTCTTGGGTATGGAATCCACAAAAACGATTTCGGCGGGAATTTTGTAGCGCGCCAAGTTGCGCCTGCAGTGGCCGAGGAGTTCGGCAGAGGTCACGTTTGATGCCACGACTTCCGCAATCGAAATCGAGCCGAAATGGGCGTGCTGGCGGCATGAGACCCTTGCTTCAGTGACACTGGGGTGGGAGCAAAGAAGATTTTCGACTTCCTCAGGGAAAAATTTCATCCCCCCGATGTTGATGACAGTCTTGGATCGGCCTTGAATGTAGTAGTAGCCATCCCCATCGATGGAGGCGAGGTCGCCGCTTGAAAACCACTCCCCGTCGCGGAGCGCGGCGGTTCTGCTTTTCCACGGGTCGATGTAGGCATCAAACAGGCCTAGACCTTTGATGAGGAGATGACCTGGTGTGCCGGGTTCAGTGGGTTGTCCGTCGTTGCTCAGCAAGCGAATTTCGAAAGACGGCTGAGGACGTCCGATGGAGTCGTGGCGCTTTTCCGGTTCAAAGTGGTTAAGGAATGGAAGGCCGACTTCAATGATTCCCAAAGCTTGAGCGGGGTAGATGCCACAGGCGTCTGCAAATCGACGAGCTACGTCTTCGGGTAAAGGCGCTGTCGTTGAAACCGCCAACCGAAGGGAAGGCCAGTGGATCTTTTCATTCCCTGCCGTGAGCAGGATGTAGTGGAATGGCGATGCATAGAGCACTGTCGCGCCATGGGTATTCGCGGCGGCCAACAAGTCCTCCGCAAGATGCGTTTCCGGAATAATAATCGCAGCGCCATTCCAGAGATAAAGCAGGATAGAGACAGCAAAATGGTGGGACATTCCAAGAACCCAAAGCACACGGTCACTCGCCCCGATCTGCAGGCCAGCATTCGCAGCAGCGACCCTTGCGCAGATGGTTTCATGGGAGAGTAGGACCCCCTTCGAATCGCCTGTAGTCCCCGAGCTAAAGCGTATGAGGGCGGGATTAAGTTCCTCAAATTCTTTTTGCCATGGGAGCTCACGTTCCACGCGGATGGTCTCGAAAGTGAAGTGGCCAGGCTCTTCCGAGCCGGTCATGATGCCGTGGAGGTGCAGGGATTTCACCAACGCATTTTGTTCGGAAGCGGAAGCCTCCGGTGCAATAGGAACAAAACACGCGTTCGCTCTTAAAATACCTAATGATAATGCCACATAGTGGAATCCATCGCGGCAGCGAAGTCCGATCCTTGCAGGCGAATCGAGGTTGTGTTTTTGACGGAGTTCCTCGGCAACGCGGGCACTCACTGCGTTCAGAATGCCGTAGGTATGAGAAACTCCTCGGTCGACTACAGCGAGAGCGTCGGAATTCGCGTTGCGAAAGATTTCTTCAGCGATATTCATCTAGTTCGAGCCTTCCATCGCTGGGTCGATTTGATGTCCGGAAGAAACCCAATCGGCTGCCGCCTTGCCCGCCGCTTCTCCGGTGGCCATACATGTGCCAATGACCCTCACGGCTGCCTGAGCTTCGTGCGTCGTGGAAATGCAGCGGCCAGCCATAAAAAGATTTTCGACATTTTGAGAGCGAAGACATCCGAGGCGAATTCCGCATGATCTATTCGCTTCTGGGAAGCGGAATTTCGGGCCAAGAGCGGTCTCTCTCAATTCGATCGGCCATGAGGAAAGAGCCACCTCATCCGGATAGCGGGCACCAGTTAGGATGTCTTGTTCCGTGAGTTCTTCGAGGCCCTTAACGCGATAGCCCTCGCGAATTCCGGCCCGGGCTGGAAATGCGGATATGAAAGCGGAGCGGAACCCGACCAATTCATTTTTAAGAAAATCCGTAACGGCAACAGCGATTTCACGGCCATGCATTTCCATCTGAGACAAGCTTTGGGAGTCACTGGGGTCGAGCCCTTCGGCGGCCAAGTCGATCGTTCCCCACACTTCCTGCGGCGTCACGCCAGCGCGGAAGGCGATGCCCAACGCGGCCTTTGGGAGCTGTCCCCCACTCACCGCATAGCTGATGGCGCGGGCTATGGCCATCCGTCCGTTGTCGCTCATGGAGTCTGGGGCCACCCCGCCCAGCGCAAAAATGTAAGCAGGGCGTTGTAGTTTGTGGAGTGGGGATCGTTCGCATTCCGCCCCCGCGAATTGAGCTAATTCGGCATCACCCGTTGTATCGATGACGGCCGATGGCTCCCAATCGGAACGGGTTCCTCTGCTACTCAATGTGAGCTCCCCAATCTTTCCCTCACCATTGTTGAAAACGCCCGTGATTTCCGTGTGAAGCAAAACCGTCAAGTTTGGCAAAGACTGCACATAGCGATCGGCAAGGTGCGCAAAGGAAGAGGGGCGATGCAGGACAACATCCAAGCGCCCCATGCGAACCGGTCCTCGCGCACCCCCCTCACGGATGAGACGCTGGGCGAATTCCCTAGGGAATCCCGGGTTCGATTCCAGAAGCGGCTCTAACTCGTTTGCCCTTAATTGGTAAAGCCCGCAAATCGAGTGAACGTGAGCAGATGTCGCCATGCCTCCGAGTATGCTTTGTCTTTCCACCAAGACGACGCGCGCGCCGCACCTTGCTGCGGCAATCGCAGCCGCCAATCCCGCGCTCCCGCCACCTGCGACCAGAATATCCGTCTTCATTCCAAATCGGATCCCGTTAGGTCGTTTTTGACCTGCGCCAAGATTAAATCCGCCTCCGCTTCCGTCACTGCGCCATCTCTCCACGAAAAAGTCGCAGTCAGTTGCCCCTGGTACTCGCCAAAGAAAAGGCCGGATCCCGGAGGCGCTGAGACTGATGGAACGTGGTAGGCATCTGTTATGCGCGAACCGCAAAGATGGGATTCGCTGAGGGCAAACGTGCCCGTTGAGGAATGAAAAAACGAGGTGATTTGGCCTGAGAACTGGGAGCCAAGGAATTTCAGGTAAAAGAAAGAAGGGAGTCGGCGCATGAGCCTAAGAATCATTTCAAAGGAGGGGCCCAATTCTTTGCGCGTCATATCCTCAAACTGACTTTGCCCAGCATTCACGGCGTCTTGCAAGGACCCGAGATCCTCTTTTTTTAACGAAAAAAAGAGCACGGTGACACGGTTTTGAAATGGGTCGCTATGGGCTCCCTTGCGTCGGAGTTGAACAAGAATGCTGCTAACATAGTGCGTGGGATCGCTGCCTCGTGAAAGGAAGGCCTTACGATGCCCTCTTGCCGCGCAGGCAAGGTAGAAACTGATCGCAAAAAGCCCCGAAAAAGCGGTGGCGCGCTCCTGGACTTTGATCGTCTCTTCTGGGTCAAACTTCAGAAGCTTGTAGCGAAGCCGACAGGGGCCTGGGTTATTGCTGGAAAGGCTGCGATATTTATTGCTGACAATTTCAGAAAATCGATCTGTGGCCGGTTTCGCTTTTTTAAGCTGCGCCGCGATCGGGACTGGAGTAGCCGGCTTGTTCGAGAAATCAGGCAAGGAAGTCCCTTTGCAGGCTTCGATAAAAGCGCGCACGAGGAATTCAGCTCCCTTCCCATCAAAGAGCAGGTGGTCCCAAGTAAAAAGCAGAGCGCTGCCTCCATCGCGCAGCAAGATCAAGTCGAGGCGGAGATTTCGAACGCCCGATTGGTCATCCAGTGGACTATTCAGCAGATCCTCCGCGAGATGATGCAGTGATTTGACTTCTTTGGCTGCGATGCCTCCATCGACAGCCTCGGCGCCCGCCTCCTTCCATAAATGGAGGCCCAATATCCGATCGGAGTGGATATCCTGTCTCCATGAGGGAACGAGAGAGAAAAGGCTTCTTCGCACGCGAGCATTGAGCAAAGGATATCCCGCGCCGAACCGCTTGGCTCCAGCTTCGAGTGTGGCGATGTCCGGCACCCCTTCCAATTGCAACTGGGTCTGCCCGATAAGCCCGTTTTGCCCTTGGCGCTTCATCATTCGGCTCAGGGCCAAGACGAAACAATCCGCGCCGGTCAAGTCGGCCAATTTTTTTGAAGTGAAATTCAAGTCAAAGGATGTCTTGGAATGGAAAGAACAGGAGCCGCCACGGAATCGCTTCTATCTAAAAAAGACGAGCGAGGTTTTCGACTGTAGAGAGATTTTCCTTAGTGAGCTTGCTGGCTGCCAATTGAACTCCAAATGCTTGTTCGATCTTGATGAGCAACTGCATCGTCGCCATCGAATCCAACCCCGCCTCATGCAGATTCGTGTGCGCATTGAAATCGGGACCCACTTCAAGAATATCGCTGGAAATAATGTCCAACAGTTTCTTTGTTTTTTCAGAGCTTTCGGCAGAATCCATTATTATTAACTTTCGCGAGAATCTGGCAACAATTCGGCAGCCATTCAATCTTTATTGACCTGCTGCTTATCCATTGGTCCTATGCTCCAGTCCTTGTTTCTTAATCACTTTTAAAAGGAGGCAGTAAGAAGTTTTAGTATATTCAGCTATAGGTATTTAATTACATAAAACTTAGAGTTTCTTCGAAACATAGGCTGTGAAAATCCTACCCCGGTGATTGCTGAACTACCAAATGCCTGTCCAAAAGATGGAGACCCTACCGCAGTTAAGTTAACTGTTGAGTAGGCGTTTGCAGAAGAAATAGATCCTATGTACTGGCTCTCGTCGAAGCTGAAAAGCACAGCATCTCCGCCCTGTTTTTTAGCTACTGAAGCAACTTGTTTATTTCTCAATGCCATTGCTATCCCTCTCCCCGGTCTACCATCAAGTATCACTCCTATTACACAGAAGCGCCTTGGCGGGGATCCGTCTATCCAAAGGTCAATGCCGTCAATATTCTGAGATGCTCCGCCCGTTCCAGTGATGGGAACTCCACCAGAGTATTGATAATATTTTGTGGAGCAGTCAGCAGCAAAAATAATGATGAAAGCAGTTTAAAAAATGTTTCGCATAGTGGTTAATGAGTGAATTAGACCAAGTCCAAAAAAGAGTCTATTATGAAACCTCCCATTCGAATAAGGAAATAAAAAGCGGCTGAATTGTCCCTTTCCGTTACCAACTTGAGCAAAGGATGCCCCGAGATCATTAGGAATGGGCCTCTAGTTGATTTTATTGTTGCGAGTTGTTCTGTTCCTGGGCTCTTCAAATGCCAAAAAATTAGTGGCTATGAATACTTGAT
>Ga0214919_10012980_pt1 | contig 10153 bp, 6 predicted proteins | sample LL1503_MetaG_FD_177994 | JGI IMG/M metagenome (GOLD analysis project Ga0214919, IMG submission 177994) | Freshwater microbial communities from Lake Lanier, Atlanta, Georgia, United States - LL-1503 | ecosystem: Environmental > Aquatic > Freshwater > Lake | place: USA: Georgia | collected 2015-03-15 | reverse complement strand
GCGGGGTGAGCACCGGGCAAAAAGTCGGGTTTCACAGGGGCAAAAAGTGCCTCGACGTCGCCCTTGACATCAAAGAAGTCGACGCCGGTGTCTTTGCGCCCCCATTGCAGCGCATCCACCGACCCAGAAGCCAGGCCAGCAACCCGCATCGGCTGGTCGAAGCCCTGCACCGTGGTATCGGTGTTTTGCACCGCATCGTTTCGCATAAAAACGCGACCGATCTCAAACACCCGCACCCGCGGCGCCTTGCGCGCTTGGTTGAACTGGAGCACCTGCACCAGCGAGCCAATCAGGGAGGACCGCATCACGCTCATCTGGCTGGCTATAGGGTTTTGCAGCTTGATGGGCTGGGGGTTGCCCGCCAGCTCGCGCTCCCAGCGCTCTTCTACAAAGCTGAAATTGATGGTTTCTTGGTAGCCCATGGCGGCCAGCGCACGGCGCACGGCAAACGGGCTGCGCTGTGACTCGGGTCGCAGTTTGGCGGTAATCGGGCCCAGCGGCGGGGTGTACGGTAACTGGTCGTAGCCGACCATACGCGCCACTTCTTCAATCAGGTCCTCTTCAATTTGCAGGTCAAACCGATACATCGGCGGCACCACGGTCAAAACACCATCGGCCTGAGTGACATCGAGCCCGAGCCCGCTCAAGGCGTCAAAGCACTGTGCCTGGGTCAAAGGCATACCAATAACTTTTACGGCGCGCGCCACCCGCAGTTGCACGGGGACGGGCACAGGCATATGGGGCTGCTGGTCGTCGATCGGACCACACCTTGTGTCAAGGGTGCCACAAATGTCCAAAATCAGCTGCGTCAGGCGTTCGATGTGCTCCACGGTGGACGAGGGGTCCACGCCGCGCTCAAAGCGGTGACCGGCGTCGGTCGAAAAGTTAAACCGCCGTGAGCGCCCAGCAATCGCCTTGGGCCACCAGAAGGCCGCTTCTACGTACACATGGCGCGTGGCGTCGGACACCGCAGTGGCGTCACCGCCCATGATGCCGGCTAACGATTCGACCTGCCGATCGTCGGCGATTACGCCCACCTGGCCATCGACTTCGACCGTATTACCGTTGAGTAGCTTGATCTGCTCCCCCGCCCTGCCCCACCGCACGTCCAAGCCACCGTGGATTTTGTCCAGGTCAAAAATGTGCGAGGGTCGCCCCAACTCGAACATCACATAATTGGAAATATCTACCAATGCAGTCACACTGCGCTGGCCGCAACGCGCCAGGCGGTCCACCATCCACTGCGGTGTTTTGGCTTGCGGGTTGAGATTGCGTATCACGCGGCCGGAAAAGCGACCACACAAGTCCGGCGCGCTAACCGTCACCTTGACGGAGTCGGTATTGCCAAGCACCACGGGTGGAAAGTCGGGCTGCACCAGCGGCACGCCGGTGAGCGCAGCGACCTCGCGGGCCACACCGTAAACGCTCAGGCAATGCGCCAGATTGGGCGTGAGCTTGAGAGTGAACAAGGTGTCGTCCAGATTCAGGTGCTCCCGAAGGCTTTGGCCTAAAGGTGCGTCCGACGCCAACTCCAACAGTCCGCCATGGTCATCGGCGAGTTGCAGCTCCTTGGCCGAACACAACATGCCCTGGCTTTCCACGCCACGCAACTGGCCGACCTTGATGGAAAAAGGCTTCCCGTCGGAACCCGGAGGCAACTCGGCGCCCACCAGGGCGCAGGGCACGCGAATGCCCACGCGGGCATTGGGCGCGCCGCACACAATATTGAGAAGCTCGGGCGCACCCACGTCGACCTTACACACACGCAATCGGTCGGCGTTGGGGTGTTGCTCGGCGTGGCGGATTTCTCCCACCACGATGCGGCTAAACGGCGGCGCTACCGGCTTGAGTTCCTCGACCTCCAGTCCCGCCATGGTTAGTGTGTGGGCGAGTTGCGCAGTGTTAAGCGGCGGATTGCAAAAGGTCCGCAACCAGGATTCAGGGAATTGCATAGAATATTTGGGAGATTATTGGAACTGCGAGAGAAAGCGGATGTCACCGTCAAAAAACAGGCGCAGGTCGTTGACGCCGTAGCGCAGCATGGTCAGGCGGTCCGGGCCCATGCCAAAGGCAAAGCCAATGTATTTTTCGGGTTCGAGGCCCATGTTCTGAATCACGTTGGGGTGTACCTGGCCCGACCCGGCCACCTCCAGCCAGCGCCCGGCCAAGGGCCCACTGGCAAATTGGATATCGATCTCTGCGCTGGGCTCGGTGAACGGGAAGAAACTGGGGCGAAAGCGCAAGACCAGGTCATCGCTTTCAAAAAAGGTGCGGCAAAAGTCGGTGAATACGAACTTCAGGTCCTTGAAGCTCACGTTCTCACCCACCCAAAGGCCCTCGCACTGGTGGAACATGGGCGAATGCGTGGCGTCGCTGTCCACGCGGTAGGTACGTCCGGGGGCTATCACGCGGATTTCGGGCATATCACCAGCAAACAAGCCTTCGCTGGTGTTGCCAGCGGCAGCGCGGTATTTCTTGACGTGCTGAACCGCGTAGCGGATTTGCATCGGGCTGGTGTGGGTGCGTAGCAGCAGCGGCGCTTGGTCGGTGCCGCCTTCGACATAAAAAGTGTCGTGCATCGAGCGCGCTGGATGGTCTTCAGGCGTATTCAGGGCGGTGAAATTAAACCAATCGGTCTCAATCTCCGGGCCTTGTGCGACGTCAAAACCCATGGAACTGAAGATGGACTCAATGCGCTCCAAGGTCAGAGACACGGGGTGCAGTCCGCCCGCGCCGCGTTGGCGTCCTGGCAAGGTGACGTCCAGGCCTTCGGCTTGCAATTGCAGTTGCAGTTCTGCACTGGCCAGCGACTGGCGACGGTCGGTAAGCGCGACCTCAATGGCTTGTTTGGCGACGTTGATGGCAGCACCACGCGACTTTTTCTCGTCCACGCTAAGCATGGTCATGCCCTTCATCAGCTCGGTCATGCGCCCGGATTTTCCCAAAAAAAGGGCTTTGGCGTTTTCCAAATCAGCCGGCGTGTTTGCCTGGGCAAAGGCAATACGGGCCGCGCTGACGATGTCATTCAAGTCGGTCATACAAAACTTAGGTCTCGGGGTTCAAGGAAAAAGGGCTAGTGCTTTTGCAAGCTCTAGCCCTTGTCTCTGGTGCGCCATACGCCTCAACTCAAGGCGCAGCGGGCGGGAATCAGGCTGCCAGCTTGGCTTTCACTTGTTCCACGATGCCCGCAAAAGCGGCCATGTCGTGCACCGCGATATCGCTCAAGACCTTGCGGTCGATTTCGATATGCGCTTTTTTCAGTCCGTTGGCGAACTGGCTATAGGTCATACCGCATTGACGGGCTGCAGCGTTGATACGAGCAATCCACAACTGGCGAAACACGCGCTTTTTGGTACGGCGGTCACGGTAGGCATATTGCCCAGCCTTCATTACCGCTTCTTTGGCGACGCGGAATACATTACCGCGGCGACCGCGGAAACCCTTAGCAAGGGCGAGAACTTTTTTGTGGCGGGCGCGAGCCGTTACACCACGTTTGACGCGAGGCATGTGTTTACTCCTTGTTCGTCGTTAATTAAATACCACGACCGGGCAGCATCTGTGCCATGTGACCCATATTGGTCTCATGAACTGAAGTGGAGCCGCGCAGGTGGCGTTTATTTTTAGTGGTCTTCTTGGTCAGGATGTGACGCTTGAAGGCTTGGCCGCGTTTCACGGTGCCACCGGGACGAACGCGAAAGCGTTTTTTCGCCGCGCTCTTGGTCTTCATTTTGGGCATGTTGATGCTCCTTCTATATTGTGCTCGTGAGGCGTCTGGAAAGAATTTCCAGCCTTGTTGGCCCCGAGCCACTTTTAAAGTCGATGCCAGTGACCAAACTGGCACCAACCATTTCTTTCTATGCAGCCAACTCCTGAACCGGCTTGGCCGCTCCACCTGGCTTTTTCTTACCTGGCGCGATCATCATGACCATTTGGCGCCCTTCTAATTTGGGAAACTGCTCCACCACAATCAAGTCCGCCAACTCTTCGCGCATCCGCTGCAACAAGGCCAAGCCAATTTCCTGGTGGGTGATTTCACGACCGCGGAACCGCAGCGTAATCTTGCACTTGTCACCATCCTCCAAAAAGCGCTTGATGTTGCGCACTTTGATGTTGTAGTCACCATCGTCCGTACCGGGCCGGAATTTAACTTCCTTGACCTCGATGACCTTTTGCTTGGACTTCGCTTCCGCCGCTTTTTTCTGCTCCTGGTACTTGAACTTACCGTAGTCCATCAATCGGCATACCGGGGGTATGGCGGTGGCGGCAATTTCAACCAAGTCCACATCCAACTCGCCGGCCATGCGCAAGGCATCATTGATATTGACGACCCCCAAGGGCTCGTTTTCTATGCCAGAGAGGCGGACTTCCGGGGCCATGATTTCCCGGTTCAGGCGGTGCTTACGCTCTTCGCGTTGGCGACGGTCACGAAATTCAGTAGCGATGGCTCAATCCTTCACAATATTTGCCCAAAAAAAGGCTATAACCGCGCCGCGCGCAAAAATACCGGTTTATCTTAGGAAACCCCTCAGACAATGGATTTATCAGTGATGTCGGATGAAATGAGTTGCACGAATGCATCAAGAGACATCACACCGAGGTCATTCCCACCCCGGGCGCGCACTGCGACGGAACCCGCTGCCATCTCTTTGTCACCAACAACCAAGAGAAAAGGCAGCTTCTGCATCGAATGCTCGCGTATTTTATACGTGATTTTTTCGTTGCGGAGGTCTAAGTCAACCCTAAGCCCTTGATTTTTCAGCGTTTTAGCAACATTTTTGGCATATTCACCCTGCGCATCGGTGATATTGAGTACCGCAATTTGCACAGGCGCCAGCCAAGTCGGCAGCGCACCAGCGCTTTCTTCGATCAATATTCCAATAAAACGCTCCAGGCTGCCGACGATGGCGCGGTGCAGCATGACTGGGCGGTGGCGGGCCCCATCCTCACCCACGTATTCGGCGTCCAGACGCTCAGGCATGGAGAAATCGACTTGCATGGTGCCGCATTGCCATTGTCGGCCGATCGCATCCTTTAAGGTGTATTCAATCTTGGGGCCATAGAAAGCTCCATCACCCGGCGATAGCTCGAATTCGCAGCCAGAGGCCTGAAGGCTCTCAATAAGCGCCGCCTCCGCTTTGTCCCAAATTGCATCGCTGCCAATGCGCTGCGCGGGACGGGTCGCCACCTTGTAAATGATGTTCTTAAAGCCGAAGTCGGCGTAAACCTTTTGCAACAAGGCGGTGTAGTTCACGCATTCCTGCAGGATTTGGTCTTCCGTGCAGAAAATATGGCCGTCATCCTGCGTAAAACCGCGCACGCGCATGATGCCGTGCAGGCCACCTGAGGGTTCGTTGCGGTGGCACTGGCCAAACTCTCCGTAGCGCAATGGCAGATCCCGGTAGCTCTTGATGCCCTGCTTGAAGATCAGAATATGGCCGGGGCAGTTCATTGGCTTCAAGGCGTATTCCCGCTTTTCCGACTCGGTGACGAACATGTTTTCGCGGTATTTGTCCCAGTGGCCGGTCTTTTCCCACAAGCCTTTGTCAATGATTTGGGGGCCTTTGACCTCGAGGTAGCCGTTGTCCTGGTAGACGCGGCGCATGTACTGCTCCACGCCCTGCCAGAGCGTCCAGCCTTTGGGGTGCCAAAAAACCAATCCTGGGGCGTGGTCGTCAATATGGAATAGGTCGAGTTCCCGCCCGAGCTTGCGGTGATCTCGTTTTTCGGCTTCTTCGAGCATGGTCAAATGCTGCTGCAACTCGTCCTTCGTGGCCCAGGCGGTGCCGTAGATACGTTGCAGCATTTCATTCTTGTGGTCCCCGCGCCAATAGGCGCCGGCCAACTTCATCAGCTTGAAGAATTTGAGCTTGCCCGTGCTGGGCACGTGGGGGCCACGGCACAGGTCTTCAAAATCACCCTCGCGGTACAGGGACACATCCTGGTCCGCTGGAATGCTTTCAATAATCTCTGCCTTGTAATGCTCGCCCAGGCTTTTGAAATGGGCCACCGCTGCGTCGCGCGGCAAAACGCGACGTGTGACTGGCTCGTCTTTGGCAGCGAGCTCGGTCATTTTTTTCTCAATTAGCGACAAGTCGTCGGGCGTGAACGGGCGTTTGTAGGAAAAATCGTAGAAAAATCCATGCTCGATCACCGGACCGATGGTGACCTGTGCGTCTGGGAATAAGGCCTTGACCGCATAGGCCAGCAAGTGCGCAGTGGAATGGCGAATCAGCTCCAGGCCATCGGCGTCTTTGGCCGTGATGATGGACAGAGCGCTATTGGCCTGGATGGTGTGACTGGTGTCAACCACAACGCCGTCAATCTTGCCTGCCAAGGCAGCTTTTGCCAGACCGGCGCCAATGGACGCTGCAACCTCGGCCACGGTCACCGGACCGGGAAACTCGCGCAGGGAACCATCGGGGAGCGTAATGTGAATCATGGTGTCATCGGTAATGGACAGGCAAAAAATGGGACCGCTGGGATCCGCAGGGGCCCTTGCGAGCCTGACGCATAGGCCTGCACTGCACGGGTGCGGTGCCGCGTCGGACTGCGCCATTTTAGCCGCAGCCCCTAGGCGCCCACGCCCGCACCTTGCGCGCCGTATGATCCCGGTCTCGCTTGATAACTACAAGCCACAGCCGCACAGCCATGATCCGTCTGACCGAACTTAAACTGCCACTGACCGCCCTGCCCGTGCTGGCCCGGCGCGCCGCAGACGCCCCCAGCGAAACCGAGGCCGACCGCCATCCAGTCATCCACCCGCTAGAAACGCTCAAATGCATGGCCGCGCAGACCCTTGGCGTGACCCAAGCAGACATTGCAGAACTGCAGGTGTTCAAGCGCAGTTTCGATGCGCGCAAGGCCAACATTCTGGCGGTGTTTATTGTTGACGTGGCGCTGGACGCGGCGCATGAGGCGCGCTTGCTGGCGCAGTTTGCCGCTCACCCGCACATTGGCGTCACGCCCGACATGGCCTACCACCCTGTGCGCCAGGCCCCGGCAAGCCTGTCGCTGCGTCCTGTGGTGGTGGGCTTTGGGCCATGCGGCATGTTTGCCGCGCTGTTACTGGCGCAAATGGGTTTCAAGCCTATCGTGCTCGAACGCGGCCCAGCGGTGCGCCAACGCACCAAGGACACCTGGGACCTGTGGCGCAAACACACGCTGCACCCCGAGAGTAATGTGCAGTTCGGCGAAGGCGGCGCGGGCACCTTCTCAGACGGCAAGCTCTGGAGCCAAATCAAAGACCCCCGCCACCTGGGGCGAAAAGTGATGCAAGAGCTGGTGGAGGCAGGCGCACCGCCTGAAATATTGGTCGAGGCGCATCCGCACATTGGCACTTTCAAACTCGTCAAGGTAGTGGAAAACCTGCGCGCGCGCATCATTGCCCTGGGCGGCGAAGTGCGCTTTGGCCAGCGGGTGGTCGATATCCGCACTTCCGAAGTCGCCACCACGGACGGGGAGGCGCGCCGCATTTGCGGCCTGCAGGTGCTCGACCTGGCCAGTGGTGCCCTACAAGAACTGGCCGCCGACCACGTGGTCATGGCGCTGGGCCACAGCGCGCGCGACACCTTTGCCATGCTGTGGTCGCGCGGCGTAGCGATGCAAGCCAAACCTTTCTCCGTGGGCTTTCGCATTGAGCACCCGCAGGGCGTCATTGACCGCGCCCGCTGGGGCCGCCACGCCGGGCACCCGCTCTTGGGCGCGGCCGACTACAAACTGGTGCACCACGCCGCCAACGGGCGCAGCGTCTACAGCTTTTGCATGTGCCCCGGCGGCACGGTGGTGGCAGCCACCTCTGAGCCCGGACGCGTGGTGACCAACGGCATGAGCCAGTATTCGCGCAACGAGCGCAATGCCAATGCGGGGATCGTGGTGGGCATTGACCCGGCCGACTACCCGCACGACGAGGCCAGCTTCGTGGCCGGCTTTGGCCCGGTGGACGGCGCACGCTACGCCGCCGAGGCGCGCGCGCTGCTGGCCGGCGAGGCGCCCAGCGCCAGCCGCGCGCACCCGATGGCCGGCATCGCGTTTCAGCGCGCGCTCGAATCCGCCGCCTATGTGCACGGTGGCGCCAACTACGACGCACCGGGGCAGTTGGTGGGTGACTTTTTGGCGGCGCGCGCGTCCAGCGCTTTGGGAACTGTGGCGCCGTCTTACAAGCCCGGGGTGCACCTGGTGGACCTGGCCAGCAGCCTGCCTACTTATGTGATTGCGGCAATCCGCGAGGCGATTCCGGTGTTTGGCCGCAAGATCAAAGGCTTTGACATGGCCGACGCGGTGCTCACCGGCGTGGAAACCCGCACATCGAGCCCGCTCAAAATGCCCCGGGGCGAAGACCTGCAAAGCACCAACTTGCGCGGCCTGTACCCGGCAGGCGAAGGCGCCAGTTACGCAGGGGGCATTTTGTCGGCCGGGGTGGACGGCATCAAAGTGGCAGAGGCGCTGGCTTGCGACGTGCTGCGCTAAGCCACCTCCGGGCATTCGCGAATGGCTAATGTAGGAAAAATGAAAGTAACGCTTCTGAGTCGCCCGGGGTTTTGAGGGGGCTCCAAAATTTGAGAAGATCGAGCCACGAGAAAGTCTATGAAGTTTTCCACCCAAGTCCGCGAGCGCGCTATGCGCACGGTGCAATAGCATCGTGGCGAATATCCCTCTCTGTGGTCCGCCATCAAATCCACATCGGCCAAGGTCGGCTGCGTACCCCAGACCTTGAACGCGAGCGCAAAGATTGATGCAGTGCCAATAAAATCCTCACACTGGCCAGTGCTTTTTCGCTAAAGCAGAGCTCGACCGCCATCTCAAGTCCTGATCAAGTTTATTGACCAGCATCGCGATACCTACGGAGTCGATCCGATCCGCAGAGTGCGGCAAATCGCCCCATCTGCCATCTGGTTACCGTGTCCATACCGCCGTGCAACGCACACGAAAACTGCGTTGTGCGCGTGCTAAATGGGATGCAGTTCTGCTGCCGCAGATTCACCGAATCTGGCACGACAACGTGCAGATCTATGGTGCCGACAGGGTCTGACAACAGCTTAACCGGGAACGCATTGCCGTGGCCCGCTGCACGTTGGAGCGCCTCATGTGGACCTCCGGTCTGCGGGGTATACGCCTTGGTAGCTTGGTGTGCACCACCATTGGCCACAGGACCATGCCATGTCCGCTAGACCGAGGCAATTGGCATTTCAATGCAGACAAGCCTAACCAGTTGTGGGTTTCGAACTTCACGTGCGTCTCAACCTGGCAAGGCTGGCAGTCGATTCTTACAGCGAACGACCGGTCGGGGCAGCATTGAGCGCCCTTTTAGCAGCAAAGGCGACCCCTATGACAACGCCCTTGCCAAGACCATCAATGGTCTGTACTAGGCTGAATTGCTTCATCGCCGGGCGTCTTGGAAGACCAAGGAGTCGCTGGAACTTGCTACGCTGGAATGGGTGTCTTGGTTTGACCACCACAGACTGCTGGAACCCGTCGACTATATTTCCCCTGCCGAAGCTGAAAAAAATTACGATCGCCAATTAACCAGTCAGACCGCAATACCGGTCTGACTTAACCCAGCAGGCCTCCACGAAACCCGGGGCGGTTCAAAGAGTCATTTATTGGAGCCACAGGCGTATCCATAACGTGTTGGCTTTTATGCAGCCGATGGGTAAAACCGCTGCCATTCAGGTTCCGGGCGCCAATCTGGGAGAGGTGTTTAATATGGCTGACTCGGCAGTAGCCAGCTACGCCAGCATTTTGGAGCGACTTCAATGAATCTTGCACAACTGCTCGTGCGGGCGGCCCGCAGCTATCCCGAACGCCCGGCTGTTTTATGGGGCGCGGAGGTGCTACGCAACTATCGGCAACTGGCAGAGCGCAGTGCACGCATAGCTAGTTACCTGAGTCACGTCTTGGGCCTTAAACCAGGCGATCGCGTTGCGCTCTACATGACCAACCATGCCGACTATCTAGAGATCTTGTATGCCGCCTGGTGGGCCGGCTTGGTTGTGGTTCCTGTCAATGCAAAACTACATGCAAAGGAAATGCTTTTCATTCTCGAGGACGCTCAGGCCAGCGCACTTTTTGTCACTGCTGATCTGGCGGCAGGTCTCAAGTCTTTATTGCCGACTGTCAGTTCAATGCGCGGCGTATTCACACCTGGAGAGCTCGA
>Ga0214919_10012979_pt1 | contig 10154 bp, 11 predicted proteins | sample LL1503_MetaG_FD_177994 | JGI IMG/M metagenome (GOLD analysis project Ga0214919, IMG submission 177994) | Freshwater microbial communities from Lake Lanier, Atlanta, Georgia, United States - LL-1503 | ecosystem: Environmental > Aquatic > Freshwater > Lake | place: USA: Georgia | collected... | reverse complement strand
GCCCGTTGATTTTTTAGATCGTTTTTCAACAATTTTTTCAACCACTTTTTCAACCTCAATTGGCTTCTCAACAATTTTTTCAACCACTTTTTCAACCTCAATTGGCTTCTCAACAATTTTTTCAACAACAATTGGATCGTATTGTTTGTTAACTGTATCATCTGTGGGTTGATCTTTTTTAATATGATCAATGTCTTCCTCTGTATCATATATTTTGTTAGAAGAAATGTTATATGCTAATAGTAATATTACCGCTAATGGATCAAATACAGCTATTAATACGGATATAAACCACTTAACAACGGTTTGAATCGTGGTATTAAATTGTTCTGATACAAATTTAAAAGTGGTAATATCTTTCTTCTGACTATTATCAACTTTTAAATTAAAAATACTTTCATCCAATTTTGACATTTTATCGCTAGAAGTTTTTAACTTATCATTTTCAGCGTCTAACTGTTTATTCAAATCTCCTATCTGATCGTTTATTTGATTCTGAATATTTTGTAATTGAATCGGATTTCTAGCTATCAATGTATTAGTCAATACCTCTGTCAATCGTGATTCTTGTGAACTTCTCAGTGCATAAATCTTATCTATAGATTTTTTAGTAGCTTCTATTTTGCTTTTTTCTTCCAACTTCTGTGTTTCTAAAGCAGATATTTTATTTATAGATAATTCTGTTTCTAATGAAGATTTTTGAAATGCGGCTGTTAAAAATCCAAATATACCAAGTGATGTAATTCCCATTAATGCAAATATAGCTATAATCATATAAGTTCTCATTAATATGTTAGCTTTATTCCAATATCTGAATAACCAAGACGTAGTAACTAGTTTGCCTAATTCTAGAGAGGATGCCATTACCATAGCAGCAATTGTAGCTCCAGAAAATAATAATCCTATGCCATATACACTGAAATAAGCTGCACATCCAGCTATTAATAATGAAGTAAATAGTACTACATGTTTAAATTGTATCATATATATAAATATCTATAAAATAAAAACCCCGTTAATTTAATAACGGGGTTAAATATAACCTTGATTGAATATTACTTAATCAATCTTTACTTTCTTACTTGTCGGCACAGTTGGTTTTAACTTATTAAGAGTGACTGTCAACAATCCATTTTCAAATTTAGCATGTTGATAGTCTTTATCAATAATATCGCCTAATGTAAAACTACGTTTGAAACTACTATGTTTCAGTTCTCTACGAATATATCTACGATCTTGTAGATCTGTATCTTCAAGTTTTCGAATCTTTTGACCGCTAATAGTAAGTACATTTTCTTGTACATCAACTGATACTTCTTCTTTAGACAGACCTGGAATTTCTGCTAAAATTTCTACACGATCATTGTAATCAATCACATCTACACGGGGATAACTTTGTTTTTCAAAGAATCCTATACCTAGTTCTTTTGTGATTTCTGGGAATTGTGAAGTGAATACTTCATCAAACAACTTATCGAATGGAGTTAAAAACTCATCACGATTTAAATGGCGAAACGCCGGATTGTATCTAATTACTGACATATATTTTCCTTTCTTTTAATAATTCTATTGAACTTATTAACCTAATAGCCTCACTCGAGCACTATAGTGAATAACACATTGTGTCATTCAAGAATATATATAAATCAAATTAGGAAAAATGTCAAGAAAATATCGGTCTACTTACATGTTTAATTCCAATATTGTCATTGACGAAGTGCCATAGAACAAAATAGCAGAATATTCGGATCGATTTGTATACCATGTAGTACCCGCATCTGTCCCTTTGACTTTAATCACATATGTTCTAGAAGATAAATCTGTAGCAGTATCTATATATGTAGCTGATTGTGGGGATGCATCAAATGTGGTTAAATTAACACTTGCAATTTGATCTATCAATGGTGTGGAATCTTTGTACAATCCAGCCACAGTATTTCCACTTGAATTACCATTTCCTAATACTATCGATGCGTTTATTAAAAATTTAGAAGTTGGCGACTTTGGTGTAATAGTAATTGATAATCCAGTATCAAACCAAGATGTTCCTACGCCAAATTGTTTATTCGAATATTGAACAGAATAGACTGATAATATTGATCCTTTTGATAAATAACTAGAAGTTAAAGCGTAACTACTACTTACAGCGTAACTAGCTGTACCATTGAATGATACTTTTTTGCCTGTATTTTTAAAGTTAGTAATATTATCTACACCTCGAAAACTGCCTGTAATTAAAGAATTTTTTCCTTTTACTGTCCCACTAAAGCTACCACTAAAACTACCACTCAATTTGGCAAATTTACTATACACAGAACCACTGAAGCTTCCACTTACATTCCCTCTTAAATTTCCATTAAAACTGCCAGTAGCTTTTGTGTTTTTGCTTAAAATAGATCCACTAAAACTCCCACTTGTTGTTCCTCTTAAGTTGCCATTGAAACTACCAGTAGCTTTCGTATTTTTACTTATGATAGATCCCCAGTAACTGCCACTAAAACTACCACTGGCGATAGTATTTGTGCTTACAATCGATCCTCTAAAGCTACCTGTGGCTTTTGTATTTTTGCTTACCAAACTACCCCAATGACTTCCGCTAAAACTACCAGATGCTACAGTGTTTTTGCTTATAACTTTGCCCCAATGACTTCCGCTAAAACTACCAGATGCTACAGTGTTTTTGCTTATAACTTTGCCCCAGTAACTGCCACTAAAACTACCAGATGCTACTCCCACAAAACTTCCTGTAAAACTGCCAGTATATGATCCTGTAAGTTTTCCCAATGAATTTTTTAGATCGTTTAATGTACTACGTCTTGATAATAAAGAAGATCCAGATTCAACTGTAAGTAAAAGATCCCCACCATCCAAATTTGAATATCTAACTAATTGACTTACTTTGATGGGAAATACATTTACGTTATTACATGGGGTAGGCATATATTATAAATATCAAGAATTTGGATACAATGGAATTTTGTATGGATTTCCATTCAAAAACACAGGCAAAAAGTTATCATTCAAAAATGTTCCCGCACTAGGAGATATTGTTACAGTAGATCCTGTAAATCCAGAAGTTATGTCTAAACTACCCGTAAATGAACCTTTATATGATGCATCGACTGATCCAAAATATGTTATTAAATTACTAAATGTAGCTTTTTTAGAATAATATACATTATTAACATTGTCATATCGTGAAATCATCAACAGATCATCCGAATTTATAGTCGAAGAAGCTAGTTGACTTATTCTCAAAGTTTTTATATTTAAACTATTACAAGGACTTATTGCCATACACTAATAAATATCTAAATTTAAGGAACTACCACGTTTATATTAACATTCATTATGATATAACCCTCGGCCGGGTCAGAATCATTTTTTAAAAATGTCAATTCTCCATTAGAAACAAGCACACTATCCGAAACTCTGTTTACGTTGAAGGTATAAGTGGAATATCCACCTATAGCTGGGGGAATGTTTCCATCAACATGTGTATATGTAACCGAATAATTTGTGGAAGTTGTGCCTATTGGAGTAAAGTTTGTTGTATTTGATATATTTGTAACAATTAATAATCTATCTACTATTTTTCGTAAGATGATACTATTATCCGATCCTATAGAAGTTTGTACTGTGGAGATTTGAGTCTTTACACTAGTTTGTAAATTTGAAAACAATACACCAACAGATCCATACGCACTAAATTCATAATTAGCACCTCCTGAAGACAACGGTTGATACCAAAATGAAAAATTTTGAATCATATCAACTAAAATTCTGAATTGCAGAACCGTAAATTCTACTGTTAATATTAACAAACGTAAAAACATCTTGTTTTAAATTGCCCGATGTCACAGATGGTTCCACTCCAGATTTCCAATAGATTTTGGTATTTGCTGTGGTGCCATTTAAACTACCTGACCAATGTGTCACACTAAAAGCGCCACTATTTTTTACCAATACAGTGGACGTTTGTCCGCTTACTAGTGACATAGTAACATTTCCACTTTGACTTAACTGTAATATATTAGAACTATAGTTTATACCATCTATAAATTTACTTTCATTTAAAGAAGATACTGTGTATAAAGATTCTAATGATTTAAGTGATCCAGTAATACCGCCGCTTACCACATACAATCCGCCGTTTATTAATAAAGGAACTGTTAAAGTCCAAGATGGACCGCTCGGGTTGTAATAAAAATTTCCAACGTCTTTAACGGTCTTAGCTCCACTCCAAACAGTTACATAATTATTAGATCCCTGTGTACTCGCGCTAAGTGGAGTTGTCCAGATAACATCGTAATTTGTATTTGTATTTTTTGCAAGTATTTGATATTGATTTCCACCGATTGGCACGCCATTTATAGCACTTCCACCTGAACTTGCATATGCAGCTGTTAATGCTTGATTTGCATATGAAGATGTACCATAAAATGCAGCCGATGCTACTCCTCCATTTGCAGTGGGAGTAGTATTGCCACTTTCTAGTACTTTCGTTGAAGTCGAATTATAAACGTCTCCTGTTAAATTGCCTGTTACATTACCCGTTACATTACCCGTTAAAGTACCAACAAATCCTGTAGTAGCAGTGATAGTTGTACCTCTAACCGTTGTAGCAGATGAAGCACCTATAGTAGCGCCATCTATAGTACCGCCGTTAACATCTATACTAGAAAATGTACTTGTTCCCGTAGATGTTATGTTACCAGTAACATTGCCTGTTAAATTCCCAGTAACATTTCCAGTTAAACTACCAACAAATGCCGAAGTTGCAGTAATTGTTGTTCCTTTAACAGTTGTAGGAGTTGTAAATCCTATGGTTGTTCCGTTTATAGTACCACCTTCTATTTTTACTTGAAGTAAATCAGCTTTGGATGCGGTTAACTGTTGTTGAACGTATAGTTTTGTAAATTTACTAGAATTTGTATCATATACGCTACCTGTTAAATTACCAATAAACTTTTCATTTGTGGTGATTGACCCTACAACAGTTAAATCATCTCTAACATTAACGGTGTAGAAATTAGATGATTTAAAATCTGGATTATAAAAACTACCAGTAAATTTATTCTGAGTACTGGTGAAATTTACAGTTGCATTGAATGGGCTAAAGTTTGTAGAACTAAGTATCGATGAACTTAACGCTGCATAATTTATTCGTTTGGTAACCCCACTTGATTGTAAAAGAAATTCATCTTGCCCAGTTACAGTAGACGTTACAGGCAGTGACGAAATTAATCTTCCGTTATTAGATAAGACTGGCATAATATTATATAAATATAATTATTGTAGAGTTTTTAATTTTTTTAATACAAATTTAACTAACCCGCTTCTCACAATATCTTCTTCTTCAAATCTAAATACGTATACTCCATTATTTCTACTTTCTTCGTCGTCAAATATATTCATCATTGGTACAAATCCACTTTTACCATTGATATCACTTTGATCTGGGTCTCCACAAATGAATAATTTACTAAATTCTCCTACACGTGTGATTAAAGTAGTAAGTTCTTTTTTAGTCATGTTTTGTGCTTCATCAGCTACAATACATTTAGCGTTCCAACTCAATCCACGTAAAAAGTTTATTGGAAATCCATGAATGCGTTCTTCTTTCTTTAACTTATCAATATCATGTTTTGGTACCAATTCTTCCAACTTATCAATGAGTGGTTGAATATATGGACTCATTTTTTCATCCATTTCACCAGGCAAAAATCCCAATTTGCTATCACTACTTTCAACTATACTTCTAACATATACTATTTCACTTACTCTTTTTTGATTTAATAAATTCAAACCTGCTAAAACAGATGTATAAGTTTTTGATGTGCCGGCTGGACCTGCAATAAAGACACACTTTGTATTTTTATTCTGTAATAATTCTAATAATTCTTTTTGTTTTAATGTTAATTCGCGTTTATCAATCTTGATGTCATCTCTAATTTTTGCGTTTTGATGAACTTTTGGGCTTGTGTCTTTTTTGTTGTTTTTGCTCATGTTGTTCTATTTGTTTTTTTAATTTGACTAAACGATCACAATATTCATATTGTTCCGTTTCGACGTAGTACTCAAAGATGTTGTCGATGTTATCTTTGAAGTTTGACCAATCCAATATAACAATAAAATCTGAATTCTCGAAATTAAACACTTCAATAGACGGATAATCGTTATCCAGTGCGTATTGCACAGATAAAACAATTTGCTGCATTAATTTAACTTTGTTTTTCTGAATAAATGAATCCATTTCACTATACTCAGATGGTAAAGTCATCACACTAAATGATTTGTCCATTCAATCAATAAATAGAAAACAAAAAAACAAAAAAGACGTTACCGTTAAGTAACGTCTCTGAAATACCAATAATTATAAGCTTATTTCTTTACTTTTTTATTCTTAACTTTAGTTTCTTTAGTATTATCATCTTTAGATTCGACTCCAACAACATTCTTGAGTCGTTCTAAAGTTCTGTATCCAGTGTTTTTCCAAGATTTTTGAGTTCTTGGACTTGCAAATTCAAATGTTTGACTGGTTTTTAACAATGATATAACTTCTTGTTCACTAGCAGCATTTGCAATTTTTTCTCTCAGTCCGAATATAGTTTTAGACATTATTTACCTTTCGATTCAACGATTTCTAGTTTACTTCCATCTGGCCATCGTGAAATGATAGTTTTCCAGTGGTCATATTCTACTTTAGCTTCTTCTTTGTTGGGATATTCGAGATCGGATACCCTCGATCCGTTGCGAATAACAACGTACTTACTTTGACTATCACTTGATATATTATTTTTTACTGACATACTATATTAGCTTTTTACATGTTTAACTATTGGTATATAATTAGAGATATAAGATTACCAGTCTCATATTGTAACAAGTATATATACATCCAATCGGAATGTCAATATTTTTTTAAACAATAATTCGTCACTAATATACGTGTCTAAATATATTTATTTGATATGAACGTATATTTAGATCAAAAAGAAACACTAATTAAAGAAGTTTTAATAAAACTTTTACAATCCGAATTTAATTCAAAAAAGACTTTGGCTGAATCCTATCTTGGAGTCAGTAAAAAATCCAAAACATACAAATTATATCAAGAAGGAATCAATCAAGGTATAGAATTACAAGCAGATATTATCTACGAGATCATAAGACAAGATACTCGTTTGACCGAAGATATATTCCAAAGAGCTACAGCCGGTTTCAAAAATATTTTTAAAGCTGGTGACGCAAAAACAAAGCTCGACACATACTTCCAAACGTTCAAAAAACAAACAGAACCATACGTTACATCTACTCCACCACCCGCATTATCGGGTATGCCGGCTAATGTTTCAGCTGCGCTTCAAAATTATCGTGGAGTTGGCCCAGGCCCAAGCGCTTATGCTCCTGACCCGGAAAAAAACGCTGATAAATTCGGTGGTACATCAAATACACAAAATACAAATCAAGGTATTCCTGGTTTAGGTGTAATATTTGGAAAAAGATTTGCAAATTTAAGACCAAATCCAAAATTACAATGGTCAGCTGGTACTCCTGAGGAAATTGCAGCTAAACAATCTAAAGTAGAACAATTATTAAATAAACTCCGCGCTAAATTGCCACAGTCATTCAATGATGCATTGGATGAAATCGGTATATTTGCGAGAGAGCATCCATATATAAGCAATATACTAATTGGTGCATTAGTAAGTCTTTTAGTTGTTAAACTAGGACCTTTAATTGCAATTCCTAAACTATCAATTTTTATAATAGGTACTTCGATAAGAACTATAGTGGGTATTTTGAAAGGAGAAGAACCCGTAAGAGCCGGTATTAAAGCCGCTACTCTTACCGCTGCGGCTATAGGATTAAGCGAGTTGTTTACAAAGTATATTCCTAACATAATGAATTGGCTCCAAACTAAATTGCAAGGAGCACAAGGACCAATGGGACCACAAGGTCCAGCTGGAGCAATGGGACCATCTGGTCCATCTGGCGTATCCGGAGAACCAGGCACCCAAGGTCCAGAAGGTCCAATGGGTTCACAAGGACCACAAGGACTACAAGGACCAGCAGGATCATCCTCATTTGTCAGCGGTACAGGCGGAGGAGGTGTTACTCCACCAGTAACGCCATCAATAACAGGCGACGCATTTCAATCAAAAATAAATGCGTTGAATAATTTACCAGACTGGACTTCTTTGAAAGCTGGCCAGTTAACACAAGACGTTGTAAAACTTCTAAATGGTCAATATGTACAACCTAAAGAAGCATTAGAATCATGGATAAACTCCATAAACGACGTAGGCGAAGCAAAACAATTAATAAATCTTCCAGGCATAAGACAACAACTTATGAGAAAAGGTTTGTTAAGTATGTTTAGTAAAAAATTCGGTATACAAGAAGCTTTGGAGCTAGATGTAATTAAAGCTGAATTATTAGCCGAAGCAAATCCACTCCAATATGCATTTGGTACAAGAGGTGCAAATATGGGTGGAGAAAGAATGGATTATAAAACAGTCGAAAGTGCATATAATAAGTTCTTGACAAATGCTGGTATCTTGTTAAAACTTAAAAATCCAACAAGAGCTGATGTTGAGAAAAAGATATTGGAAACGGATAAAAATGTCTATGATTATCTAATGAAAGTCAAAGACTGGTTGTATCCACGTAAAGCTGATAAAGAAGCTCTACCAAATACAATACCAAATCCTCAACCATCCCCAACTCCAACACCTACTCCACCTGTGCAACCTACACCTCCTGGACCAGTTCCACCAGTTCCACCAGTTCCACCAGTTGTACCAGGTCCAGTTCCAGGCCCAGGCTCAGTTACTCCAAAACCAGATGACAAAGACATATTTGGTCCGGAAGATTGTGAAAAGATTAGAAAAATCGCTCGTAAACAAGTATCTGCATTACGTTTACAAGGATTTGTAATTCCACCAGGTGGAGATTACACAAAACCAAAGTTAACAGGCCCAGATAAAGTTAACGTCGTATATTATATCAAAAACAAATCAAACGTAAGTGCTAGATATACAATTCTGATGAATGGAAAACCAATGGCATTTAGAATTGGTAATAAAAATCTTATCTCTAAAACTTATGTAGATTCATTTAAAGGAAAATTAAAAGAAGCTGTAGTTAATCTAACCGTAGAATCAATGCAAAAAGAATTTACTTCTCACTTTGTAATGGCTCTTACAAATGGAATAATGAAAGATCCTACTTTTAACCCTAAGAAATATAAGTTCCAAAGTCAAGCTTCATATCAAGTATTATTTGAAAAAGTAAATGAATGTATACAAAGTGATGATCAATTGAATAGTGAAATTTCTAGTATGTTGCAAACTCACTATAGATTTGTAACAAAAATCTTTTTAGATCCAGCTAATGCAAAATATATTCCTAAACTTATATTTGCAATAACTACTACTAAAACAACTATACTAGATGAAGAAGGCAATCAAATTACTCCTGAAAAACCAGGAGAAGTTAAACCTAAAACGTCTAAAAAACCAAAGACATCCACTGAACCAGAACCAACAGGTACATCAGAACCACAAGTAAAAGGATTTGGTATTCAGTCTAAAGGAGATACTAAAGGTGCAGCCGAATCAATAACAAAACTTGGCAATCTTTTGAATAGTATAAAGCCTAAGAAACTATAATAGATTATAAAAATACAAAAAATAACGTCACTCATATGTATATCAAAATACTATGAGTGACGTTACTAAATTTACAGATCAAGAAATGCAATCAATTGCACAATTGCAAAACGATTATCAACAACACATTTTTTCATTGGGTCAAATCGATTTAGAAAAAACAGATTTGGAACAACAATTACAAGAACTATTAACTAAACGAACAGAAGTTTTTAACAATTGGAAAAAAACTCAACAAGACGAAAATAATCTATTAAGTACACTGAGTCAAAAATATGGAGATGGCAGTCTTAATATAAAAGACGGTACATTTAAACCGTTATCTAAATAAAAAATTAAACCCGGTTTTTACACCGGGTTTTTTGTTTTACTTAGTTGGAGATCCTACAGAAGCATCTTCGACAATCGCTTTAATTTCAGATTCGATTTCTTTCATGCGTTCTTTGTAGCCAGCAGCTACATCTTTAAAATCTTTCT
>Ga0214919_10012978_pt1 | contig 10155 bp, 10 predicted proteins | sample LL1503_MetaG_FD_177994 | JGI IMG/M metagenome (GOLD analysis project Ga0214919, IMG submission 177994) | Freshwater microbial communities from Lake Lanier, Atlanta, Georgia, United States - LL-1503 | ecosystem: Environmental > Aquatic > Freshwater > Lake | place: USA: Georgia | collected... | reverse complement strand
GTTTAAGTTCGCTAACGCCCGTTAGCAGAAATGACGATCGATGAAAAGGAATGAAGTTAATCTTGTTTACGGTAATTATAAGAATCCAGATCTTATAGCCGACTTCTTGATTGTATTTAAAAGGTATTTCGAATCTCGTCAGTATATCGTTCACTCTTCTAAGAAATTAAAATCAGAGATGATTAATATTGTGATCGAAGAGTTTTGTCATGACCCCAATTTTATCAATGAAATAAGAGAGTTTAAGATGCTGGAAAAGGGTCAGATTGTAGTTCTCTTAACAGAATTTTTAACAGGCGAACATTTAAATGCTTTTTCAAATAAAAGTATGTTCTTAAATAAAGTTTCGCTTATATACTTCAAAGCACTTTTTAAGACAAAAAATACCAATGATCAGATGGGTAAAATAAGTAAACCATCTTTAAATTTTCTTGAAAAAAAATTAGTTTCTTTTATTCAACATTTCAAATCAGATGAAATAAATATTGCAAATGACCTAGCTGAGATTAATTATCAGCAAAGAAGATTGAATGGTATTAAATATGTAGAGCCTTTTGTAGATTTATGGATTGGTTTATATAAAAGCCAAGTCAAAGAATGGAAGCGTTTATTAAACCCACTGATAGTATTTAATTTTTCACAACCTAATTACAAAATAAATAGTAATAAAATAAAAAAATATGACTTTTTTTTTAGTGGAAAATTAACGAGAAGTCGAAAAAAACTTCTAGATGAGTTAAGCGATCATTTTAAAGTTGCTTATCCCGAAAGTGGATATATATCTTCATACAAAAGAGATACTTTGATAAAAAATTCTAAATTTGTATTATGCTTGCCCAGAGGAATTAATTGGCCATACAGTTCATGTGTACGTTCATGGAACGCATTAGATAATGGTGCTATTCCTGTCAATCTTCGTCATTTTGAGCTTTCTGGATGGGAGTCCAAATTAAATATTGCGAGAGTTAGTTCTTTTAATGTTGTAGAATTAAAAAAACTTCTTGAGAATTATGCTTCAATAAAAAATAACCTTATAAAAAAACTCGAAAAACCAGATAATTTTAATTCAAAACAACTTGCAGCTTATTTAGAGACAGTTTGATTTACGTTAAGGATTTAATATGTTAGTTAGCATCATCATTTCTTTTAGAAACGAAGAAAATAATATTTCTGAACTTGTAAAAAGAATTGTAAATTCTGTTGCCAGCCTTAAGGTAAAAAATAAGTCCAAGCTTAAATTAGAAATGATTTTTGTAAATGATCATTCAATAGATGATTCTGAGTTCATTTTAAAAAAATTACAAAAAAAATATCCAATAGTAATAATTAATATGGCAAGAAGATTTGGTGTTATCCCTTGTATTTTAGCTGGTTTAGCTCATGCTAAAGGTGATTGCGCTATCAACATTGAAGCTGACCTTCAAGACCCCCCCGAAATTATTCCTCAAATGTTAGAAAAGTATTTAGCTGGAGCAGAGGTTGTTCATACTACCAGGACAAAAAGGGATGGAGAAAGTGCTCTTAAAATGGCTATTACAAAATTGGCTTATAAATCTATTAATTATTTTTCAGAAATTTCATTGCCTGAAAATACAGGAAATTTTAAATTATTATCGCGTCGTGCAATTGATACTATTCTTTCAATGCCAGAACAAGACCCTTATTTTAGAGGAATTTCTGTATGGATTGGCTTTAAGCAAGATTTTGTTTATTTTGTTAGAGAGCCAAGATTCTCTGGCGAAACACAAAGAGGTCTATTGTCAGGCGCTCCTGCCAGAGAGTTCGTGAGAGGCCTTACTGCTTTTTCATCAAAACCACTTTTTATTTCTTTCTTCTTAGGCTTATTAATTTCACTTCTTTCTTTGGGCGTGATTTTTTATGCTTTAATTTGTAAATTTTTAGGAATTGCTGTTCCTGGAACCGCAGGAATTCTTATCTTAATTGCTTTTTTTGGCGGGATAATTTTGATTTCAAATGGGATTAATGGGCTTTATATTGCAAAAATTTATAATGAAGTTAAGTCCAGACCAAAATATATCATTGATAGCATCCAAAAACCCTCATCTTTACAAAAGTAAATGATTGAAAATAATTAATTAAAATAGACTAATTATATGAAGCCACAATTTTTGATTTTGCCTTATCTGACAAAATATTTGACTATTGTTGCAGATCATCATTCAATGTTTAGTGCCAAATCAAAAAATAATCTGAGGGTTATTAACTTCAATTCCGTTAGATGCTCAAAAAAAATTGATCTTCATGATTTTGGTGAAAATAATTTTTATAATCAAATTTATGAACTTAAAAATCACTTGAATATTGCCAGCAAGGCATTTAATTTTGAAATTTTGATTGGCCTTAATAGCCTCTCTTTTTTTGGTGAAAGAGTGGCGTAATGACATCCACGATACTTGTCACTGGCGGCTTAGGCTTTATTGGATCTCATACAGTGGTGGAGCTAATAAGCTGTGGTTATGAAGTTATCATCCTAGACAACCTATGCAACAGCAGCGAATCCGTCTTGGATGGTATCGAAATGATTGTAGGAAAAAAACCTAAAATGTATATCGGCGACATTCGTGATCGTGAGATTCTTAAATTAATATTTAATAATCATGAAATTCATAGTGTCATGCACTTCGCAGGGCTTAAGTCTGTAGCTGAGAGCGAAGATAAGCCGCTTCTTTATTTTGATAATAATGTCACTGGAAGCATTACTTTGGTTGATGAAATGATAAGGGCTAAAGTTAAGCTGATGATTTTTTCGTCATCAGCAACGGTGTATGGAATTTCCGATACTTTTAAATTTACTGAAGATATGCCATTAAATCCTACCAGTATATATGGAAAAACAAAGCTAAACGTTGAAAGCATTTTGGGAGACCTTAAAAAAACTAATCCTTCATTAGGAATAGCGATTTTGAGATACTTTAATCCAGTAGGTGCTCACTCTTCTGGTTTTATTGGGGAAACCCCCAAAGGCACACCTAATAATTTGATGCCTTACATCGCAGATGTAGCAATGGGAGTCAGAGAGAAAGTTTTTGTCTTTGGCAATGATTACCCTACGCCGGATGGGACAGGCCTACGGGATTATATTCATGTCAGTGATTTGGCAAATGGTCACATTGCCGCATTAAATAAATTAAAAAGCAGTACAAATATGATTACAGTTAATCTGGGCACTGGAGAGCCTCACACTGTATTAGATATGATAAGAACTTTTGAACGGATTTCTGGAAAAAAGATACCGTATGAGATTGTAGCAAGGAGAAAGGGCGATATTGCAGGATGTTATGCCAACCCTAAATTAGCCGAGGAGAGTCTGCACTGGAAAGCAAAATTAAATTTAAATGATATGTGCTTTTCTCAATTGAATTTCATGGCAAAAAATAATAATAAAAAAATATGCGACCACAATTTTTAACTTTGCCGTATCTTACAAGATATTTTAATTTTATTGCAAAATTAAATTCTTTCTTTTCATCAAAAGACTTAAGTGCGCCGCGGATATTAAATTACCATTCTATTGATAATAATAAGGATCTCTATAGTGTAACGAAAGAAGATTTATATAATCATATGCTATCAATTCATAAGAGTTATCATTACAGAGTAAATTCTCTAACCCTTAAGAATTTAAAAAATGACTCAATATTTATCACATTTGATGATGGTTATGATAACAATTTAGATATAGCACTGCCCATTATGGAAGAGTTTCAATTTCCATTCACAATATATGTGACTACAGACCCCGTTAAAAAAAATAAAAAAAAATTTCTCACTGAAATACAATTAAAAAAAATATCATCTTCGCCACTTGTTACAATAGGCTCACATTCAAAAACTCACCCCTATCTTACAAAATGCGATCACTTAGAATTAAAGTCTGAAATTATAGATAGTAAAAAATATCTAGAAGATCTTACGGGTAATGCTATTAATTCATTTGCATATCCTTTTGGAGATGTTAATAGCTATGTAGCCAATGTTGTTGAGGAATCCGGATATGATTTTGCAGTAACCACATACCCCGGACCAATAAATTCAATTAATAAACCTTTTTATTTGAATAGAAATGTTATTCTTTCTCATGATGATAATGTAAAGGTTTTAAGTAAAATTCAAGGCCACTGGGACTGGGTTCGCCATCTCATAAAAAATCCTTGTAAAAGATGATTAAATGATTATTACTTTAAACATAATTTGCACTACATTTGCAAGAGGAAATATTCACAAACGATTACTAAAATCAATACTAAATGATTCATTTAATCCTCTAAAACTTAAAATTAACTTTATTCTTATAGATCAAAACAAAAGAGATGCTTACTTTGAGAATAAAAAATATGGAAAAATTAATCTTGAAATAATAGGGTCGAGTCAAATCGGAATATCTTCATCTAGAAATATTGGGCTTAAAAGAGTTAAAAAAGGGTATGTTTGGTTTCTAGACGATGATTGTATTGTTCCTAAGGGCACTTTTAATAAAATAATTTACTATCTCAATCAAAATAAACATGGCTTTTCATTTGTTGCTGAAAACTTTGAAAATAAACCATTTCGTGTCTGGCCTAAAAAAAAGCATTCTTATAATTTTTTATCTACTTGGTATCTGTCATTCACAATTAATTCAATCTTTCCTTATAAAAAAGGTATGTTTTGTGATTTGGATTTGGGTCAGCCGCTAAAGTATGGCTCTTGTGAAGACCTTGACTTTTCTATCAGATATTTCAAAAAATTAGTTTTTATCCCTGAAATTTTAATAATTCATAAAGATATAAAAAAATCTATGAGTTATGAAAAAATATTTAAATACGCCTCAGGTTTTGGGTATGTTTGTAGAAAGCACATGCCAATTGGATTAGCGATTCTTTTTTTTTCATGCCTTGTGATAGCTAAGCATTTAATTGATGATTTTGATTTAAGAAGATTCTATTATGCACTCAAGGGTCGATTACTAGGTTTTTTTAGACTTTGCTAATGCGTTCAAAAAAGTTTATTTATATTGGTTTTTTATTATCTTTAAGCGCTATTTTTTCATCTGGATTAGCGTATGGCTATCAAATTTTAGTTAGCAATTATTTGAGTCCTAAAGAATATGCTGAAATTTCTTTTTTAGTTGCATTTTCAGTGATTTTTGCTGCGCCTTTCGGAGGGCTGCTTCTGAAATTTACAAGAGATGTATCAGTCCGATTAACAGATAAAAAATATAAATTAGAAGCTGAATACTTTCAGTTAATTAAATTAACATTCTTTTATGCGCCTATAATTTTTATACTTTCTTTTATTATTTTTATAGTTCCTGAAGAAAATACTCTAAGTAAATCATTCCACCAAGCTTTATTTATAGTAAATTTAACTACACTTTTAATTTTTTTACAAATTAACAGCGGAGTTTTCATTGGTAGAAAGGATTTTATAAGCCAAGGCGCATACCAGTTAAAATTAAATATATTAAAAATTTTATTTTTTTTCTTTTTAATATATATAGGGAAAATAACAACTGCCTTATGTTTATTAGCACTTATTTTTTCTTATTTGGTTATATTTGTTGATGGGTACAAAAATTTATTTCCATTTACAATAAAAAGAAATATTCAGATAGTAAAATTTGAAAGTCCATTGAAATACAAAAATATAGTTTCAATTACATTAGCAAATATAGTTATCATAGGGCTTATGCAATTAGATATTGTATTTGTTAATTTATTTTTTTCGAAAGACATTTCTGGTAATTATGCAGTCGCCTCATTGCTGGGAAAATCAATATTCTTTCTTCCGGTATCTCTTTCTGATTCCCATTTTTCATATTTCTCAGAAAATAAATTAGGTGATACTAAACCCGATTTATATAGATCTTTAATTTATACCTTCTTTACTTCAATTTGCTGTTGTTTATTTTTCTTTTTATTCAGCCATCAAATAATTAATTTATTTTTTGGTAATAAATACATATATGCAGCAGGCATTCTCAAGTTTTATAGTTTGCTTATCTTACCAATCGGTTTTGTATTTATTCTTGAGAATTATTTTATTGCACAAAAACAATATTTTTATGTTTGGATTCTTTTCGTCCTGATTTTTTTGGCATGTATATTTATTTTATTTTTTCACGAAGAAATTTATTTCATTCCTTTAGCTTTCGGAGCTTCAAGTTTTGTTTTTTCGTTTATCTCAATTTTTAATCTTTTAAAAAAATAGCGCTTTCACACCATCCATAACGCCAATTTTGAGATCCAATATTTGCTTTAAGAATTTTGCAAGTTTTTTTATCTATGCTTATTTTTTTTCTTTGCATGGAATCAGAAACTTCATCTATTTTTTTAAGGTTTAAGGCATCAATATCAATTCGTTCTTCGTCCCTTAATGTAATTTCACAAGAATTTTGCAAGTGGTATATTTGACCTCTAAAATGTATTTTTCGGATTAATTTACCCATAAATTCACAATTTTTCTTACTATTCAGTAATCCAAATTTTTTTAAAATATCCGTCCATTTTTTAACATTATCAACTCTCCAATAGTAAGGGGCGGGGAACATAACGTAAATTTTTTTACCCAATATCTTTTTATAAAGCAAATTATCTGTATTTGGAAAAACATCAACTCTAAAAAAACTCAAATCATTTGGGAATTGAGTTACCATCCACGAGATTGGCGAGCCATCAGCGCCATTAGCCACTGAGATTCCATCGGGGAGTCCATCTGTAATTAGTACAATTTCATCCTTTGCAAATGTTTTTTTGGGCAATTCAACATTAAATGCAGGGCTGGTATACGACGAGTGGCCTAGCGTTCCAAATCCGCCTAGTAAAATAATTGCTCCAGAGAAGAGTAGTGATAATTTTGTAAGCGATATCGATTGCTTCGCCTTAAAGAGAGCATAAAAGCCTATAAATATGACAAGGGAAGTTAAAACTTCAGCAGCTATTAAATATCTCTGAATGGTAAAAATTTTCATATTTATTAGATAGCTAATTCCGATAAATGTAAGAATAAATAATGATTTTTTATCAAATGGTTTTATTTTTATTCTTTGGAGATAAGCTTTGAAAAAAATCAGGATAAATAATGTATAGATAAGCGGCCAGATAATTTGGTGAATTAAACCCCTTCCAGCCCTGTGATAATCAATTGCAGAGATATATGGCCAAAGAAAATATTCATATATTTTTTTTGGTCCAAAAATACTTTCGGCATCTATAGAAATATATTCAGTTGGAAATATATGATTGAACATAGGGAAAATTGGATTATGAAATTGCTGCCATAACTTCATATGCCAAAATCCCGCAATCAATAAAAATCCTATAAGGCTAGCTATTGAAAAATAAATTATTCTGCTGATCCGTTCAGACAATTTCAATTCTCTCAGAAAAATGAAGGCCACAACTGAAGCTAGGACAAAAGTTGCATTTGTGAGTTTTAAGCCAGTGGCCAATCCCATCAATGCGCCTGATGCAATTGTCAGCATGTTAATTTTGTTTATTTCTTTGCTGGCAAAGGAAATAATAATGAAATAAATTGAAGTTACTACTAATAAAGCTGTTAGGTTATCGCCCATTGAGTTTCCAAGACCCGCGAGAAAATTGGGCGTTAACATCCCAGATATTGCCAATAAAAAAGCAAAGTATCTTTTGTTAGGAATTCTATAGAGCTTAACGGTTTCCCAACTTATTCCAAAAAGTGGAATAAAAATTAATCCATTAAAAAATCCCATCAAAAATGAAACAAACGGAGGGTAAAAATTATTTATTAAATAAAAATATGGAATATCTAGCAGGGGATTACTATAGCTATGGATTTCTGCAACAGCAAAATCAATATTTTGTTTATTATTTAAGAATGCAAATGCATTATATAAATGATAGTTAGCTAAATCATAATTTCTATCTTGACCTAAAAAGAATGACCAAAAGCCAAAAACTAAAGGAGGACATAGTAAAAAAAATTTAAAATGCCATGATTTTTTTTGAGTGACTTTGTTTAAAAATCCAGTTAACCCCATGGATATAAATTAAAATTCTTTTTTAGAAAGCTCTTCTTTGCGAGCTTTGTATTGAATATCCTCTAGAAGCTTTCTATTAACGGCAATCAAATCAGCAATAAAAGCGATCATCATTGTTTGAAATCCCATGCCGATAAATATTGAGGATAAAATCAAAGATTGAATATGACCTTGTCCGTCTTGTGATACATATTTAAGAAAAATATATCTTAATCCAATAAGAAGACCAAAGCTAAACAATGTAATTCCAATGCTCATAAAAAAACGAAAAGGTCGGTAAACAATAAAAATTCTTACAATTGTTGTAATAGATTTTTTAATGTAAGAGGGCATGCTTTTGAGGAGCCTTGAAGGCCTCATTTCTTTGTTGACGGCAATAGGAACTGTAGCAATTGTTATGTTTTTATGACCGGCTTGTATGATAGTTTCAAGGGTATAGGTATAACTATTAAAAACATTTAATCTCAAAGCAGCATTTTTAGAGAAAGCTCTGAAGCCGCTAGGAGCATCTTCTACTGAAGTATTGCTTAACAACTTAACTACCCAACTACCTATTTGTTGCAATTTTTTCTTGCTAAAGGAGAAATGTTCAATGTTTTGAATAGGTCTTGTGCCGATTACAATATCAGCTTTTTTTTCTAATATTGGTTTTAATAAGTCCGGAATATTTTTTGCATTATATTGATTGTCAGCATCTGTATTGACTATAACGTCAGCACCATGCCTAAGACAAGCTTCAATACCGGCCATAAATCCTTGAGCTAACCCTTTTGTTTTTGAAAAACGAACAATATGATCCACACCTAAAGATTTTGCTACTTTAGATGTTTCATCAGTTGATCCATCATCAATAATTAGCCATTCAATCTTTTTAAATCCTTTAATTTTTCTTGGGAGGGCTCTGAGCGTAATGGGAAGGCTTTTGGCTTCGTTAAGGCACGGTATTTGAATGATTAGTTTCATATTGGGTAGTATAGCTAAATATTTGAGTTTAGGAATGGTTGAAGATAAATGTTTGCTTAATTGCGATCACGCTCTTCACGAGCCTCCAGAGACTGGCTTTGTTTTTCCTAATCGTTTTTTCTTTTGTTTCGTCATGAATTGCGCTTTACCACCGATATGATCAATTCCGCGCTCTTTGGCTAAAATTACTTGTTTCTGTCGCTCAGTTAGCGCTTTAAGCTTTTCAGGGGTGTGATGATCGAAGCAATGAGGGCAGGAGATGCCAGGTGTGTACTTGTCACTTTTCATGTCATGCGCCGATAAAGGGTAGCGGCAGGCATAACACTGATCGTAATCACCGACTTCAAGACCATGTTTGATCGCAACCCGTTGATCAAATACAAAACATTCGCCTTGCCATAGACTTTTCTCTGGTTCAACTTCTTCTAGGTATTTAAGGATACCACCCTCTAAGTGATACACCTCATCAAAGCCTTCACTCATCATATAAGACGAAGCCTTTTCACAACGAATACCGCCGGTACAGAACATGGCGACCTTTTTATGCTTCTTTGGATCAAAATGCGTTTTTACGTACTCAGGGAATTCACAGAAGGTATTGGTTTTGGGATTCACTGCATTTTTAAAAGAACCAATGGCGTATTCGTAGTCGTTACGCGTATCGATTAACACCACTTCAGGATCCGAAATAATGGCATTCCAATCTTTGGGTTTCACATATTTACCCACCATTTTGGTGGGTGATACACCAGGAACACCAAGCGTCACAATTTCTTTCTTAAGTTTTACCTTCATGCGATAGAAGGGATGTTTATCCGACCAAGATTCTTTGTGACCAAGACCTTTAAAGTTACCTTCAAAGAGTGGATCTGTTTTTAAGTAATTGAGTAGCTCTAGAATGGATTTTTCTGAGCCTGCAACGGTGCCATTAATCCCTTCATCCGCTAAAAGAAGGGTGCCCTTAATCTCACGTGACATACAAAATTGAAGTAACGGTTCACGTAAGGTTTTAAAGTGAGGCAGGCTCACAAAATGGTACATCGCGGTGGTTAAATAGGTGTGCTGCATTAAGCTTTGTTCTTTATTAAAACCTCTAAAAATGTTATTTTATCAGTCTTTTCAATGGTGTTAAATCTCAACTAGGAGTATTAAAGAATGGCAATCGAACAAACCTT
>Ga0214919_10012977_pt1 | contig 10156 bp, 14 predicted proteins | sample LL1503_MetaG_FD_177994 | JGI IMG/M metagenome (GOLD analysis project Ga0214919, IMG submission 177994) | Freshwater microbial communities from Lake Lanier, Atlanta, Georgia, United States - LL-1503 | ecosystem: Environmental > Aquatic > Freshwater > Lake | place: USA: Georgia | collected... | reverse complement strand
ATATACCACATCTTTTGCAGACTCGTCCTCATTATTTACTTTCTTCCACGCATAGTAGTGATTGTAAGGTGTGTAAGTTGTTCCAATTTTGGTATTATTTACCGTAGCATCGCTAATACAAGAGAGCACAGAATAGCGCAAAAGATGTGGTATATCTCTTTTATATCGAGTATGAATTTGCTCGTATGCATCTGCAATAGTTGCATTGAAGTCTGTTGGATTTTTAAGTTCGAAGATGCATAGTGGAATACCATTTACGAAGAGTAATACATCGGGTATACGGATGTCAGCTTTTAATCCATATCCTACTTCGAACTGATTGACACATCGATAAATATTATTACTATTTTGCGTCTCAAAATCGATAAACTCGATATCAAATGTTTTTCCATCTTGGTTGCGTGTATAACGAAACCCATCACGCACAAGGTAGTAGGTGTTACGAAGTAGCTCAAAATGGGTTTGTCCGCTCACGAAACGCAAACGATTGATAATTTCTTCAATATCACTACTCTGTAAATCGGTATAGCGTTGCTCAAGATAATCGGTTAAATCATTTACAAGTAGCACTTCACGGTTGTTGCGAGCTATACCACCCCCGTGTGTGTATTCCCAACCTTGCTGAACAAGTAGGTCAATCAGGGCTTCTTCATAATCGCTTTCGTAATACTTACCTTTCATATACTCAAATATTTTGTATTAGTACTATCCATTTAAGGCTCTTTGCACCAGTGCAGGACAGAGATTTTTCATTTTTTCACGAGCATCGTTTGCAATCTTTTTTGCCTCTTCGGCACAATTATATATATCTACAATTGCTTGTTGTACTTCGGGTGGAGGAAGCGGAATAAGAACTTTACATAGTTCGCTCCAATCAAAAGTTTCTCTGGCACTGCCCCAAGAGTTAAAAATCGCATATCTATCAAATTCTTCTCCTCTGAAAATAATATGTAAATACCTAATATTTAATACAGAGGCGTCTTTAGAAAAAATTACTTTATTGACTTGTGTAACTACATAGGTCTCCTTGGAAGTATTAAGTGCATTTGCAAAACATTTCTCATTCTTAGTAGTTTGCACATATGACAAATGATTTGGTGGAACTAATTTGTAGCCCTCTAATTCATCTTTGTTTACTTTTGCACCAGTTTCTTTGAATTCCTTTGTTACAGAAACACTTTTTACTTCTTTAATTTTATTATCAGAGTTTCGCTTATCGTACTCTTCGATATACTCACCAAGTTCAACTTCGGGGTGCTTTTTTTTACAATCAACAATATAGGCTTGACAGGCTAAGGTAAGTGACGTGATTAATGCTTCATTCTGTTCAGCCAATGCTTTTAGTCCATTATAAGTGTCAACTAACTCCTGCTGAATATCTATATCAGGAAGTGGTATCTGGATGCGACAGAATTCACTCCAGTCGAATGTTTCTCTTGCACTTCCCCACGAATTGAAGCGAGATAAACGATCAAACTCTGAACGGCTTAATAAAATATATAAATATTCAGGCAATAATATTTCACTATCAATTGTTCTGAAAACCAAATATGAAGATGAAACCATATAAGTTTCTTCAGTATCATTTATGGCCAATGATATTTTACCGCCATTCCGTGATGTTACAGTTACATAGCTGAATTCTCGAGGCTTTAATAATTTGTATGGAGTCAGTGACACATCTTGCATATCTGCCTTTGTTGGAATAAGTTTTTTTAAAATGCTTATTCCTCTTACTTCATCAAGAGAATATATACCATCACTATTTCTTTCATCGCAAAGCTCAATGTAGTCTCCCAAACGAACCAGGTTACTATCTACTTTATTAACACTCATAACCAAGTTGCTTTAGGGCTTTACGCAATGTTTCGTCATTTTTCTGTTGGCGATTCAATAGTTCCGTAACCGTTGTAGCTGTTTCGGTCAATACCTGATGATAGTCAATTTGGGTATCACGATCCACAAACTCAATATATCGGCTAGGGATAAGCGAGTAAGCATTTTTTTCTAACTCTTCAAAGCCAACAGAGCGATATAGTTCAGGTTCGGAATAATTTGTTCCATCTGTTCCTTCGCTTTGCCAATTGAAGTAAATTTCCGTTGCTCGTTTCATTTGGTCGGCTTTCAACTCCACTTTCTTTTTCTGTTCATTTTTTACTGAGTTTTCAGTCCACTGTCGTAAATCCATAAACAGAATTTCTTTTTGTCTGTTACGCAATTTGCGACCGTGCCAATTACCGCCCTTTTTATTCTCGTTCAATATCCAAAGCGTTACAGATATATCGGTAGTATAGAACAGTTCACGGGGTACAATTATAATGGCTTCAACCTTATCATTTTCAATAAGCTTTTTCCGAATTGCTATAGCATCACCATCGCCCAAAGCCCCATTAGCCAATAAGAAACCTGCTACGCCCTTACCAGCCTTCAGCTTCGACAACATATGCAAAATCCAGGCATAGTTGGCATTGCCCTCTGGTGGCACTGAATAGTCTGACCAGCGACTGTCTTTGCTCATTGAGATATCATACCATTTCTTTAAGTTAAAAGGCGGATTAGCCATAATAAAATCAAAGGTCAAGCCCTTGTGCAAGTCATTTGAAAAAGTATCAGCATTTTGTTCCCCAAGATGATGAGATATGCCACGCATAGCAAGATTCATTTTGGCAAGTCGATAGGTAGCAGGGTCTCTTTCCTGTCCATACACGTTCACCATTTTAATATCCCCTTGTTTTGCCTCAACATACTTTGCACACTGAATAAACATTCCGCCCGAACCACAGCAAGGGTCATAAAGCGTTCCATCATAAGGCTCAATAAAAGCTGCTATCAACTCAACTATATCATGAGGTGTATAAAATTCTCCCTCTTCTTTTGTTGCATTAACCGCAAACGACTTGAGGAAGTACTCATACACACGACCTATCAAATCTTTCTCCTCACCAAAGGTTTTATGTGAAATTTTATTAACCTCGTCAACAACTTTTTTTATTACGTTAGCTTCAAGGTTTATTTGAGTAAACAAACCGATACGGATACAGCCTTTCAATGCATCACCACTATTTTCCAATTCCTGAATAGCATCATCAAGCGTGGCATTTAATTTTGAAGAGGGCTGGTCTATAATCATTGACCATCGTGCCTTTTCAGGCACAAAGGCTATCCCTTTATAACGACTTGGGCTATTTAGGAATGATTCAATAACTTCTTCATCAGTAATACCATTGTCGAGACATTCTTGTCTCATTTCACTTTGTATATTTTCAAACTTCTCTCCAATAAATCGTAAGAATATCAGTGTTAAAAGCAAGTCCCTCTTATCATTCAGCGAAGCATTACTTCGTAAATATTCCCTGCAATTAAACAAAATAGATTCAAGGTTTAGTGTGTCTGTCGTTTTTTGTTTTTTGGCCATCTTTTAATTCATTTTTTTAATTACTCGTTGATTAAATCTGCAATTTTCACCTCTAATACCTTGGCAATGTTCAACAAAGTGTCGATACTTGGATTTGTTTGATTGTTGCACCAGTATGACACACTCACTTTACTTACACCTAGCAACTCAGCTAAGTCCTTCTGTTGAATGTGTTTTTCTTTTAGAACCTCATCTAATCTGAGTACTTTTTTCATCTAAATTCAATATTGTAGGATACATGCTAAAGTTAAGCAATATTTGAATTAACTTCTATAGTTGAATTACTAAATCTTATTAGCAATTTTTCTAAGAGAATAATATATACTATCTTTGTTTTATCATCAAGAAGCCTATATGGCTAGCAACCGAGAGAGTTACCCTCCACGGTGCTGGAATTAGATGAGGACAATTACAGTCAAAATAAAACGTAATTCCCTTACAAATTTTTCTTGGTGTGATTTTTAACCTTAAAATTTCATACCATGAGCAATCAAAAACTCGGTTACTACAAGTATTTTCTTGTACAACCACCCACCCCCGCCGTTGAGAAAATCAACGAATTCACCTTTACTAATTTCGCAAAGGCATGGGCCCATATGGGTTTTGTGCCTGTATTAAGGGAAATTGGCGAGCACACTTATCATGTTAAGTTGTACTTAGATGCCGTTAAAATCAAGGATCGAGAGGAACTTTGCATGTTTACGGCTACTTATTTTCGTGAAAGAGTCCGAGAACTATCTTCCCATGCCAAATGCACCCAAATACTGGTGTATGCCCGTACTTGGTTAACCCTGGAGGATATATCTTCTGCAGATAGCCTTAATGACCTTGAGCAATCCTTATTAACCCTATTACCCGATGAAACGCCTTTTAAATGCAATGACCAGGGGGAAGGGATTACACATGCATTATCTAATATACCTGAAGTATTTAACCATTGGAATGCGCTTGTTTTAGATGGGTATTTTGAGCCCGAGTATGAAGAAAAATGTCGTTTAGAAGATGAACAGAAGAAAAAGGAGGAATCAACCCGGAAAACCGTGAGTCTTACCTTTTTTATGAAAACCGGGGGATCGCAACCTATTACTTTGGATGCCAAAGCCATTAATAAATACTTCCAAGGGAATGTAGCTAAAAGATGGGCTATGTTAGATGGTTATCTTCCTACCTATACCGGTTATGCCAACGGAGTGATTCAGTTTGACTTAGTTACCGATCCCAGATGCACGGGTTTATACTGGATTAGTCTTTGTGACAATATCGCTGCTCACTATAAACAACAAGTTGACTTTTTAAAGGATGCTACAAATTTCGAGGTGAACCACTTTATTGTGAACGACATTATCGGGTTTAACATTAACGCAGGTAACGACGAAAAATTTGTTAGGCTTAATGACAGGGTTCAAGCAACCTATGCCTCCATGCCGAAAACATCTGCCTTTATTCACTACGGAAAAATCAAATAACCCTAAAACGATTATCATGAAACTACAAAAAAAAGCCTCTTCGGCTAAAACACACTTTATTATCAGCTTTATTAAATCCATCATCAGGTTAATTGGATGTGGCGTATTGTACTATGGTCATATCCCTTTAGCAGCATTACTAATTGGTGGTGCGGAACTATTAGGGATAGCGGAGGAAATATTTTAATTAAAAAACGTTATGCAAGAAATAATTAAGATTACTGATAAAACGCAAGAGCAATTAATGGCTGCAAATTGGGAAGAATTAACCCTGGAGGAAAAAGCATTAAAGTCCGATATGGAACGTCATCCTAATATGTCGTGGGAAGACGCTTTGGCTTTATCGGAAATGTCCCCTTTATAAATAATAAAAAAATGAAAAAGCAAAAAATGAACAAAATGGTAGAGATTTGTATGCAGGACAAAGCATTTCGGGAAAGTTACGAAAAGAAGGTTGATGTCCCACGAAAAGTGACTGAACCATTACCGGAAAAAGTGGATACTTCTAAGGACGCTGAAATAGAAATGTTTATGGAGTGGTTCTCAAATCAACGATTTCCCGAAGAGAACTAATTATGATTACTACAAAGGGTTTAACATCAAAAAATAACCCTTTCTCCCTACTTTGTATATTTTTAGTACCTTGATATAAATAAACCTTTATGGGAAAATACGGTTTTAGCTTCAGCTGGAAAAGAGCCCTCGGCATTACTGCGGCAAAGCAAAAGTTTGCTCGAGAAACTGGCATACCCACTTCGGTAAATGGTATCGAAAGAAAAGTAGGCCGTTCGGTAATTAAATAGACAGGATGGACCTTATTCATTCTATTAATGATAGCATTCGTGCTAGTATTAATGGCTGAACCAATGCAGCATGGCGATGAACCAGAAATGACATGGACGATAGGTTGGATTGTCTATGCTTGGTTAGGATTATTGTAGTTCAGTGTATTACTAATTATAGTAGGAAAATATGGTAAGTAAACTTAATAAATAACACACAACTTATGAAAAGATTAAATTTAATAATGGCCAGAGTAGCACTTTTGTGCACTGTGGCTATAGATGTATTATATCATTTTGTTGTTCCAAATAGTAGAAGTAGTAGAAGCAATTTAAGGGAAAAGGAAGAAACTGCAAGAAAGCATAAAGAACAATTCGCTAGGGAGTTTGGACATTCAGACCAAGCTATAAGTGATATGGCTGATCAAGATATGAAAGAATTGGAAGAAGAAATTATTAAACAGTTAAAGAAAGTGACAGTAACAAAGAAGTTTTATAAAGAGAATGGTATGTGGTACATTGATTTACCTGAATTCCTCGAAGCAGGATTAGGTAATAAGAATGATTTATTAATGGTTGATGGTGCTGATACATTATTAGATATACTAGCAGGTAATAAACCAAACAAATCAGTTAATGGTACAGAACTAACTTTAACATTAGGTAATGAAGCATTTGATAATTATACTCATACATTAACAAAGAAATTGATTGGTAAGAATCAAGATTTGCTTGTTCAAAAAGGACATGCCCCAGTTGATTATGGAGTATATTATGATGTAAAAGAATTAGATAGTCACCAAGTGTGGTTATGTCCAGTTACTGAATATGTTTTTGGAGGAAATTATCCAGATAAAATATGGCTTAGTGTAATTAAATAATATTTTATGAAAAAAATACAAATACTAGGTTGGACCTTATTCATTCTATTAATGATACTATTTATGCTATTTGCAATTATTGAACCAGGTATGAGAAATGATGAACCACCAACTACTTGGGATAAAGAAATTGTTTTTGAATGGTTAGGATTACTGTTGTTCAGTGTATTACTCATTGTAATAGGAAAATACCGTCGGAAACATAAACCCTAAATTTTCGAAAATGAAAACATATTGTACGATTTTGCTTCTACTTCTCGGTGCATTTACCGTAAATGCCCAAAAGGTATATAAGACTTCCTTCAAATCCGAAGCCGATAAAATCATTTTCGTTACCGAATTCAAATCCGAAGCAGACATGATTGTTTTTGATACCAAATTTAAATCGGAGGCTAAACCCTATTCGGGAATTTGGTTCTGGACAACCTTCAAATCCGAAGCGGATTGGAAAGTGTATTTCACGAAATTTAAATCGGAAGCAAACCTAAAAGTCTACTTCACAAAATTCAAGAGTGAAGCCGGCATGAAATAATAGGGAGAAATTAGCTAAGGCAGCAAGTTCATGATGTAAATTATAAAATAGAATGAGTTTATTGTGTAAATTTATAATATAAATAAAGAAAATGGGAAACTACATAAACAATAACCTAATAAAAGACGAATACCTAATATACGAAACCAACTACCATTGGATTTTATATTTTAACCATTTAATTCCAAGCATAATAACATTGGGAATATACCCTTATTTAATTTCAAAATTTTCAGAATTTGGAATAACCAATAAAAGGTTAATCATCAAAACTGGCATTTTAAGTAGAAAAACATTGGAATTAAATTTATCAAAAATTGAAAGCGTTAATGTCAATCAAAGTATTTTTGGAAGAATTTTAGGCTACGGAAGTATAGGAGTTATAGGAACAGGTGGGACAAAGGAATATTTTATTTCAATTAAAAATCCACTTGAATTCAGAAGAAAATTTCAAGAATTATCAAACTAGTCCATTTAAAATAATATTAATGATAGGCCTTAGTAATTTTTAACTTTTTCCGCTTTCAAATATTATTGAAAATTTTGGTCCAATCCCAGTAAGAGTCTTAAAGGGTTAAGTGATTATTCCTCTTGTAGTTACTTCATTATTATTAAGTATAATTATTTTGCAAAATAACCTCTTGTAAAGCAACAATTATTGGGATTTAAAATAATTGATTTAGAGCCGTTTTTAAGGACTTAAAAAATCCAGCAAGGGTATGTTATATTTTTTCGTTTAGATGCCAAATTTAAAGCAGAAAAATCGATACAAATTGATTTTACGCGCCTAACACATGCTACGCCAAAAGCAAATTAGCATCAACTTGCGATTTTTTCGTGAAGTGATATTTTGTAAAATAATATTTCAGCCCCTACCTGCTGGCGGTAGACAAATGATATATTTATAGCTTAATTTTAAAAAACTAATAGCTCCCTATCTAATGCAATATTTTTGACCTCCCCATTTCCACCTTGGATATAATAATGCCTAGCAAGCTCAGCCCCGATTGAATTAACGAATGCTGCTTTTATTTTTGAAATCTTTTCAGCGGCAGAATTACTGGTAATGTTAGCCATTTCATCAATCCTGTTTTTCATTTCTTGTAAATTGCCAATACTTGATAGGCTTGTATATATTTCATATAATTCTTCTCTTTTGCCTCTTAAAAAGCTAAGTCCTACACCTTCTGGATGGTTTAAATAAAACAAGTATAATGTCTTTTCTAATGGCCTAAGTTTTATTTCAATATTACCAAAATCGGGTAAAAAGATTCTTTTTCTTTCATCAATAACCAACTTGCTTAAAGGAACATTTTGCTTAAAATTTTGGGAGAATAGCATTTTAACCCTTAGCGACTCCATGATATTCAAAGCCTGGTGTATTTCAGCAAATGATAATTTTGCTTTTAGCTTATTCATGCAATCAGCGCAAATATCAGCTGTACGTAACTTTAATTTTATGTCCTTTTTCTCCAAACACATGTCATTCACGCAACCAATTGGATCGATATGAACTGAAGTTCTTAATTCATCGTAATCATTAAACATGTGTTTTTGAAGCAAAAGGGCTATTACTTCGTAAGCTATAGGGAAGGCATCGTTACATTTTATGAAATGATTCCAGTCGGAAGTATGAATAAATCCATTAGTGGGCATTTTTTCATCTAAACTAGCAAACCAGTTTTTGTCATTTGAAATTTCAGTTAATAAAATAACAAATTCGTCATTTTTGATTCCCCTGCGTAAACGGTAGTTATTACATTTAGCAAAGAGGGTTTCCCACTTTGAGGCTTTTCTAGTAAGTGGGAATGTGAATGTTCTATATTCTTTTTTAATTGAACTGATTTCGCTAATTGAATAGGATATTTTGTTATTTTTTATCCCTTTTTCAAATTTATCTTGATTAGGAATTATATTTTCAACATAGTCATCCTCGCTAAAATCAATTAAGTTATCGTTGTCGCATAAAAACTGAATTGGACCATCCAATGCATTCAATAAATCAAATACTTCCGTAAAGGTTTCATTGCTCACATCCCCATCTTTGATTAAATGTATTTTCATAATTATTCTTCAAATAAATTATTTAAATTTCTATTGGTTTTTTTCTTTTCAAAGTAATTGTTCATTGATTTGTCTAATTTGCTCCAAACACTATTATTCATTTCGCCTTTTTCAAATGAAAAACTATTTTGTTTTTTTATGGACATGCTTTCAGCAACATCAACTGCATCCAAAGTAGCACCAATAAAACTAAACGTCCAATTCCCTGATTCCTCTAATGAAGAAATCATATTACGAATTTTTACTAAATTAAACAATCTTGAGGCATTTTCATGGCCATCTGTAAGAATTACTACAACAACCGTAGTTGGAAGTCTACTACTTTGAGTTTGTATACTAATTTGTGTAATTGTATCGCCAATTGCATCCAAAAGTGCGGTTGAGCCATCAGGTCGATAGGTTACATGATTTAATAATTGTATAGTACTTGGATTGGACTGGAAGTAATGATGGTCAATATGGTTATTAAACGTAGTTAACCCCATAGTAATTTCTTCCTCTTCAAATTCCAGCCCCTTTAGTTTAATTCTATTAACCTGCTCATTAAACCCATTAATGGTGCTGTCAATACAGTCAGACATTGAACCGCTTTTGTCCACGATTAAGTGGTAAATTGTTTTTCTCTTTTTCATGTTATTTATTTTTTATTAATTCGATAAAAATGGTTTCTGGATATCCCCCTTCAAAAACATACTCGGTTACTGGGCAAAGCCATAATTGATGGTTTATTGTTTCGCCTTTGAAACTATCAACATGATAATAAGCCCCGTAATCTACAAGCGCGTGACCTATATTATCTAATAACCCTTTGTTCATCCCAATCCTAATTTTAGTCAGTTGCGCATCTGCGTCCTCAAATTCCTCTGTGCTTAGCTTTAGGGTAGCTTTCCCTTGGTTATTTGAGACAAGATCGAGAAAGGTGTCAGCCCCATCAACCATCATTAGGTTGGCCTTAGTTCCGAGATTTGCTTCTAAGAAAGCAGGTAAGTCGGCATACCAGATTCCGGCTTCTTTGT
>Ga0214919_10012976_pt1 | contig 10156 bp, 1 predicted proteins | sample LL1503_MetaG_FD_177994 | JGI IMG/M metagenome (GOLD analysis project Ga0214919, IMG submission 177994) | Freshwater microbial communities from Lake Lanier, Atlanta, Georgia, United States - LL-1503 | ecosystem: Environmental > Aquatic > Freshwater > Lake | place: USA: Georgia | collected 2015-03-15 | reverse complement strand
TCCACCCGCTCCTCCTGCTGACGCTGCTCCTCCTCGTCCTGCCGCTGCGCGTCCTACTGGTGCGGGTACTAATGCTGGGATACAGACGTTGTTAACGTCACCAGATTTAACACCTGAAGCTATAGCCGCTGCACGAAAAAAGTTTACCAATCTGCAGCCGCCTGTTGTTGACACTTTGAAAGCAGAACGCCAAGCCCTTGTAGATGAAAGCAATAAAAACGCTGCGGCAGAACTTACGGGTTTTAAAGAGCGCATGGCAAAACAGGGTGACCCCTACGCTAAACAAGAAGAACGTGCAAACAAACAAGAAGCCAGCATTGCCGAGTCGGCAGAGAGAAATCCATACCTGTCGTTAATGGAAGCTGGGTTTGCCATGATGGCGGGAGATTCTCCATACGCAATGGTAAATCTTGGCAAGGGCGCGTTGGCCGGAACAAAAACGTACCGAGAAGGTCTAGCTCAACTTGAGAAAGCCAAAGAGAAACTAAGTGAAACCCGAGACCGCATTGACGGCCTCCGGCTTATTCGTTCCGACCTAAACGACAAAGAAGAAAGAGACATACAACGGGAAACCCGTAGAACCGCGCTGGAAGGCAAAACAATAATGTTTAGTGCGCTTGAAAAACTGACAGGAGAAAGCAAGGCGCAAATAGAAAACAACGTAAAACTGTTTATGGACTCGGCAGAAAAAGGAAAAGATCGAAACTTGCAATCTGGCATTGCACAACTACAAGAGCGCGGTGCTTCGGGTAGAAATGCAGCGTCTCTTGCTATGCAGGAAAAAATAGCCAAAATGCCTCCCAAAGAAGCACAGACGGCTATGATGCTGGGCACAGGGGATACAGAGCAAGCTCGCCTAGAATCCGGACTGCGAAAAGTACAAGAAATTTCGGCAGACAAGAGTGGGGCGGTGTATGCCAAAATGTATGCAGACCATGTTGCGGAGGCTAAGAAAACTCTTACTGAACCAATGTCTCCCGCAGAATATGCCGCAAGTATTCGGTCATTCCTATCTGTTTTTAAACCCACAGTAGTGGATGACAGTAAAGTTAAAGGCAGCCCAACCGTGTATCCTCGCCCATCTCCATAAGGCTATATGGCAAAATATGTACAGCTTCCTGACGGCGGGTTATTTCCTTTACGGGATGGGGAAGACCCTTCAGATGCACTCGCAGAAGCCGCTAAACTATACCCCAGTGTTTTTGGAATAAAAGCAAAAGCAGAAGGCCCAGAACCAGAGGGCGGGTTTGTTCCTGCAATAAAATCTGGGTACTCAAAACTTAAAAGTGATGTCGCCGCGCTTGCAGGGCGCAGCGGTGCAATAGATATAGCTACGGCTGAAAAAATACGTGCGGACGAAGAAGCGTATCAAAAGAAAACATTTAAACCTACGGAAGAAGGTTTTACAGGCGCGCCGTTTACTAAAGTTAAAGAACTGCTTGGGGGCTCACTTCCGTACATGGCGGCTCCGCTTGTGGCAGGTGCGGCAGCGGCGACGTTACCCCTAACAGGAACAGCAGCAACGATTGCCGGTTTAGGAGCCGCAGGGCTTGCGTCTGCAACCCAGTTTGCGGGTTCAAATCTATCTCGTCAAGTTGAAGAAGGCAAAGGTCTTGCTGAAACCGACCTAACATCCGCAGCACTGGCGGCAATACCGCAGGCATTGTTAGACACGGTTTCCATGCGAATGATTCCCGGCGTGCGAGGGTTGCTGGGTTCCGCAGGTAAACCAATAACAACAGCCACTGCTAAAGAAGTTGCCAAACAAGGGCTTAAAAAAACAATAGCAGATTACGCGCTCAATACTGGCAAAGTAATGGGTACGGAAGGTTTGACAGAAGCCGCCCAGCAAGTCTTTGAACGTCTGCAAGCAGGGCTCAGTCTTACAGATGCCAAAGCACAGCAAGAATATTTTGACAATTTTATTGGCGGCGCGGTATTGGGTGGGGTGATTTCCCCCGCAGGGCGCTATGTAGAGCGCGGCAACGAGCAGAGCGAAGCTAGAAAAGTACTACGTGACCAGCAAACAGAAGCCAACCTAGCCCAGAAAGCCCAGCAGGACGCTGCCGCTGCCCAACTGGAAGCGGGCAAACAGACTCCTGAGTATGCCAAACAGGCAGAGCAGGCGTATTTTGCAGCCGAGAAAACCAAGGCGGATCTTCTCGCGCAGATAGTCAAAAGGACTAAAGACAAGCCTTTGACCGAAGCGGACAAGCAGGCTAATACAGAAATAACGGCGAAGCTCAAAGAGAACGCCGTAGTACTTGAGAACACCGCTAAAGAATACCGACGGGTCAAACCCATCTTAGACGCAGCAGAGACTAGCCGGATGCAGGCGGTAGAGACTGCGGCCCAGACCGATGTTGCACAAACCGCGCAGCAGCAGCCGTACTTTGAAGCGCCCCAAGCGACACTGCCCGGGATGGACGCCGTAGAGCAACCCGCAGCCCCAGCGCCCGATGTAGACAATCAAGCGTTGATTACAGAATTTGCAACAAAACAACAAGAAGTCAGACGGCTTTTGGAATACAACCAAACCGCAGCATCGGATGCGGCTAGTGATGCGGATACGGCAGCGATCAAACAGCTTAGTAGTGAGCGCAAAAAACTGCAGACCGAGTTGGACTACGTCACCAACAAATTAATGGACTTAGGTGGGGATCAGTCCCCGGAGAATGCGGCTGCACAGGCCCAGAAAAAACTGGATGTGGCTAAGAAAAAACTTAAAGACATGGCGGGTGCAGGTTTTGACCCGGCTAAAGCTGACCGGCTTGTTGCACAAATTGACGCGCTTGAAGAAGAAATTAAGTCGTACGGGATTCCAAAAAACGCTCCGCTTGTTCAGCGCTCTATCACAGAGCCCGGTTACATAGAAGGGCTGCGTGCACAGCAGCAGTCGATAGATAAAGACGAGGCCGAGGCGGCTACCAATCTTTTGGCCGGTCAAAAACCAACGGTTTCAAAAGACCCGCTGGCGCTGCTGCGGCAGTCCAATGAAGACCTTGCCAATGCAAACGTCGCCGCCACCGAGGCTGAACGCGCAGAGCAGATACCCTTTCGTTCTGCGGAACCGGGCACGTTGGCGGGGTTTCAGCCGCTGCGTGCCCAAGAAGCTTTGCCAGAACCGCCCGCGCCTGTTGCGGAAGACACCACAGCAATAGACAAGCTCATTGCTACGCTGCCCCAAGCGGCCACCGTAACCCCGGGGCAAATACGGCAGGGGCTTGGCGGCTCTCCGCAACGTAACATCAGCGATTTAAAAACCAAACAACAGATTGCTCGGCTTACAGGGAATAAAGAAGCTGAACAAGCTGCCAAGACAGAACTGGAAGAACTTACCCAGCAAGAAACCAAAGCACGGGGTGCGATACCCTCCAGCCTGCAGACTGAGTTGGGGTTTGGCACATTAGCGGAGGGGCGTGCTACAGAAGCAAATGCAGATATGCAGGCCGACAAGCAGAACAATGTGCTGGTCAGCGTAATAAAGATCCTGAACAGTCTGCGGTTTAACCGCATTCCGGGCACGCTAACTTTGAATGCGGAGAAGGCCATCCCCGCCCAGCTTGACCGTGCTAAAGAAGTGTACGCCGCAGCCCACCAAGCCGAGATAAACGAAAGACGCAAAGCTTTTGGCATTCCAGAAATGGCGACATGGGAAGCTGCGGATGCTCGGGCGCGTGTCATGGAGGGCTTTAACGAACTGGAAAAGCGCTGGAATACGTTTGAGTCTCGGCAAGCGGCAGCGCTTGCGATCCAAGAGCAGATGCGGAACAACATAACGGACAACCTGCAGAAAGCTGCTGCCCGTCTGCTGCCAAAACAAACCGCAGAGTTAGCGGAGAAAACAACTGCACCCACGGGCGGAAAACGAATTGCTGCGCCGGCTACGTTGGAGCTAAAGGGCACACCGTATCGGGCAAGCAATGAAAAACAAGATGCGCTGAACTTGATTGAGACGGTGCTCAGCACGGTCAAAACGCGGACGCGTGCGGCGGCAACTAACGAAAAAGCCGCTCCTGCAAAAGTAGGTAGTCTGCAAGACATTGCTCGGTTGTTTGCCGCTGACAAGAGCGGGGGCGTATCGGAACGCACGGATCCTGCAACCCAATCGCTGCTCGAGCAACTGGCCGAGGCATTGCCCAAAATAAACGACCCAGAAATCATTACGCTTGCGCGGGAACAGGCGCAGCAGATCATGGAAGGCAATTTGCCTAGCCCTAACGCCGTTCTGGAGTTGCAAGCGGCAATGAAGTTTCAGGAAAAAGAAGGTGCTAGTGCCACGCAACCCGGAGCCACGGCAGAAGATCTGCAGCGCACCAGTGCCCAACCCCAACTAGATCTGTTTGGCCCAAGCACAACCCCTGCGCAAACGCTGCGCAGCACATCTGAGACTTTTCAGAAGCTATTGGATTCAAAAACAGTTGACGCGCTCAGGGGCAAGCTCAAAAAAGTAAACGATGCGCTGAAAAAACAAACGCAAAATGTGCAAAACGCACTGCGCACCGCAGTAACAAAGCACGATCAAGCCCTAAAAAAAGCAAAAGCAGCTAAAGAAACGGTTGCTTTAATTGGTGGGGAGCCTGTATGGTTTGCCCCGGCAGTGCGGGAAGTTGTGGCTTTGGAAACAGAGTTGCAGCATATCCCGAAGGACTTGGCCGAACTGCGTTCATTGCGAGAAGGCATCCTCACACTGCAGGGCGACCCCGCAGCTAAACAAATGTTTGTGCAGTTTGTGCAAGAAGCTGAGTTAGAAAACACACCCGCGCTAAGAGCCGCGCTTAATCAACTAAATTCTTCCGATCCGTTTGGCAAAGAAATTGCAGAAACAGAACGCTATGCTGCAAACGCACAAAAAATGGTGATAAATGCGCGTGCTAGATTTAACAACTTGTTGCTCATAGAGAATGCGTCTACACCAACGCTGTTAAGAATAGCCAAACAAGAAGCACGCGCAGCAACCCAAGCCGCAGAAAAAGCAAAAGCAGACTTGGAAACGGCCCGTCAAGAAGTTGCGGATGCTACTGCAAAACCGGACGAGACAGCGCCCGAGCAAACAAAGCCATATGCTGAAAGCGCTCAAGCTGGGCGCGAGGGACTTGATCTTCCCGGCATTCGTGTCACGGAAGACACCGCTGCATTGCGTAACAAAATAAAAGGCTTACGCAGCAAGGTAGGCTCTATTTCAGACAGGCTAGATGCCGAAAAAGACCCTGCTAAGAAAGCAGAGTTGCAAACAAAATTAGATTCGGCGCAAGCAGAACTCGAGGGTGCATACGTACAAACGCCCCGGCTTGTTACGGAAATTAAGCCCGCAGATGAAGATGCTTTTTATCAAACGTTTAAAGAGGTCGCCGCGCTGGCCGAACGCCCTCAAACTGCAGAAGGGGAAGTTGCATCAAGGCTGCCCGCTCGGAGAGTGGGGCCCGTGGAGTACGCACAAAACCGCAGCAGAGTTGTGCAGACAGGCCCCGCATCTGCAACGGCGCAAATGGGTTCGCCGGGGGTTGCTTCTATTGAGGCGCTGGCCGATAAAAGAGCCGCGCTTGCTGAAGTGCAGCGGCGACAAGGCGTTCTACGCACGAACAGAAAAGACAAGGTTAAGGGGCGTCTTACTGAAACAATGCAAACGCTTAATGCGGAAGCAGCCAGTTTACAAAAAGAAGTGGCTGAAATTGGCCGCACCCTAGCGGCGGTTGCAAAAGAAAAAGGCGATACCGCACAAGAGATCACACGCTACCAAGGACGCGGTTCTTTACAAACAGATGCAACTGTACCGCTTGACACGGACATTTCTTTGTCACGCGGAAAACCAACTAACGCGTCTACTGTGGCGGAAGTTACGGCAGAACTTGCTGAAGCTGGCATCGTAATACCAAAACAAAAAACGCATAGCACCGCACAACCGGCAAAACTAACGGTGTTTGAATCCGTTGCCGACTTTACAAAAGCATACCCCACAACTAAAGGTAAAGTTCCCTCGGATGCCAAAGGGCTTGTGCACAAAGGACAAGCGTTCTTGTTTGCAGACAACATTGGTAAAGGCGAGGCGCTCGGCGTTACGTTGCACGAAGTTGGAGCGCACATCGGTTTCCGTAACTTCTTTAACTCGGCGCAGTACAACGCTATTGCCACCACGGTTAAGAACTGGGCTAAGCGTAATGATGGTTCTGTCGAGTCCAAGATTGGTAAAGCGGCACTTGCGCGTGTAGAAGCTGCGGAAACTACTGCCAAGCAAGTAAACGACGAAATCATTGCTTACGCAGTAGAAGAAGCGATTAAGGCAGGCATTCAGCCTACAGCGGCAGTTAACCGAACCGCCGTTCACAACTGGCTGAAAATGGTTGTTGATGCGTTTAAGAAAGCGCTTGCGGCTTTTGGTATAAACCCGTCTGGCCTCAAAGCAGGCGACCTAGTTAACTTTGCGTACGGTTGCGCTCAATTAGAACTGCAAGGTACGTGGCACGGCTCCGATGCTAAGTTCACGGCGTTTGATACGGCCTTTGCGGGAGAAGGCGAGGGGGCTTTTGATCGTCGTTTTGAACGTGAAAAGTCGCTTGGTGTTGGGCCATACGTAACCGCAGATAAAGACTATGCGGAGTATTACCAGACAGCAGTTACTTTTGGTAAGGCATCCAATACTACGGGGTACGGCAACATGTCGTACCAACAGTTTCGCGACCTAGATGAAAAGTTTCTTGAGACTTCTGTTGAAGACTTATCCCCATCAGAACTTCGCACACGATATGAATCCAACCTTTTGACGCGCTATCTACGCGGTGTGCAAGAAGGCGACTCAATAAATCCAAAAGAAAATACAACCGCTACGGATTACATAGCGGATTCGCGGGATCTATTAACGGGTAATAAAAAAGAATACGAACAACGCTTAGAACGGGCAAAAACTGTTAAATTTTCAAGAGACGGTAAAAGTTCTAAAGCTAGTGATGTTGGGGTAGTGGCTGACGTCGAGGCCAAGCTGGCGACCATACAAGCACGCCTAGACGCCATAAACACGCTTGACGTTTCAAAAATAAAAGGCCTAAAAGAACGCCCCAAACAAGGCAACTTGTATCGCACATTGGATGACGTTCCCGATGCGCGCGTGTACCAAGTCAACTCCAGTTTTACGGTTGGCGACAGGCCAAAACTTGACGCTCTGCTTGAACAGTACGGGGATAAGTACGCTAAACAGTCTGCTAACGAAGACGGTACGTATCCGGCCAATACATTGTTTTTCGACATGCGGGAAAAGCTTGGTGTTGATGAAACTGCCCGAGTCCTTAAAGCTGCAGGCATAGATGCCATTGAGCAAAACAATGATGGCGGTGCATACGTCGAGCGTGCTTTTATTGGCGTTAAGCCTGAAATACTGGGCACTAATTTGCAGCCTATAGGCCAAGCTGAAGGCCCGTTGTTTTCCCGGTCAGTGTTTATCGGCAGCAGCCCTGATGCATTGACAACCTTCCGGGGTAACTTCTTAGGTTTGGCTGGACGGGTGCAGTACGTAGACTCGAAAGCGGCTAGGGAAGAAGCGTTTGCTGCGGCTGAAAAAGCCGGCAAGCTGACCAACAATGAACTGTTCCAAGCCACGTACTTTATGCGGATGGCGGACAAGGTCTCGCAAGCCGTGGGGCAGTTTTTGTCGCACGGACCACTCAGCATAGTGCGCGATCCAAAGACTGGAGAGTACGGGTACTCACGCAAAGCCGGCGCTACTATGGTGCGTGTGGCGGAACTTGCTGAGCAAGCGGGGGTTAAAGACGTAGAGACGCTGCTGACCACAATTGCTGCAGGGCAACGTGCGGACGCGGTGCCTAACGGATGGGAACGGCTCTCTTCCAAGTATCCTGAAGCGGCCAAAGCCGAGTATGAAAAGGCCGTTGCCTACCTGCAAGCGAACCCTACGGCCAAGAAGTACATTGATGCTGCCTTGCTGGAGTACAAGCAATTTAACAGCGGGTTGTTGGACTTTGCGGAACAACACGACTTGCTTAGCGCATCAGAAGTTGCCCGGTTGAAAAAGACACCGTTTGTACCGTTCTATCGGGTTGAGGACGGGGTTGTCAAGCTGTACTCGGATTCTGAAACCGCTATCCGTATAGGCGACATTACAAACGACCCGGAACTCATCCGCATGATGGGGTCTGACCAAACCATTCTGCCCATTTTTACGAGCGCGGTGCAGAACGCGTACATGCTTACGCGCTTGTCAATGCAGAACAAAGAGTCGCTAGAGTCAAGCAATGCGTTGTTTAAGGCGGGGTTTGTTTCCAAAATGGGTGCGGGGCAGGGACTAGCTTCTAAAGATACGGTGCACTACCGCATAAAGGGGGAGCCACACTTTGCAACGATTGATTCAGACACCTTTGGCATACCTGCCAACTTGATTGTTGCGGGGATGGCCGGGATTAAAACAACCATTCCGCTTCTTGTTCGGGCGATGGGTTACCCTGCGGATTTGGTGCGTAAGTTTGTTACTCGCGCTCCTGTCTACCCGTTCCGTCAGCTTGTTCGCGACCCTATAAACGCGGCCATACTGTCTGGTGTAGACGGCGTCCCCGTGCTCAATGCCTTGAAAGAACTTGGCAAAATGCGGATGGGCACCAGCACTGCGGAAGAAGCGCTCAGTGGGGGGTTGGTTGTTAGCAGCAACGTGTTCAGCGGTAATGAACGGGACATGCAGCAGTTCATTGAAAGCATTGCCACTGGTAAGAACTGGTGGAAAAAAACAATGGGGGCGTTGGACAAGTTTGCATTGCAATCAGACGCTGCTACCCGAGCTACTGTCTACCAAGACGGGTTGAAAAAAGGCTTGTCTGAGTTTAGGGCGCAACTCAACGCATCTGAATCCCAGAACTTTGGCCGGCATGGCTTATCGCCCAGCATGCACTATCTGAGTACGATGGTTCCGTTTTTTAACTCTCAAGTGCAGGGTTTGGACGTACTGTATCGAGCGTTGAGAGGCAAGCTGCCGTTCTCTGAACAACTGGAGTTGAAACGCAAGTTGTACGCACGGGGGATGCTGTTGACTGTTGGTGTTATGGCGTACGCAGCCATGATGCAGGACGATGAGGCGTACAAGAAAGCAACTCCGCAGGAACGATACAGCAACTTGTTCTTACCCCTGCCGGGATTTAAAGAGCCACTCAAGATACCTATCCCCTATGAAGTTGGCGTGCTGTTTGTTGCACTGCCGCAGATGGTAATTGACATGGCTTTTCGAGATACAAAAGCACGGGATGCGCTTAAAGGTATAAGCGGTGTGCTGTGGCAGTCTGTACCGGGCGTGATTCCAGCAGGCGTTAAACCTGTGCTGGAGGGGTTCTACGGAGCAACGTCCGTTGGCCCGATTGAGTCTGCGCGAGAGCAAAAGCTAAACGCAGAGTACCGGTTCAAAGATACTACGCCAGAGGCACTTCGCATCGCGGGGTCCGTCACCGGGTTGGCTGGCGTCTCGGCTATTATGCTGACGCACCTAGTGCGCGGGTACACAGGCAGCTTGGGGGTGGCGTTGCTGCAAGTGTTCGATCCGTTGTTAGGGGCTAGTGGCGGCGCGGAGAAAGCGTCTGTGCCGCTGAACAAACAACCTTTGATCGGGGGCGCTTTTCAATCGGCTGAAGGGCGTGGGTTTATTGATGCTGCCTACGACCACATGGACCGCATCCAAAAAGCACGGCAGACGTATGTGAGCATGGTGGAACGGGGGGAGCGTGCAGAAGCCGCAGCGTTTGCACAACGATATGCAAGTGAACTGGCTGCTGCTGCTGTGTCTGGTCAAACGTATAAACGCTTGGGCGATCTGTACTCAATGGAACGCAAGATACGGGCGCACCCAACGATGACCACGGCGCAGAAGGACAACATGCTGGACAAAATCAAGGCGGAACAGAATCGGATTGCGGTGGGGTTTGAGCGGGTAGCCGATAGAACCACACGCCCATAAGACCGTTGCGGATGCCCGTGGTTGCACGGGCATCCAGCATGAGGATGGAAAGCGTTTCTTTTAGTCCCGCTTCCCTTACCGCATCGGTATCAAGGCAGGGGACAAAAAACCCCTGCCCCGGTTCAAGCTTCTCCCAAGGGAAGGCTATCTTCCATGCCATCGTAGCGGTCTTTCGGAATGCTGATGTGCATCACATTCACCCTGAGTGACGGG
>Ga0214919_10012975_pt1 | contig 10157 bp, 13 predicted proteins | sample LL1503_MetaG_FD_177994 | JGI IMG/M metagenome (GOLD analysis project Ga0214919, IMG submission 177994) | Freshwater microbial communities from Lake Lanier, Atlanta, Georgia, United States - LL-1503 | ecosystem: Environmental > Aquatic > Freshwater > Lake | place: USA: Georgia | collected... | reverse complement strand
TCGATTCTTCTTTTAAAGTTCTCAATGGGTCCTTAGGAGCTTTACCAGAAAAAGCAAAATTAAAAGTCTTTGGTCCTAGAGCAAACCGATGGTACTCATTAGAAATCATCTATGCTGCAAATCCCAATGTTATCAATTATGATTCTAACAATGTCGTCTTCCATGGGTGGCCTGTCTTCAACGTAACAAAGACAGGCGAAGTTGAAATGACAGACGACGATAGGGGCGGCGTCGATATTCTTACAAGTTATGTTGAACGAATGCAAAAAGCTGTCGATGTCCGAGGATGGAAAGTTCGAGGACCAGCTCTTGCAAGAATGAAAAAGTTATCCGATGGGTCCATACTTCAAACGACCTTGTCTAAGATAGCGTCAGAATTATCGAACGCGGGATTGGACGGATCTGTTACCATGAGAGAGTATCTTCAGACAAAAACTCGTCAAGAAGCTGAATCTTTAGGCTTACCAAGAGATATTGTCGATATGCTTGTCGATAGGTGTCTTGGAGAACCCAATGCTCCAACCCTGGTTGACATCAGAAAAAAGGCTAATAAAGCCGACCATGGAACAATCACAGATTTTATCAAGTCTTGCCCAGGTCGAATCAAGGGTTATATTCGTCCTATTGAGTTGGCCATCAACGAATTTGCTATTGAGCTTCTTAAAGGCTTAGAATCTACATTGATCGATGACACAGAAGAAGAAGTTGTTCGACTTCGAAGTGAAGTTTCTCAAGCAATCTCTGCGATAGAATCGTCGGGTGATGAAGGTGCAATGGCAATTCTCAAAGCTCAGATGGAAAAATTAAAATCTGTCAGTAATATAACATCCCCTGTTGAAGGTGTCGTATTCATCTACAAAGGTAATGCGTACAAATTTACGGGATCCTTTGCCGCGGCAAACCAGATCTTAGGCTTATTTAAGTACGGCCGCGGCAAGATCAGACCAATGAAAGTTTAACTTTATATCATGTTTAATAATCTAATAAAAAATTTCATTAAAGAAGTTTTACTCGAAAATGAAAGAGCTACCTTCAACAAAGGAGACATTGCTGAAGGAATACTTGGCGCAGCGCTTGTCGCAAAATTTATTAAAGAAGAGAACAATATAACTGCAAATGACGTTTGGGATGTTATTCAGTCTTTAGATACGCAAGCTAATCAATCTTTAAAACCGAAGATTATAAAAAAAAATGTTACGTTTGAACTTCCCTCGTTTTTTGGTGGAAAGAAAAACACAATAACACTTACGATAGGACTATCTAAAAATAATTTTGAAGGTTTCGTAGATCAAGAAATTTTTGATTCTATTGGCGGAATTGTAACCGCGGCTATAAAATTTGCCTCATCTTCAGCGATAAAGAATATTATTCGGCAAATTGAAGAAGATAAAAGATCAAATCACGTTGAAGTTTCTGCAGTTGGTCTAGAAGATCAAAAAGGAACAAAAGCAGATCTAAAAATAACTGTCGACGGTAAACCAGTACCATATGGAACTCTTTCTTTAAAAGCTGGATCTACAAAGCAGCTTGGACAGATTGGAAAAGGTTGGGAAGGAGATCCAACGGCAAAAAAATATTCTAGAGGTATTGTAGACTTATTTAAAGCTCTCTTTGGTATAACAATCGATTCTGAGTTAAGATCAGAATATATCGAAGCCATTCAAAACGGCGGATATGATGATGTTGTTTCGGCTATTAAATCAGTTTATGAAGATGCATTTAACAAAATTTCTGCTAGATTTGAAGGCGGGAAAAAAGAATTACAGGATTTCTTAATAACTTTAGCTAACGGTATTAAGTACGAAGCTACTCTTAATGAAGAGGGCGTTATACTTCTGAATCTAGGAAATAAAGATTTTAAAGCTTTAAATTTTGATAAACTTTTTGATTTGTTTCAAGATGAAAATAAAGAATTAGACATCGAAGTTTCTTATTCTTTTGAAGAAAGATTACCAAAAATCTCTATAAGCGTTTCAGTCGATAGAGAATCTTACGGTCCAATTATTTCAATTCGACCAAAAATTAGAAAAAGCAGTACAGGCGGAATCGGAGAATTTCGACATTATGTAGAAAAAGAAGCTGGACTTACTAAGCTTATTTCTTTAGATTTGTCTTGATATCTCCGCAGCACCTAAATCCTTGTTGGTAAAACGTGTGTTCTGGTGCATGATTTCGTGTTGAAGGACGACACCTCGTTCTTACAGGACCCCAGTATCCTCCCTTGAGGATAGAAGGATATTTGCTGGGCCGAGTCGCCGTTGTCCATTCATCGATATTTCCTATCATGTCATGTACTCCGAACGGGCTATCACATTGCAAGTCCGATCCAGAAACATGTCCTTGCCACAACCTTTCAAGTTCTACGCCACACTTGTCTGTTCCTCTAGGCAGAAGTTCAGATTCGTGATAAAGTTTCCAAGGTCTATCGATGTTACATTTTTGAGAATCTCTAACATAACCGTTTGGATATGGTAGCGCGTCTTCTCCTTCGCAAGCAAATGTCCATTCATCTTCTGTGCACAACCTTTTCCCACGAGATTCGCAAAGATTTTTAGCTTCTGGCCACGTCACCATGATCCATGGTGCTGCACCTTCTTTGTTCGGCCATTCGTACGGATCAATACAGAAGTTCATATCTTTACGGCCAACTGCTCGGACCGTAGAGTCTCTAAACCATTCCCATTTGTTTTTATCAAACTCTACACATCTTTCTGGAAACTCTTTATTGATCCATTTGATGCATGTTCTTTTTTGCATCCACTCTACGGTGTTATATCCATATGGGTTCGAATCCAGATCAGGAACCATACCGCCTTTTATTTCGATCATGTCCCCGCCTGGACAGTTTGGAGATCCTTTCGGCGAAATCCCTGGATCTTTGATGAAGATCCAATGTTCGTTTTTTGTAATAAAGTCCCAATCGGGACTCGTTTCACCTGGGATATAAGGGCATTCACTCTCACAAACGGGAGTGCTAAACAAGATTGGAAACAATATTGCCATTAAGTTCATAAGGACATAGTAATATATCCTATGAAGAATTATTAGCTGAGTCAACGATGTTTTCCGGAATCCATCCGACTGTATATCGATGACTGATTAACACTTGAATCCAAGTAGACATTCCATGGCCGATTTGCGATCTAAGCACTAATCCAATCTGCCCTGGATCTATCGGGTCTATTCTTTGAAAAGTATATCCCGGTCCTTCACGAAGAACGACCGGGAATTTTCTATTTGGAGCTACTGTAATGAGATCACCAGGAGAGTATTTTCTCCTTTTCATCTTCAGGTTACAATTTCATCTACACAGCCCCACTTAAGGGCGTCCTTTGCGTCCATGTACCAATCATGTTTACGCTTATAGATCTTTTCAAGCTTTTCTTTTGTGATCTTAGTTGTTTCAAGCGTCATTTCTTCGATCTTCTTTTGTAGACGCTTTGCTTCAAATAAATCTTCTTCAATATCAGCTACTTTACCGTGCATTCCGGAACTGACCTGATGGTACATCAAAGTACCGTGCTTGTGAACTTTGCGGTGAGCTCCATGGATTGAAATCATAAACCCACATGACATCGCGCACCCGGTTACTACTGTGTTGACTGGCGTTCCTTTATCTTTCATGATAGATAAAAGACCGAAGCACTGGTACACCGCCCCGCCGTATGAATCAATGTGAATGATAATAGGCTGCGGTTCATACTTTACATGATGAAGGGCGTAAAGCTTTTTGAGATATTCATCATTTTCTCTAATTTCTACGATAGCTCTTGACAGCTGGTTCATAGAATCTTGATCAACTTGCTGAGCGAGGAATAAATTTCTTGGTGCGGGCTTTTCTAGGCTTGCCATACGCTGATAGTAAATTTCAAATCTCTAAAGTATAATCAAAATTTGCTTAATGATACCCACGCGATCCATCCACTCACTGCAGCTAACAATAGGAATAACTTTGTGAGCTGTTCCATAAAATTTTTAGCTATTTGATTGAAAGATTCCATGTTAATGTCTTGACGAAGTTAGCAATCTGATGTAAGTTTTTAATAAAGATTCGCTTATCTTTCTAGATAAGACATCAATAATTTCCTTGCTGCGCTTCCTCAAGGCCGGTGGCAACATTTTTGAAAATGCCGTTACGTTACCAGTTTGCAAATATTCACGCATTTTTGTGCCACTAATATTGGGAGTTTCTTCTCCTCGAACAACGCCTCTTGTTCTTATTTGGCCATTTGCAAACAATATTGGAGCGGATTTTGCTAATTTTTCTTCAGTGTATTTAAGAATGTCTTCACTGTCAGAATATATCGTAAATACGTTTGAAGAACCAATTTCTTCTGCTTCTTCGAGAGTTTGGTATACGGATTGAACTGGCACACGAACATCTTCTACTTTAACATTCCCGGGCAGAGAAGGTCTGACAAATTGATCCATTACGGCTGCCATATCGACACCATAAAGAGGGAATTCACCTCGTTTCGTTCTGTCAGCGATAGAGCTGTATACAACTACTTCATCATTTTCTGAAGAAGCCAGTCTAATTAGACCATCGTGTCCGGCGTGATATGGCTTAAAGCTACCCGGAACTAATCCTATCATTTTTGAACGAGACATAAAATATTATATATTATCTGCACTCTTTTATGGATTCAAGAATAGAAGAAGCGATCCATTATGTCATGACATATGCGCCCGATATTTCAGAATGGAAAGTCCTGAAAAAAGAACTTTTAAAAGCGTTACCAATAGATAAACGCAAACTATTTTCCACCAGAGATCCAGTAACAAAGAAACAAAATTTTAATGATTTTGAACGTAACGTTGTAGAATATTGGAAGAATATAACCGGTGCAGAACTATATTTAGGTAAACTATGAAGCCAAATCGTGATGTAGAACGTCTTATTCGTGAATATGTTTCTGAGGTCTTGAAAGAAGACGAAGCTGCTATGACTGGATACGATCCCGGATTAGCAACTATGTATGATCCTTACGGGCTTGGCGGCCGCGGCGGAGCGATCGGAACAAAGCAGGATCTATTTAAGACTTTTGTTAAGCCTTTTACTGATGTTGTTCAAACCGCCGTTGGTCAATCGAAAGAAATTACAAGAAGAGTTGGAACTCTTCTGCGTACTGTGTTTGAAGCGGTAGCAACTACGCTGATTCCTTTTCTTACGGATTCTTATGATGAGATCTTTGAAAAAGAAAAACAAGATCTTCAAAAGATTAATGACAAATACAAAGATGTGTATGCTGCGACCGATGAGGCTTTAAGCGGCGATGCTGCTATTTTAGCTTTCATGGCTTTCCCTGGACCTGCGTTAACGAGTAAGTCTGCCGAACTTGGCACAAAAACCACAGAAAATTTATTGAGCGTTTTAACTGGAGGAGCTTCTGAAGATTATATTGATTCTTTGAGAAGCAGAGCGCAGAATCCTTTTAAAAAATCTTCTTTAAGAAGAAAAAGCCCATCAAACATCTTTGATTCTTATGAAAGACAGCAGCAAGTTATGCTGGAAGATGATAAGGACGAAAAGTCTTCAAAAGAAGACAAGATAGACAGTATAATCAAAAGCGAAAAATTCATTTCAAGGGTTTTACAGAAATCTTCTCGCGCCTCCGAGATATCCGCTGAAGCTCGTAAAATTTATAGAGAAGCGTTACAAAGCGCTTATAATCAAGCAGAAAAAGTCTTAAAGGCTAAATCTATTGATGATATAGAAAAAGCGATTGGCAAAAAGTTAAAAGAGGCCGAAGCGCTAAAAAAGCTCAAGCCTGAAGAAAAGAAAGCTGCAGAAGAAAAATTGTTAAGCGGAGTTAGAGATTCTATTAAAAAATTCTATATCGACGCATTAAAGAAACAAACTACTGCTGCTGTTAAAGGTGGAATTCCTAAGGACCATCCGTACGTGAAAGATTACGAAAAGGTAATCGACAAAATAAATTCTCTCTAAACAAATCTTCGGATTTGGTGTATCATTGCACCATGCCGAAAAAAGCACCAAAGCAATATAACGTAGCGCATCTTCAACCTGACGAGATCGGAGCTCTCCGCAGTCTCGTCAAGGAATTTATTACAAAGATCGAATCAATCGATAACGAAATCGAGCTTCTTAAAGGCGATCGAAAAGAAGTCATCGAAGAATATACTAGTAAGCTCGACATGAAGACGCTTCAAGCGGCTTTAAGGGTTCTAAAAATCCAACAAGGAGTTGCTCATAAAGACACGTATGATCTGTTTCTGGAAGCTCTGACCGACGCAACTGCATTACCTGAGTGATCAATATGAGAAGACTAAAAAAAGTTGTAGAAAAAGAACCTGAAATCAAGAAGCAAACTAATTTTTCTCTTACTCTTACAAAGTTTGAGCTTCTTCATTTAAGAGATTTGATGGGTGTTCTTTTACCTCCTGATGGATCTCAAACCTTGTCTCAAGCTCTTGCAGCGGTCGAAGATCGATCGATCATTGAATCTATGCTTTGGACGAAGCTTTCTAAACTTTGCGTTGATGCAAAGCTTCCTGTAGAGTCTGAAGCTCCTGACTATATCATCGCTCCGACTGCACCACCTCCAATGGGAGTTTTTCAAGTAAATCAAGATCTCGAGCAACAGGGCCAAGCAACAATCGCTGGCTTCTTACCAGAAGATGAAGCAGAAGATTCAGAAGAAGAGGAGATAGAGTGATATGAGTTATCGGGTGGGACAAATTCTTTTTGTGATTCTTAACAAGAAGATGCAAGTTTATCCGATGATGGTCGTTGAAGAAATTACAAAACGTACATTGCAAGGTGAAGTCACCAATTACGTTTTGCAGGGTGGCTCTGATCCCTCAGTAACAGTTCTTCTTAATCAAGTAGACGGAGAAATATTTGAATCTGCCGATGAGGCAAAATATGTTCTTACTTCCCGCGCTACATCTCAGATTGAAAGATTGGTTGATAGCGCAATTACAAAAGCCAATGAATGGTATTCCTCTTCTGTCCCAGAAACGACGAGACAAGAAGACATAATGGAATTATCACAAGTAACATCAGAACCAAATTTAGTTAAAGTTGAATTGCCTGATGGTACAGTCGCAAATTTAAAAGTTAGCTAATAAAATTTTAGGGAGTTTTTAGACATGAGTGAATCACGTTTTAGCGGAGTTGTACGTAATTACACGCAAGAGGATGTTAATCGTCTTCGTGGCACATTAAAGATTCAGCATACCTTGGCCGAAGTTGGTTCAAAGAAATTATGGAATCTTTTAGAAGAAGAACCTTACGTGCACGCTCTAGGAGCTCTTACTGGCAATCAAGCGATGCAGCAAGTTAAAGCAGGTCTTAAGGCAATTTATCTTTCCGGCTGGCAAGTGGCTGCTGATGCAAATCTTTCTGGAGAAATGTATCCCGACCAGAGTCTTTACCCAGCGAACAGTGTTCCAGCTGTAGTTAAGAAAATTAACAATGCTCTTCAGAGAGCAGATCAGATTGATTGTTCTGAAGGTAAGACGGGAACTGATTGGTTCGCTCCGATTGTAGCAGATGCAGAAGCTGGATTTGGCGGTCCTCTCAACGTTTTTGAATTGACAAAAGCACTAATCGAAGCCGGTGCTTCGGGAATTCATTTTGAGGATCAGCTTGCTTCTGAAAAGAAATGCGGACATATGGGCGGAAAGGTTCTCGTTCCAACGGCTCAATTTATTCGCACTCTTACTGCCGCTCGTTTAGCTGCAGATGTCATGGGAGTTCCAACTGTTATCATCGCACGAACAGACGCTGACTCCGCAAATCTAATCACAAGCGACGTCGACCCGTATGATGGCGATTATATTGAAGCGACAAAATCCCGCACCGCCGAAGGCTTCTATTACCTCTGCAGAACAGGATTAGAAAGATCGATCGCACGAGGGCTAGCTTACGCTCCATATGCCGACGTAATCTGGATGGAAACTTCTACACCGGATCTCGAACAAGCAAGAGCTTTTGCAGAGGCAATTCACGCCAAGTTCCCTGGCAAAAAGTTGGCGTACAATTGCTCACCGTCTTTCAACTGGAAGAAGAATCTTGATGATGCTACGATTGCTAAGTTTCAACGAGAACTCGGAGTCATGGGCTATAAGTTCCAGTTCGTCACTCTCGCTGGTTTCCATGCTCTCAACCACAGTATGTATCAGCTTGCTCATGATTATAAGGATCGCGGAATGGCTGCTTATTCTGAACTTCAACAATCAGAATTTGCAGCTGAAAAGATCGGATACACGGCGACAAAACATCAAAGAGAAGTTGGCACAGGTTATTTTGATTCCGTGGCTCAAGTCATCACCGCCGGTCAAGCTTCAACTTTAGCTTTGGAGGGTTCGACAGAGAAGGAGCAATTTTGATATGGATGATCAACAACATAACGACACTTATAATACGGTCCACATGACCTTAGAACAAATCAAACAAAAAATATCTGAGTTATCCTCACTTGATTTATCAAATGTTCATGTAGGTCACGAGTGGTCATGGATGCCATATATTAAAGATCATTTAGAGTTTCTTGTTGATCAGATTGGCGGTCTTATAGAAAATCTTCGTGACGCCCCGCCGCCGGCTCTACCAGAAGAGATCAAAGCATTAAAGAATGAAACATGAACATCTTAATTCTTGATGATATGAAAGAACGACATGATGAGTTTGATCGCCGTTATAAAGCTCATCATGTCGTTCATGTTTATCGATATTATCAATGTTTAGATGAATTATCTAAAGGTGGATGGGATCTTGTACATCTTGATCATGATCTTGGAGATGAAGTCATAAATGCAGATACGACCATCGATGGATGGGGAAAAACTCGTCTATTGACAGGGTACGATGTTGCTAATTGGCTGTGCTCATGCAACGATGATTTGCTTCCAAAACGTATCATAGTTCATTCAATAAACCCTACGGGAGGCGCCGCGATGTGTCAAGTTCTCAAATCCCGTGGCGTTCCAACGATATTTCAGCCATTTCATTATATTTTTTAAGTATGAAGAATAATTAAGCCATCCCCAAGATTGAACACGAGGAAAAATGAACAAACAAGCAGCGATCCAGTACAAGGCATATAAGCTTCTTTTAGAATCTGATTTAACGACAGAGCAGCGAGAGGCTCTTATTGAAATTGGCTTTATCGATAAAATTAAATCTTTCTTCGGCGCAGGGGCAGAGGTGGGAGGCGATCTTGCGAAAGTTTTTAAAGACAAAACTTACCAGAAGCAATTGGTCGCTTCTCAAAAGAATATAAAGAAAGAATTGGAAGATCTTAAAGCTATCGGAGCCAAGGTTGGAATGGGGGATGATTTTGTAAATCAATTCTTACAAAGCTTGATGTCTGGTGCTGGTTTAGATCCTGCCAAGGTTGCATCAGCAAAACCGACTGATGGTGAAGCCAAGTCAGAAGCTGGTGCAACAGGAGAAGAAGCAAAACCAGGTACATCAGTCACTCCAGAAACTTTGGAGAAAAATCCTGAGGTCGCCACCAAAGTCATTGCAGCTGCGACAGGAAGGCCCGAAGAACAAGTCGCTGCAGAAATAGAAAAGAAGAAACCGGACGCTGCAGCGTTAACCAAGCTTTTTTCAACGGCCGTCGCGAAGTTGTCAAACCAAAAGCCAGATCTTGTTTCTAAAGTATTAGGTGCGCTTCTTAGCAAGGGACATATTAAACTTGAAGGTAAAACAGTAAACACTCGCTCCGCCCTGATCAAGATGACCAAAGAAGCTCATACACTGTGCGAAAATGTTGCAGTCATGGATCGCTGGCAAACTTTAGCAGGACTTCAAAATCCCAGAAGTCAACTACTTTATGAAGGTCCAGCTACAGATGAACTGCTAAAAGACATAGAAAGCAAAAAGATAAAGAGCGCTGATGCATTAAAAGCAGCTGTCAAAGGTTACAAAGGTGATGATCTCAAAGATTTGGAAAGCAGCCAAGCCCAGCTCATCGACGCAGTAAAAGGCGACAACGCGTTCCCACATTTTGATACGGATCTTGCAGCGATCATAGATGATTTGAAAAAAGGCGGCGCTGCCAAAGACGAAGCATCGCCACAAGATAAAAAGGAAGCTGAAAAAGTTAAGAAAGAGTTTGGCCCCGCATTTAAGGATGTTAGAGCTGCTATCAAGCCCGAAGAGGCCGGCGATGAGGTTTTAG